>ERZ1669250.102-NODE-102-length-44917-cov-6.433953_pt1 | contig 44917 bp, 48 predicted proteins | sample MGYA00579295_ERZ1669250 | MGnify/ENA primary metagenome ERZ1669250 (study PRJEB41166, sample SAMN08046056) | hot springs metagenome | biome: hot spring; feature: acid hot spring; material: thermophilic sediment; isolation source: thermophilic sediment from acid...
ATTTAACAAATCATCACATGAAATATTTAAATCATTTTTATATTCATTCTTCAAAACAATAATTTTATGATAATTTTTTTAATGTAAGATTTGGTTTTAAAAGCTTGTATATTTAGTAATATTATTACGATGTCAAATCTTAGATAGAAATGGGGAATATTATTCGCTCTTTCTTGAATCTATAGTAGATGCTTAATTGATTGTAAATTATGGTATTGAAAAAATCATGAATATAAAATTATTATAAGGAATTTTGAAGAAATATCCATTATTTCAATTATATAAAATGGTACTATTTCTAAAAAATAATATTAAATTTAAAATATTTTTAAAAAATTTTTCCATAATATTTTTTTATTTTTTACTTATATCTCTATTAGGTGTTATTAATGGTTGAGGTAAGAGCTCCTAGGGGAAATTTGTTAAATACAAAGGGATGGGGTCAGGAAGCAGCATTAAGATTATTGATGAATAATCTGGATCCTGAAGTGGCAAAAGACCCTGAAAGATTGATAGTTTATGGAGGTAAAGGAAAGGCAGCAAGAAACTGGGATGCTTTTCATGAAATAGTTAGGTTGTTAAAGGAATTGGAAAACGATGAAACACTATTAGTTCAATCAGGAAAACCAATTGCAGTATTCAAAACATCGGAGGATGTACCTAGGGTCTTGATTGTGAATGCACAAATAGTTCCAAGATGGGCAACTGATGAAATTTTCTGGGATTTGGAAAGAAGAGGACTAACAATGTTTGGTCAGATGACTGCAGGTTCTTGGATATACATTGGAACACAGGGAGTTTTGCAAGGAACATATGAAACGCTATCTGCTTTAGCAAGGAAGGAATTTGGTAAAGATTCTTTAAAGGGGAAATGGGTATTAACATCCGGTTTAGGTGAGATGGGAGGAGCACAGCCATTGGCAATAACGATGAATGAAGGAGTTGGAATTATAGTAGAAGTTGATGAGAGAAAAATAGAGAGAAGGTTGAGGACAAAGTATTTAGATACATATACAGATAAATTGGATGAAGCCCTAAAAATTAAAGATGATGCAATAAATGAAGGTAAAGCAATATCAATAGGTCTTTTGGGAAACGCAGCAACCATATATACGGAATTAATGAACAAAAACATCGTACCTGATGTAGTTACAGATCAAACAGCTGCACATGATTTAAATCAGGGATACATTCCAGAAGGATATACAGTAGAAGAGGCATTAAAGGCATCAAAAGAAAGACATGAGGAATATATTAAAGACGTTTATAGATCTATTGTAAAGGAAGTAAAGGCAATTCTATGGTTCAAAGAACATGGTGCAAAAGTATTTGATTATGGAAATAACATAAGGACAAGGGCTTTAGAGGGTGGATTAAGCAATGCTTTTGATATACCAGGATATGTTCCAGCATATATAAGGGATCTATTTTCAATAGGCTCTGGACCATTTAGATGGGTAGCATTATCTGGGGATCCAAACGATATATACAAAATTGATGATGTTTTAATAAAAGAATTTAAAGATGATGATCCACATTTGGTAAAATGGATAAAATTAGCTAAGGAGAGGGTGAAATTCCAGGGTCTCCCAGCAAGGATATGTTATGCATCATACGGTGAAAGGGAGAGAATAGGATTAATAATTAATGACATGGTAAGGGATGGTATAGTTTCTGCCCCAGTAGCAATAGGGAGAGATCATCATGACACAGGCTCAGTTGCATCACCTTTCAGAGAGACAGAAAAAATGAAGGACGGAAGTGATGCTATTGCTGATTGGCCATTGCTCAATGCACTTTTAAATGCAGTTTCAGGAGCAACATGGGTGTCAATTCACCATGGTGGAGGAACTGGAATCGGAAATGCTATTCATGCTGGGTTTGTTTTAGTTGTTGATGGAACAAAAAAGGCTGAAGAAAAAGCCAAAAAGGTACTAAATGCAGATCCAGGGTTGGGAGTTTTAAGACATGCGGATGCTGGTTATGAATCTTCCATGGAACTTCTCAAAAAAGGTGTGAAATTCAAGTATTCAAAATTAATAGGAATAAACAAACCCGTTGAATGAATTTGATTAATTTTTTATACTTTTTAATTATTCTTTTATTCGTAGTGATGAATCTTGGTGGAGTTTAGTAAATTGATTGAAAATCTTGCGAAAAAAAAGGAAAGTATAGATGAAAGAATTAATGAATATTTAGAATCACATTTTGAGGGAGAAATTCTTGAAATGTCTAAATATGCATTGAACGATGGAAAAAGGCTTAGAGGAATTATCTTGCTTTTAACAAGCGAATGTTTTGATGGAGATATGGAGAAAGCCTATAGACTTGCAATATCGGCTGAATTGGGGCATGCAGCATCCCTCATACATGATGACATAATAGATAAAAGTGTTGAAAGAAGAAAAAGGCCAACACTATGGAAAAAATATGGTATAGAAAAGGCGATAATCCTCCCGCACATATTAATTTCTGAATCTTTGGAAATTGCGAGATCTGAGGGTGAAGAGTTTTTGAAGGTAGGATTGGAAACATGGTCAAAGGCTTCCATAGGCGAGTACATGGATATGATATCTAATGATAATAGATTTACGGATAAAATATCATACAAAAAGTTGATCGAATTGAAGAGCGGTTCACTATTTGCAGGGGCTGCGCAAATAGGAAGCCTCACATCCAACGAAGGTAAAAAATATCAAGAAGATGCAAAAAATTATGGTAATGCATTAGGAATATCATATCAGATTGCGGACGATATGATAGATTATCTAAACGGTAAGAATGAGGAAGGAAGCCAATATCTATTTACTAAATATATTGAAAAAGAGCTCGGTAAAAATCCTGACATTCATGTATTGATGGGTTTCTTTATATATAATATATTTAAGGAGTTTGAAAAAATTAGAAAAAGCATTTTAATAGAAAGAAGCGAAGCACTTAAACTATTCCCAATATTCTCAATACTAGAGATTATGAAGGAGAATGGTGAAATGTATAAGCTTGTCATGCCTGTTTTGAGTAATTATTTTTCGCCCTAGTGATAGATTTTGTTTTTAAAGAAGAATAGACAAGGCCTATAATTGCGAATATTATTCCAAGTGTAAATACACTTAAAAAGTTTCCATAATAAGAATATACTAATACTGTTAAAATTGGGCCAAAAACATAGCCTATGGTCTGAGAAATGTTAAATAGAGCCTGGGATCTTGCTTGTTTCCCAGGAGGTGAAAGTATTGAAACATATGTTGATGCTGAAATAATAAATGCTGACCATTTCATTCCTGATATAACTTCAGATATTATAACCATTAAATTTGAAAATGATAAATAATATAATATATACGTTAGAATATAACCTGATATGCCAAAAAGTAGTATATATTTTATATTTTTTCTATCTGCAAAATAACCGAAAATAGGTGTAAATATGACGACTGAAAGAGCCTCTACACCATAAAATATACCAACGTAATGTTCCCCAAATTTATATGAAAAGTATATTGGCAAAATTGAATATACTATGCCTGAAGCGGTCATAACAAATATTGATGCAATCACAATGTGAAAAATATCCCTATTTGTTTTAAATATATTTAAAGCATCTTTTAAATGAATAGGAAATCTGCCAGGTTTTCCTTCAGGCCTCAAGGTTGGAAATGGAATTTTATGTCTTTCAATTTTTAATCTCTTTTCTTTAATTATTAAAACTGGTAAAGATGAAAACAAAACAATTAAAGAACCAAAAAAAATTGTACTTTTTGGTCCTCCAAGAAAACTTACAACATAACTTCCAAGTATATTTCCTATGCTATAACCCAATTCTGAAATAGAATTGTAAAATCCAAAATATGTCCCTATTTTATCCCCGGCCAACTCAACTATTAATGCGCTGGTTGTTGGCGTCGACATTGATGAAAATAGTCCCTGAAATGATCTATATATTAAAATAAATGAAACTGATGTTGTTAAGGACATTAACATCATAAAGAAGCCGTAAGAGATATTACCAAATGAAATAAACCATTTTTTTATACCTGTGGCATCCGACCATTTACCCCAAGGATATTGAGAAATACTTCCTAACAAATTGTACAAAATTGATAAAAGTGTAATATCTAAAATAACTCCTCCCAAAATTGAAATGTATATTGGTAAGTATGGCCATGCCATTCCTATTCCAACATTTGCTATGAATGATGAAATTATTAATAGAATGAAATTAATATGTTCCTTTTTCACAATTCTGTATTTTAATATTATATTTAATTTATTCTCTAGTCCATTTAATATAAATTATGAAATTAAAAAAGATTTAAAATTACGTAAATTTTGATGTTATTACATGAAGTTTATTATTGTCACTGGAGGAGTTATTTCTGGTTTAGGAAAAGGGATTACAACTTCAAGTATAGCAAAATTGATGCAGGCCAAAGGGTTAAATGTTGGAATCATAAAAATTGACCCTTATATTAATTATGATGCTGGAACAATGAACCCATATCAACATGGAGAAGTATTTGTATTGGATGATGGGACTGAAGTAGACTTAGATTTAGGTAATTATGAAAGATTTTTAGATGTATCATTAAGCGGTGAAAATAATATTACAACAGGTAAAATTTATTTATCTGTAATTGAAAAAGAGAGGAAAGGCGAATATCTTGGAAGGACAGTTCAAATAATACCACACGTTACCGATGAAATATTAGAAAGGATAAAAAGAGTAGGGAGAAATTATGATTTAACAGTCATAGAGGTAGGAGGAACTGTAGGAGACATAGAATCAATGCCATTTTTGGAGGCCATGAGGCAGCTGAGGAGGGAATTGGGGGAGGAAAATGTTATATTTGTTCATACAACTTTGGTTCCTATAATAGACGTTGTTGGAGAACAGAAAACAAAGCCCACGCAACACAGCGTTAGGGAATTGAGATCAATGGGTATCCAGCCGGATATAATAGTCGGTAGATGTAAAGTTCCATTGACACAGGAAACAAAAGAGAAGATTGCATCATTTTGTGATGTTCCTGTAAATGCCGTTATAAGTGCTCCAGATGCAAAAAGGTCTGTTTACGAGGTACCATTAATTTTTGAGGAGCAAAAATTGGATGAATATATTGACAAGAAATTGAAACTTAAAAAGGACCCTCCAAATTTATCAAAATGGAAGGAATTTTTATCAAATTTATATACGTCTGAAGATGAGGTAACAATTGCAATAGTTGGCAAATACGTTAACTTGAAAGATTCATATTTAAGTCATATTGAATCGTTTACACATGTTTCTTCTTATTTAAAATTAAAGATAAATATTAAATGGGTAGACTCTGAATTATATGAAATTGGTAAAGAAGATTTGTCCAATGTCGATGGCATTTTAATACCTGGTGGATTTGGACAGAGAGGCACGGAAGGTAAAATATTGGCCGCAAAATATGCAAGAGAAAATAATATACCTTTTCTTGGCGTATGTCTTGGATTTCAAATGGCAGTCGTAGAATTCGCGAGGAATGTTTTGGGATACAAAGAAGCGAATAGCACCGAATTTGTCAAAGATACTCCATATCCCGTTATAGACTTAATGGATGAACAAAAGAATATTGATAAATATGGGGGTACAATGAGATTGGGTGCTCAGAAAGTGATAATAAAAGAGAATTCAATAGCCTTTAGTCTTTATAATAAAACAATAATATATGAGAGACATAGGCATAGATATGAAGTAAATCCAGATTTTATACCAGAATTAGAGAAAAATGGTTTGATATTTACAGGTGTGGATGAATCCGGTAAAAGGATGGAAATATTCGAATATAAAAATCATCCATTCTATGTTGGCACACAATTCCATCCAGAATTTAAGAGCAGGCCATTAAATCCCTCAAGGATGCATTTGGGTTTGGTTCAGGCAGCATTGAAATACAAAAAATCAAAAATAAGATGAATAAATTTCTAGCAATTTTTTAACACTTTTAGACCAATCAAAATCTTTAGCCCTATTTTTTGCCTTTTCTGAATAGAATTTTCTCACATCTTCATTTTCCATAAGCTTAATAATCCATTCCTTTATTTTTTCGTAATCACCTGTTGGAACCAAAATTCCACCATCCCCAACAGTTTCAGGAATTGCCGTGTTGTTGTATGAAATTACTGGTATTCCTGCGGCCATCGCATTTACAATTGAAATTCCAAATCCTTCATTTCTGCTAGGCATTACGAAAGTATCCATTGAAGAATAATAGTATGGAATTAATTCATCATCAACAAAACCTAAAAATTTAACATTTTCCTCAATTTTATAATTTTTAACCATAATTTCAAGCTCATCTTTTATACCTTTGATTCCAGAACTTTTTAATGAAGGGTTTGGGCCGATTAAAAACAATTTAACATTTTTATTAATTTTTACAAGTTCTGGCATAATTTTTACAATGTCTTGTGGGCCTTTCCCATAAGATAATCTTCCTACAAAACCTATTATGAAATCATCATCATTTATATTTAGTCTTTTCCTAGCCTCTTTTTTATCTGGGAAATAATCATATTCCGGTCCATGGTATATGACAAATATTTCCTTTTTTGATACATAACTTTCTATCATACTCTTAGTAAAATTACTTGGTACAATGTAAGCATCGCATTCAGCCTTGATTAAGGATTCTTCAAAAATCGATAGCAACCTTGAGAAATTCCAACCCGTGTATGCATTTAGATTTTTACCAAAAACGGAATGTATATGTTTAAATATAATTTTTTTCTTATTTATTTTTTTAAATAAATTTAATGAATAAAAAGATAAATATGAATGTGAATGTATTATATCAAAATCTTCAATTGAAAATGAAAAAATTGGTAATAGGTATTTTGGTACTCTAATATAAATGGTGCCTTCAATGTCCTCAATTTTTTTAGTTCCTTCCAATTTAGATGTAAGAACATAAGATTTATGGCCATTTTTTATAAATTCTTTTCCATATTTATATATGGTTCTTTCTATGCCACCAATGTGAGGAAAGGAAACATCGGAAATTTGTAAAATCTTCATTTAATTTTTAAACCCTCTTGATTTTCTTAGGCCACGTATCTTTTGGCCAGCTGAGGTTTTTGCCCTGTATACTCTGCCCTTTTGTTTTGTTATCCATGAAAGATTTTTATCGTTTATTATTGCAGGATGGCTTCTATCTACCAAAATCACCTCATAATATTTGTAGAGACCATCCTCTCCAACATAGTAAGAATTAAGGACCTCCATGTTTGGATATCTTTTTGCAGCTCTTTCCTCTGCTATTAACCTTATGCTTTTCCTCAGTGTTATTTTTAAAATGCCTCTTCTTTTAGGTCTCCTTCCGCCTCTTATCGCAGGTTTGTTAAATCCTCCTCTTCTTACCCTTACCCTAACAACTATTATACCCTGCTTTGCTTTATATCCAAGTTTTCTTGCCCTGTCCAACCTTGTTGGCCTTTCAATCCTAACGACTGAAGGCCCGCGTCTCCATGATATCATCCTTTTCCATTGCTCTTCTCCAAGCCATCCATCTTTTGGCCTTTTCCATACTTGGGAAATGAAATAATACATATTTCTTACCATTTTTAATCACTTTCCGAGCTTCTCCTCGTAGGAACATCGCTCATTTTGTTAAATTTTTTAACGTATAAAAATGTTTTTTATATCTATGGAATAAAATTTATTATAAAATTTTTTAATAAAGATGATAATGGAAATTAATAGAAAATTATTGTGGAATCCTGATGAAAAAACAGTTAAAAATAGCAACATGTTCAAATTTATGAATTATGTTAATAATAAATATAATATTAATATAAAAAATTATGAAGACTTTTGGAAATGGTCTGTAAATGAATATGAAAAATTTTGGGAATCTGTTTGGGATTTTACAAATGTAATTTATACAAAAAAATTTGATAAGGTTGTTGATGACATTAATAAATTTCCAGGGGCTAGATGGTTTATAAATTCAAAACTAAATTATGCCAGAAATCTATTAAGAAAAAATGATGATTCTATATCAATAATATTTGAATCTGAACCCAATTTTTTAATTCATGAAATCATAACATGGAAACAATTAAACGAAAAGGTATCCATTTTGCAGCAATTTATAAATGAAAATATAGACATTTATGGCAAGAGTATTGCTGCATATATGCCACATATACCTGAAACCGTCTATGCTCTTCTAGCTTCAACCTCTTTGGGAGGAATATGGTCTTCCATGGGAACAGAACTTGGACCTACAGTTGTAATAGATAGGCTTGAACAAATAAGACCTGAAATATTGTTTACTGTAGATTCATACAGATATAAAGGAAAAGTGTATAAAATGGAGGAAAATATAAATAAGATCTTAGAAAAAATAGATTCAATAAAAATAATAATATTATTTCACAATAGGTCTAATGAATACATAAAAAATAAAGGAATGGTTTATTTTGAAGATATATCCAAAGATTATTATCCAAAAAAATTAATTTTTAAAGATGTTGATGGTAATCATCCACTCTTCATAATGTTTTCTTCTGGGACGACTGGAAAACCTAAATCCATGGTTCAACCTACTGCAGGTGTTTTGTTAAATCATTTAAAGGAATTAATTATACATTCAGATTTAAGGGAAGATGATATTGTTACATATATTACATCTCCAAGTTGGATGATGTGGAACTGGATAACATCTTCTTTAGCTGTCGGTTCTAAATATTTAATATTTGATGGAAATCCTTTATATCCAGACTGGAAAACGATGTTTGATATAGCTGAAAGAAATAAATTGACATTTTTGGGTGTGAGTGCAACATATATTAATACACTTAGAACATTAAATGCAAATCCAAGTGAATATTTTAGCTTGGATAGTTTAAGAGAAATATCACAGACAGGTTCTCCACTATCTCCTGAGGGTTTTGAATATATCTATGAAAAAATTAAAAGAAATATACATTTCAATTCAATTTCAGGTGGAACTGATATAAATGGATGTTTTGGAATTGGTTCACCTATTTTACCTGTATATTCTGGACAGGTTCAATCCAAAGGGTTGGGTATGAAAATTGCATGCTATGATCAAAATGGAAATTCAATATTGGACTCTGTAGGGGAGCTTGTATGTGAAATGCCATCTCCATCAATGCCACTTTATTTCCTTCATGATGAAAACAATAATAGATATTTTGAGGCATACTTTTCATATTATTATCCTAAGAAAATTGTTTGGAGACATGGGGATTTTGTAATATTTGACAGTGTTACAAATGGTATAATATTCCTAGGAAGGTCAGATTCAACCTTAAAACCATCTGGCGTGAGAATTGGGACTGCTGAAATTTATCGTATATTAGAGGGTATAAACGAAATTGAGGATAGCGTTGTTGTAGGAATTGATATCCCTGGAGATCAAAAAATTGCATTATTTGTAAAACTCAGAAATGATTATAAATTAGATGAAAATTTAGAAAGGAAAATAAAGGAAAAATTAAGAAAAGAAGGAAGTCCAAGACATGTACCAGATATTATAGTTGAAGTTCCAGAAATACCTTACACATTTAATCAGAAAAAGGTAGAGATCATTGTAAGCAATATTATGAACAATAGGCCAATAACAAATCTAGATACTATAATAAACAAGGAGTGTGTTGAATTCTATAAAAAAATAGCTCCTGATATAAGAAAAAGGCTAAACTTGATTTAAATTTTTGACAAAATCTTTACCCTTTTTTGTCAAGCAAAAATATGAATGTTTTCCTTTTTGTGGCCTGGCCTTTACTTTTAAATTATTTTTTACAGAAGTTGTTTCATAATTGCCTTTTAAAAATTTTCCACAATATTCAATATATCCTAATTCCTCCAATTTTTTAAAAGATTTTCTTACATCATCCATGCTTCCTTCTGGAACAATCCTTTTCCAGAATACTGGCGAATCTGGGCCATGATTGTAAATATGAAATAATATTCTTTTGTCTATATCATTTAACTCGCTTATCATTTTTTGGGGCCTGTATGGGATAATAAATTACTTCTTTAATACTAGATCTTTCGGTCATAAGCATAGTTATTCTGTCAATTCCAATTCCTACTCCTCCAGCAGGTGGCATCCCCGTTCTCAAAGCTTCAATAAAATCCCAGTCAATCTGTTGTGCCTCCTCGTCTCCTAATACCCTTCTCTCCGTTTCTTGTTTGAAAAATTCCTCTTGCAATAATGGATCGTTTAGCTCTGAATATCCGTTTGCTATTTCAATACCGTTTATAAATAATTCAAATCTTTCAACGAGATCTGGGTAATTTCTGTGCGGTTTGCACAAAGGAGTGCTCTCCTTTGGATAATCTATTACAAATACAGGATTAATGAAACTTTCCTCATGAATAGATTCAAAGATCTTCGTTAATGCAATACCTCTGGAATATACTGGCATAGGTATGTTATATTTTTTCAACAATGATTTAATTTCATCGTCGCTTATTTTGTATGGGTCAATTCCATCTTCAATTAAAAGATCATACATCCTTACTTTTTTCCATTCTCCTGATAAATCGATATCCTTACCATCTATTTTGAATTTTAACCTTCCAACGACCTTTTCAGATACATTTTTTATTAAATCTTCTGTTAATTTCATCATATCTTTGTAATCTTTAAACGCTTCATAGATCTCCATCATTGTAAATTCTGGATTATGTTTTGAATCTATATCTTCATTTCTGAAATCCTTTCCAATTTCATACACCTTTGGATATCCTGCTACAAGAAGCCTTTTTAAGTACAATTCATCAGATATCCTTAAATAATAATCTTTCTCTATTGCATTAACGTGCGTAATGAATGGTTTGGCATTGGCACCACCGTAAACAGGTTGTAATATTGGAGTTTCAAATTCAAGATATCCCCTCTCATCAAGGTATTTCCTTATTTCCATTATTATCTTTGACCTTGTTCTAAAAATTTCAAATACCTCCGGATTTAATATCATGTCAAGATATCTCTGTCTATATCTTGTTTCAACATCCTCAAGACCAAACCATTGATGCGGTAATTCATATAGTGATTTTGCTAAAAGTGTAAATTCTTCAACAAGTATTGATAGTTCACCTTTTTCAGTCCTAACAACCTTTCCATATACCCCCAAAAAATCTCCTTTATCAACAATCTTTTTAAATTCATTGTATTTTTCATTTAATACATCATATCTTAAGAAGAGCTGTATCTTATTATTATCTAAATATAAGTCTGCAAAACCTACCTTTCCATGAAAACGTAATGACATTACCCTTCCACCAGTTCTTACATATTTGCCCATCAAGTTTTCCTGGTTTTTTACTATTTCAGAAATAAAATAATCATATTGAAAGCTGTGAGGATAAGGGTTTATATTCATCTTTTTTAATTCATCTAACTTTTTTAATCTATCGAGAAAATCTCTTCTCTGTTCCATTTTCACACAACCACAGAATCCCTTATTTTATCTAATCTTGTTCTCAACCTTTTTATAGCGTATTTTAAAGTCTCTTTTGCGGTAAGTGAACCATCGGTTTCAAATTGGAAAATGAATCTATTTTCATCTTCTCCAATTTTAACTTCTTCCATCCTGTATAGCATTGCGATGTGTTTGCATGGTAAATCATCCGTAACTATCATCGTGTCCCCCTCATCCGAAATTATATTTGATGGACAATCCTTTCTAATATATTCTGTTATTTCTAAATATTTTGGTATCTTAAATTCTCTATGTACTTTATATGAAACCCCGCTTGTTACTTGCCACCTTGCATGCTCTTTTCCTGTGCCCAAGATCGCTTCAGCATCAATAACCAAAGCCTGGTTTTCATCTAATTTTACTATTGGAATGTCAGGATCTACAGGTGAAAACTTTTCATCCCCAATTGGTTTTAAATCACCAGAATATACAATACCTGGTCCAAATTTCGTTAAAGTGTAATTAACAGTACATAATGGACAGGCTTGATCTGGGGGATGATTACATTCATCCCTGAATTTCATATTTAAGTCAGTTTTTAAAGGTATTAACCCAATCCTATGTGATATTATTTCGTTAAAAAGAGGTGTGGAGCTATTATATACTTTTTCTTTTCCATTTTCTTCAACTTTCCTGATTGAACCTAAGTGAAATATTACATTCTTTATCGCAAGTTTTGGTATATCGTTAATTAATGTTCTCCTAATCATGTTAGCATACGCATAGTCTATTCCTTCAATTTCAAATCTTATGTATCTCTCCGAAATCTGCAAGATTTTAATCTTCATAATTCAGACCCTTCTCCCTCTCTTTCCACCTTTTCTTCTTGTACCATCATGGGGTATTGGTGTAACATCTTCAACCCTTAAAACTTTAAACCCTGCCCTCGTCAATTGCCTTATTGCTGCTTGCGCACCTGGGCCGGGTATGTGACTCTTACTACCTCCTGGAGCCCTTACCTTAATTATTATTTCACTTATCCCCTTTTCTTTTAATTTTTCACTTACAATATCGCTAGCTTTCATAGCAGCATAGGGAGAAGCCTCATCTCTATCAGCTTTTACAACCATTCCACCAGATGCTTTAGCTAGTGTTTCTGCTCCTGTTATATCTGTTACTGTGATTATTGTATTATTGTGGGATGAAAATATGTGAACAACTGCAATTTTACTCATTCAGCCACCTCCTTAGGTTTTTGCCTTGCAGGATGCAATTCATTGCTTAAAGGTGAAAATGGATTATAATTTATTTTATCTTCTTCATCCTTTTTCACAAGGTAAGATGGTATAGAAACAACCCTATCTCCAACAATAATATGACCATGAACAATAAACTGTCTTGCCTGTTTTGGTGTGTTTGCTAACCCTTTTCTATAAACTATCGTCTGTAATCTTCTCTCTAAAATGCTCTGTATATTTAATGCTAATATATCGTCAACCGAAGAGGCATTTTCAGATAGAATACCCAATTTAACCAATTTATTTATAATATTTTTTAATTCCTTTGAGGCTTGCGGATCCCCATATCTGAGTGATGCCTGTAATTTCTTTGCTATTGTCCTATATTTCCTTAATATTGACTGAACTTTCCATAATTCCTTTTTATTCTTTAATCCATATTCTTTTAATATTTTATTCTCGGAAATTATTCTCTCCTTTTCCCAAGGCCTTCTTGGCCTTTCATATGTTTTTCTTGGAAATTTAGGATCTCCCATCAGGTCTTCACCTCTTTCTTCTTCGTTACACCAACTGTCAATCCAACCCTTCCGTTTGATCTTGTCCTCTGTCCTCTTACAGGTAATCCTCTCTCATGCCTAATTCCTTTATAGGACCTTATCTTTTTCATCAAATCAATATCATTTTTAACGGATAGGTCCCAATCAGATCCTATTAAATGTAAATTTTTACCTGTATAAATATCCCTTTGCCTGTTTACAGCCCATCCTGGCATGTATTCTCCTGGATTATTCAAAATGTTTTTTAGTTTCTCTATCTCTTCATCAGTAAATTCCCCTACCTTTTTTGTCTTTGGTATGTTTGCAGCTGTTAATAAAATTTCAGCTGCCCTATACCCAATACCTTTTATTTGCATTAATCCATAAACAGCTATTTTATTTCCGTCTATATCCGTATTCGCAAGCCTAACAATATATTTAAAATCCTTATTTTGCTCCTTCTGCTCTTTTGATTTTTTCTCTGCCATGTTAATCACTTTTATTGTTATGTATTAAACCTTAAAATTTACCAAGTATATGAATTTTGTCGATATAAATTTATAAGAAAAAATTTTAAATTGTTAAAAATATAGTTCTTTTTGAGAAAATGGATGAAGCATTAAAATTAATATTTAAAAAACAGGGATATGCTTTTGCGGGGGAAAATTCTGCTGTAAAGCTTTGTCATTGGTTTAGGGAGAGCATTTTGCATAATAGGCCATGCTATAAAGAAACATTTTATGGTATTAGAACACACAGATGCATACAAATGACACCCGCATTTAATCAATGCACTCAGAACTGTTTGTTTTGTTGGAGATACCAAGCATTTAATGAAACTTACATTAAAAATCCTGACGATCCAAAGGAGATTGTTGAAAATACAATAGAACTGCAAAGAAAATTGATATCTGGATATGGAGGAAATCCTCAAACAGATAGAAAAAAATTCATTGAGGCACAAGATCCAAAGCATGTGGCAATTTCATTGACTGGAGAGCCAACATTGTATCCATATCTTGGAGATCTTATAAGGGAATATCATAAAAGGGGAATAACAACCTTTCTTGTGACAAATGGAACAATGCCAGAAGTGTTGGAAAACCTAGATCCATTGCCAACTCAATTATATATTACAGTAGCAGCACCAAATGAAGAAATTTACAAAAAATTACTTTCACCAATGATTCCAAAAGGATGGGAAAGATTGAATAAAACTCTCGAATTATTACCTTCCCTAAATACCAGAAAGGTAATAAGACATACATTGGTGAAAAATTGGAATTTAGAATATGTTGAAGAATATGCAAAATTGGATTTAAAAGCTGAACCACATTTTATAGAACCTAAGGGATATGTTTACGTTGGTTATTCAAGGGAAAGAATGACAAGGGAAAATATGCCAACACATTTGGAAATAAAGGAATTTTCCAATAAGTTGTCAGAATTGACAGGATATTACATAATGGATGAAAGAGAGGATAGCAGGGTAGTATTATTGCAAAAAGAAAAAAATATCCCAAAGATATCTCAAGATTGACGTATTTCGAATAAAAATTTTTATATAATTTATTCATATTGACGAATCATGGATGTATCTAAATTGTATGAAAAGATGAAATGTGATATAAATGATAGGTGGTCTCACATACCACACAATTTATTACCAATTGATGAAATTGATATTGCAATAATATGCATGTTAAGAAATGATGCCAGAATATCCAATAAAGAAATTGCAAATATGTTGGGAATAAGCGAAGCTACTGTGAGAAGGAGAATTAAGAATTTGATTGATAAAAACATAATTCTAGGTTTTTCTGTTTTAGTGAATGTTCCTGCAATTGAAAATTCTATAAAAACATATATTGAAATAAAGGTGGATCAAACAAAAATTGATGAAATTGCAAAAAAATTATCAATGAACCCATGGATTATTTCAATATACAGAATTAATGGTGAATATGACCTTCTTTTGGAGGCGCTTTTTATTTCAATGAAAGAAATGCAGGATTTTATGGACAGTGAATTAAAAATAGAAGGTATTCAGAAAGTTTCAACAAATGTTGTTACAAAAGGTTATAAAATAAATAAATGGTATGGTTTGTGATGTCTATGATAAAGATGTTTGATTTAATTAGCATAGAAGCAAAGAAATTTTTCAAAGGAGAAAATCCACCAATCGAAATTAGAGTTGAAAGTAATGCATCCATTATAAGTGTAAGACCAATTGATAAAAACAATGCATACATCGATTTTAGATTCACAATAAATTATGTAAATATGGGCATTATAAATATGGAGGGACAACTGATATACGAAGGTGATATAGATAAGGTACAGGAATCATTAAAAAAGCAAAAAAATACTCCAGATGAATACACAGGTGAAATATTTGCAGCCATAGTAAATACCTGTACAATAGAGGGCGTTATAATAAGTAAAGAGATAAGATTACCACCTCCTGTCCCATTGCCTATACAACCAATCAACAATAAAATGGTAAAGAAAAACGAATTTTTGGATTACCATTGAATATTTTTCAATATTCTCTCCATCTATGTCCACATTTAGTGCATATAAAGAACCTGGTTTCAGGTTCATCGGCTGCCCTAGTTTGTTTTACCATATAATATGCTCCCCTATTACCACATTTTGGACATATTTGAGAATCATCAATTGGATAAACAGACAATTCATTTTCTAAAATTATTACCTCTTTCTCTTTTGCTTTTTCAACAATCTTTTCATTTTTCTGTTCTCTTGAAATTTCCATTTCATAACCACATTTTGAGCAAACCCATTTTCCCCCTTTTGGGTGCATTAATGATCCACATTTTGGACAAAACATAACAACTTTTAGTAACATAAATTATTTAAAATTTTCTTGAAATTAAATAAAAAAGAAAAAGGATTTATAAAATATGAAACATAATTATTGCCATTAAAAACAGTATTGATATTGTATTCACCACTTTTACCAAAGGATTTATTGCTGGCCCTGCTGTATCCTTTAATGCATCACCCACGGTATCTCCAACTACTGCAGCCTTATGTGATTCGCTTCCTTTTCCACCAAAGTTTCCCAGTTCAATGTATTTTTTGGCATTATCCCAAGCTCCACCACTTATTGTCATAAGGATAGCAAGTGCAAATCCTGATAATATAACTCCCAATAGCAGTCCTCCAAGGGCATATGGTCCTAAAATGAATCCAACTGCCAGTGGTGTCAAAACTGCTATTATACCAGGGAATAACAATTCTTTTAATGCCGTTCTAGTTACTATATCTACGCATTTGTCATATTCAGGCTTCGCAGTGCCTTCCATTAAACCTTTTATTGTGTCAAACTGTCTTATTACCTCTTGGACAATTGAATATGCAGCTTTTCCTACTGCTTTCATTAGGAAACTTGTGAAAAAGAATGGCAACGTTGCGCCAATCAATAGACCTACCAAAACCAATGGATTGTTTATATCAAAGAATGTGTAATTATTATTAGCAGCTATTTGGTAAAACGCTGCAAACAATGATAAAGATGCTAATGCAGCTGAACCAATAGCATATCCTTTTGTTACAGCCTTTGTTGTATTTCCTACTGCATCAAGAGGATCAGTTACATCTCTCACTTCCTTTGGAAGTCCTGCCATTTCTGCAATTCCTCCTGCATTATCTGTAATAGGCCCGTATGAATCTATTGATATAATCATACCAGCAACTGAAAGCATAGATGCTGCCGCTACAGATATTCCATATATCCCTGCCTCAATGTTTGACACTCCATATTTGCCAATCTGTAATAAATATTCTGTTGAAAATGTTCCTGAAAATATAAAGAATGAAAATAAAATGCCTGTTGAAATGACAATTACAGGTAAAAATGATGCCTCAAGGCCATAACCTAGACCTGTAATAATTGTTATTCCTGTTCCACTCTTAGAAGCTTCAGATATTTTTCTTGTTGGATTGAATTTATAGCTTGTATAATAATCTGTTATGAAAACCATAAATAGCATAATTAACAATCCTGTGATCGATGCATAAAATATATTTAGGTCCCTTATGTAATAATATGAAATCAAGAAGAATCCTATTGCCGATACAATTACTGTGACTATTACCCCTTTATAAAGGGCACCCATTATAGATTTATTATTTCCAATCCTTACAAATGGAATTGCAATTAGAGTTGATAAAATTGCAATTCCACCTATTATTAGAGGTGATATTACATACTTGATTGACAAACCTATCGTATATGCTAATAACATTGATGATAATGCTGTAACAACATATGTTTCGTATAGATCAGCACCCATACCTGCGCAGTCACCTACATTATCTCCTACATTATCAGCAATGACTGCGGGATTTCTTGGATCATCTTCAGGAATCCCGTATCTAACTTTTCCGACAAGATCAGCACCAACATCCGCCCCTTTTGTATAAATGCCTCCACCTACCCTTGCAAACAAACTAATCAATGATGCACCAAAAACAAATCCTACCATTTCCTGGGGATTCCTAAGCCATATGTAAAATATGAATAATCCTAGCAATGCAACGCTTACAACAGTCAATCCTGTAACCGAGCCTCCTCTGAAGGCCAATGAAAATGCCTTGTTCAGACCATCCTTTGCCTTATTTGCAGTTCTCACGTTCGCATTTATTGATATATACATACCGATTATCCCTGAGATTGCAGAACCAAATGCACCAACCGCAAATCCAAGTGCTACATACAAAGCTTCCATGATACTTTTCTGAGATATGTAATACACGATAAGAATTATGATAAAAAGTATAATCGCAACAATGGATATTGTTGTGTATTGCCTTTTCATAAATGCCCAAGAACCTTCCTTTATTGCATTGGATATCCTCTTCATTTCTTCAGTTCCTTCATCTTCTTTCAATATTAGGTATGCTTGTAAAAATGCATATATTAGTCCAACAATTGCAGCGATAAACACAAAATAAAGCATAAACGAATCTGGTGTCATAAGGTCACCATGTTGTTTAATGAATTACAATTTAAAAACTTTATTATTTCTTTTTTAAATGTTTTATAAAATTGATCATTTTGGCGATAGAATTTTATTTTTAATTATTTTTAATTAAATGATGAGAGCTCTCATAATAGGAAGATTTCAGCCATTTCACTTAGGGCATTTAAAGATAATTGAAGACCTTGCTAAAAGACATGATTATATTATTATTGGAATTGGCAGTGCTCAGGAATCCCATACAGTTGAAAATCCTTTTACAGCTGGCGAAAGACATCTCATGATCGCAAATTCTTTGGAGTCTAGGAATATAAACAATTTTTATTTAGTTCCAATAGAAGATATCTATAGAAATGCACTATGGGTTGCACATGTAGAATCTATTGCACCTCCTTTCAACGTCGTATATTCAGCAAATCCCCTTGTTAAAAGGCTCTTTATGGAAAAAGGGTATAAGGTAATAATGCCAGAACTTTATAGAAGGGATATATATTCAGGCAAAGAAATTAGAAGAAGAATGATATATGATGAAAATTGGCAGGAATTGGTAACAAAAGAAGTCATAAAGGTCATTGATGAGATTGATGGAATAAACAGAATAAAGGAAATTGCAAAAAATGATGAATATTCGACTGATCAACCTAAGAAATAGAATGTCACCTTAAAAATTATAAATACAATGATGAACGTCAGAATAACAATAATTATAGAATATTTTAGTTTATTTACCATATTTTTTACTATTTCACTTATTTTATTCATGTAATTTTTTCCTGGAATTTTTATGTTTGTTGTTTTTGAATTTATTGAAATTTTTGCCTCAGATTCATTCTCAATCGCCTTTTTCATTGCTTCTACACATGCTCTTACTATTTCTTCACCATTTTCACTACCTACAGGATTTAGATCTTTTGGGTCATAATTTGTATAATGGTTATCCGTTGTAAATATTTCCAAATCATCAAAATATTCTTTTCCAGCCTTAATTATTTCATCCCTCAACCCTTTGACCATGTTATTTCCGTCTATTACAATATAGCAAAAATGTTTGTTCGATTTAAATGAAATGCATGATATTCCTTCAGGACCTATACTCTTATTTTTCAAATAAATTTTCGAAATTCCTACCTTAGTTTCTTTTAAATCATATTTTTTTGAATCATTTTTTATTTTATCTAATATGTTTTTATCAATATTAGACAATGCATCATAACGTTCATCAAAATAGTTGTGTGAATCAACAACGAAAACCTTTTTGAATTTTTCACTTTTTAAATATTTAGATATAAAATTTCCAAGATCAATCTTGACATCATCAAAACCGTATTTTGTAGGTAAAAGTGTAACGATTAAAGTATCATTGATTCCATGAACAAGAATATCTATATTGTTTGAATATCTGAAAAAATCTGTTGTATATATGTTTTTAAATTTTGATTCATTATTTTTTATTATATTTGCAATTTTTTTAATATCATCTTCGCCACCACAATTTTGGTCATTTGTTACGGTCGTGTGAAAAACAATCAAATCTTCAAAATCAAGATATGATTTTAATCTATGGGGTAGATTACTGCATCCAACTTCAACAAATGGGCCAGGATGAACTTGTGGGAATAATATAGAATATCTCTTACCATTTTTATCAACAACAATCCAATCAATTTTTAAATTTGAATATAAATACATCTTTATCATAAAAGAATTTAAAAGAATCATATCATTTATAGAACGAGTCGCTAAATAATTAACATAATATCCTACATATTTTACAGGGTCTAAATTATATATATTCTTAAATTCCTTGGATATATAGTCAATAAATAATTTTGAAATTAATACAAATACATATGATGAAAATATGAATGGTATTATATATAAATAATTAATATTTGATAAAAATATAATAATTGATATTATAAATGATTGATACACAGAAATAATTTCTATATAAATATCCTTTTTATCTATAAAGGGTTTTAAAAACATAAACCTAAAAAATGGCAAAGAAGAATATGCAAAAAGCAATGAAATTATTACGTTATTAAGAAAAAATATGGAAAATAATAGATATATGGCAAATATTATAATAAAAACCACAAATTCAAAAAAGACTGTTCTTGCAATTGGAAAATATATCTTTGAAAAATTAAAAATCAATTTGTCCAATATAATCAATAATGTAATTGGTAAAATATATAGTAAAATAAAATTTACCAAATTTAATCTTACAATTATTTCATAAATAATCAAAATACTATATAATATTCCTAAGAGCAAATATATGTTTGGTGAATGCGTTATCGAATTTTTGAGCTTTAAAAAATATTTTTCACCATCCATGTTATTTATCACTTCTTTTATATTCTATATTATCCCCAATCTTGATTTCAATAATCCTATGGTAAGGTATCATTGTACCATCCTTTAAAAATAAAAAATCTGTGCCTGCTTTCATGATATCACCAGAATCAATTATTTTTATTTTTTCTTTTATCATTCTGTCCTCGACAATTATTTTAGCATCTTTTTTGGTCCATATTATTTTATTTATTATATCTTCTATCGGATTCTTTTTCATTTTTTCACCACTATGTATACTATGTAAACTATTAAAGATATTATAAACCAGGCAAATAAAACATATAATACATTATTAAAATATTTTGGATATATAAAAAATATTGATAGTACGAACATCAAAGAACCATAAATTTTTGATGAAAATATGAAATAGAAAGATTTTGTTTTAAGTTTAGATACAACAAATCCAAATAATGTATATGCAAGAAGAATCAAGAAAATTGAAAATGGAATAATTATGGTAGATAGAACAATTAAAAAATTTAGCATGTTAAAAAATATACTTGTAGAATTAATCCTTCTCTCACTATAAATGCCGTAAAAAATAACAATAAGAGAAGAAGCTATTGATGCCTCTTCCCCTGTTAAAAATGGCATTTATAATCCTTTTGTCTTTAGGAAATTTTTTAATACATCCTCTAGATCTGGTTTACCAATTTCATCCAATTCATATCTTACTCTTACAATCTCCTTATTTATTTTCATGATTCTTGTCAAATCTATCGGTGTTGCAGATACCACAATGTCTGCTGGCGTTTTATTTATTGTTTCCTGTAAATCCTTTATTTGTTGTTCGCTGTAGCCCATTGCTGGCAGATAATTCTTTATATGAGGATATTTAACATATGTTTCTAAGATTGTTCCTACTGCATAGGGCCTTGCATCTATTAGTTCAGCTGCACCATATTTTTTAGCAGCTAAGACTGCAGCACCGTATGTCATCTCACCATGTGTCAATGTAGGTCCGTCCTCTATTGCCAAAACTTTTTTACCCCTTATTTTTTCATATCCTTCAACAAAGAATGGCGATGCAGCATCAATTACAATTGCATTTGGATTTGCTTCCATAATGTTTTTTCTAATTGTATCTATACCATCTTTTGGTGCTGTTTCTTCTTTGTTTATTATGATTACATCCGCCATCCTAAAATTAACTTCACCGGGATGATATTTCATCTCATGCCCAGCCCTGTGAGGATCTGCAACTACTATGTGTAGATCAGGTTTAAAGAATGGAAAATCATTGTTTCCCCCATCCCACAATATAATGTCAGCTTCCTTTTCTGCCTCTCTCAATATAGCTTCATAATCAACGCCTGCATATACAACAGTTCCATTTCTTAGATGTGGTTCATATTCTTCTCTTTCTTCAATCGTGCATTGATATTTATCCAAATCTTCAAATGTTGCAAATCTTTGGACCTTCTGTTTTACCAAATCACCATAAGGCATTGGATGTCTAACTACAACTACTTTCTTTCCTAATTTTTTCAAAATTTCTGATACTTTCCTTGTTGTTTGGCTTTTTCCTGAACCTGTTCTTACAGCGCATATTGATATAACAGGCTTTTTGCTTTTTAACATGGTATCGTTAGGTCCAAGTAATTTAAATGATGCACCGTTCGATATTGCTATGCTTGCTTTATGCATTACATATTCATGGCTAACATCGCTGTATGAAAATACTACCTCATCTACTTTCAATTTTTTTATTAAATCTGGTAATTCCTCCTCAGGATATATTGGTATACCGTTGGGATAGTTTGGTCCTGCAAGTTCTGCTGGATACTTTCTATTTTCAATGTTTGGAATCTGTGTCGCCGTAAATGCAACTACGTTGTAATCCTTGTTATTTCTGTAGAAAACGTTGAAATTGTGAAAGTCCCTTCCAGCTGCACCCATTATTATCACATTTCTCATTTATACTACCTCCTTTTATAAGAGATTGTTTTCCATTTTATATATTTTTCATATTTGAAATAAATTAAGTATAAAAGTTTATAAATGAAAATTTTTATTACAATTTAGTGATCAGATATGGCAAACACAAAAGTATCTGAAGGGAATAACACTCAAGACTGGTTTACAAAATTGAATGAGACTTTAAATAAAAAGACAGAGGAAATTTTGAAATCAGTAACGCAGGAATCTGGTAAAAAGAAGGAAATTAACATGACTCTGATCCAAGATCTATGGAAGATATATCAGAAATTCAATGAAATAAATATACATTTTAAACTAGAGCCTGAATATACGAAATGGGCTACATTTATAGCATTTCCAAATAATTGGAAAATAAAGGAAGATTTTAATTTTGATGCATTAAATAATATATCATTCATTGATACAACTAGGGATCAGGGAAGAACGGGGGATGCATTGAAGATTAGTTATTATAATGCCCCTGAAGGAGAAAGAATAAGGATTGTATTCGAATATTCAGAAGGTGAACAATATTTCAAATATTCAGGATGGAAAAGGTTATATGCACAACATATACTCTTTGACAAGCCAGTTTCTGAAACAACAATAGATGACATTCACAATCTTCTCTTTGATCTTATTGTAAAATGGTATGAATCACATCTGAGAAAAGACAGAAATATCATTTTAGATTACATTACAAAGAATTTTCCAAAGGGAGAAACGTTTTCAGAGTAATGTAATCTCAGACTGAACCTCTATCCCATTTTCTTTTATTTCAAAAGGATAAATCTTTCTTGAATGCGATATCTTTCTCATTTTTAAAACTTGGATTGTTAGATACATCTCAGTATTCTTTTCATTCCTCTTCATATCCAACAATATTACACCATCAGATACATATTCCAAGAGACCATCTCTCGAAGACTGTCTGTTTGTTAAATCTATTTCCCCAGTAAATATTGATGTAACACCTGCATCCTTTAACCCTTTTGAAAGTGTAAATAGAATATTTCTTTTTTCCTGTTCTTCTTTAAACACCATAGTAAGAAGAGATGCAGAGTCCAAAACAAGTCTTTTAACCTGTTTTTCTTTTAATTCATTCGATATCTCTTTAATCCTTGAAAATATATTAGATGCATCTGAAGGTGATAATCTAAATATTTGCAATTTGCCATCTTCATAATACTTTTTGAAATTCCATCCAAATATTTGAGCCGTAGTTATTATTGAATCCGTATCCTCCTCCAAACTTATATAAAAGCAATTTTCATTATTTAAAAGACCCTGATTTATAAATTGCATTGCAAAAGTAGTCTTTCCAGTACCAAAAGGTCCTATAACGGAAACAGTATGCCCTTTGGGAATCCCACCACCCAATATTTCGTCAAGTCCATTTATACCTGTTTTAACCCTTTCAATCTCCATAATTTCACCTTATCTTTTCAGTATATGTTACTATAAAACCATTTGTATATTCTATCCTAGTTTTGAATTTTATTACCCTTTCTTCTTCAATATGTGGCAACACTCCTATGAACTTTGGTACATACATATACGTATATCTTGAAGATGATCTCTCCGAAGTGTACCATCTAAATATTAAAACACCATCTACAATATCCATTATCTCCCTTTCAATCTTCTCCTCTGCTATCCCCTCTGTTAGTATTAAATATATTATACTTTTCCAATTTTTTGAAACTCTCACCAAGCCTTTTAACATATCTAACAAATTTTGTTTATTAATGTTTACATTGGTTAAAAGATCCGTTAATGAATCTATTATTATAATACTATCATCACCATTGTTATTCAATATTTCTATTATCTCTTCAATTATATCCTTTTCTGAATAATCAAAAATTGTTGTAGATTTTATCCAATTTGATGGTACAACAGTCTTTTTAAAATATATCTTTGAAAGATCTTTTATTATTAAATTTTTCAATATATATTTTTGCAAATCCTCATCTATCGACAACGTTATGTTTCTTTTAATTTCTTTTTCACTTTTCGTAGTGGAAATATAAAGTATATTAACAGGTAAATATGTATTTTCATCTATTTCTGTCAATATTAATTTTCTTCTTTCAGGATCTTCTCTTGCAAGGGTAGTTTTTGATGCTGAAGTTATGGCAAATTCGTAGTGGCCAGCACCAGGCTCACCAAATAACAATACAACGCTTCCCGAAGGCATACCGCCTTTGATTATACTGTCAAACGCAGCTACAGCGGTAGGAATTTTTAATATTTCCATCCCAATTCACCTGATAATTCCAATATTGCCTTTTTTACTGCATCATCAGAATTGTATTTAGGTTTCCATCCATAAGATTTTGCTTTTTCTATGGATAGTAGCATAACTTTTATATCTCCTGCCCAACCTCTTCCCTCTTTACCACCTGTGGTATAAATATTTACTTCCTTTAAATTCAATATCTTCACTACCATTTTGGCTATATCCATCACGTTTGTGTAACCATCTGTTCCTAGATTAAAAACATCATATTTATTTACTTTATCAAAAAGATAGAGAATACCGTCAATACAATCCTCTACATGTAAATATGATTTTGTCTGGGTTCCATCACCTAAAACTTCCAATTTTGTCCTATCATTCATTAATTTTTTAATAAAATCGTATATTACACCATGTGTTCCATGTCTTCCAACAACATTTGCAAATCTATAAGAAACACCTTTTATACCGTACATTTCTGAAAAAGCAGATATGTATGATTCTGCAGCCAATTTTGATGCCCCATAAAAAGATATTGGCTTTGTAGGCCCATATGTTTCAGGTGTTGGAACAGGTGCTTCTCCATATACGGTTGAAGATGATGAAAATATTATATTTTTTACATCATTAATTCTCATAGATTCAAGTACATTGTATGTACCAATCACATTTATTTCAAGATCTATTTTGTTATTCTTCTCACCCAATCTAACATCGGGGTTAGCTGCTAAGTGAATTACTATATCAATATCTTTCATAGAATTCTTCAAATTTTCAAAATCTAATATATCTCCATAAATAAATTCCACTTTTTTATCTAAAATCCATTCTTTATGTCCACTTGATAAATTATCATATATAACAATTTCATTTTCATTCACCAGTTTATCTATCAAATTTGATCCAATAAAGCCTGCACCACCTGTTATAAATATTCTTTTGTTTTTCATCAAATCACCTTTCAATAAATATCAGATAATGATCCTTTGCATATGGATTAAGATTAATTATTTCCTTTACATTATCTAAACTTTTTAAACTTTCTTCTAGTACATCTTTAGGATCTTTAATAGCATCTATTGCCCTTGTTTTTAAAAAAAGATAACAGAACTTTGTATTTGGAAACGTCTTCAAATTTTCTTTAAATATTTCAATTTGATTCTTTTGAGATATATCCTGTATCAGTATATCAGGACCTTCGACATAAATTTTGAATTTTTTTGGGAAATTAGCGTCTGCCATTATTGGATATATATTATTGTAAATTTTCGATACGTTTAAAAGGGATGCAAAAGGTTTTAATGCAAATTCTACAGCAAATATTTTTCCATCGTAAATTACTTCTGATAAAAATGAAACAGTATTTCCATAAGATGCTCCTAAATATAATATATTAGAATTTTTTTCCAATCTATAATTTTTTAAATTTTTGTGTAATGAAGCTGAAAATTTACTTCTATACGGGTCCCATAATCTATATATAAATTTGTTTTCCTTTAATATTTTTTCACCAAATAATGATTGATTTTTTGATCTTGTATAGAAATTTTTACCGTCGGTAAATATCCCATGATATTTATCGTGCCCTTTCATCTTCCAAACCTCCGTTCTCTTCTTTGATACGATAATATTGCCTTTAAAAAATCTATTTTAGAAAAAGATGGCCAATATACATCTGTAAAATACAGTTCAGAATATGCAGATTGCCATAATAAGAAATTTGATATTCTCTCTTCTCCAGATGTTCTCAAAATCAGGTCTGGATCTGGTAGATCTGCAGTATAAAGATTTTTTCTAACAGTTTCTTCATTTATATCGTTTATTGATAACTTATTTTCGAGAACATCTTGAGCTATTTTTTTAATAGCATCTATTATTTCTTCCCTTCCCCCATATGCAATTGCAATATTTAGTATATAATCATTGTAATTTTTTGTTTCTTCCTCAATTCTTTCGATCTTTTCTATTAAATTTTTAGGTAATAATTCCCTTCTTCCAATAATTTTTACCTTAATTCTATTTTTATGTATTCTTCCCTCCTTTAATTCCTTTTCAATCGATTCTTCAAATAGGTTCATCAATGAAATCACTTCATCCTTTCCCCTCATAAAATTCTCAGTTGAAAAAGCGTATACTGTAACTATCTTAATCCCCAATTCCATGCACCATTCCAAAACTTCATACAATTTTTCCTTACCATAATAATGGCCCAACTTAGGGTCCATGCCTAATTGTTGCGCATACCTTCTATTTCCATCCATGATAATGCCTATGTGCCTAGGTACATAATTCCTGTTTATATTATCCAATAATGCTTTTTCATACAATTTTGTAAACGAATCCGCTAATTTTGAACTCATTCCCATAGATAATATTTTAAATAAATTTTTATCATTTAACATTTTCTGATTCAAATTGGAATATTGTTTAAAAAAGAAAATAAAAATGCAGTAAATTTATATATCGTTTGAATATATAATATATTGGAGCGGGTGTGGTGTAGTTTGGTAACATAGAGCCCTGCCACGGCTCAGCCTCGGGTTCAAATCCCGACACCCGCACTAGGGTTCTCTCCAGTACGACCTTTTTAAACCAAGATAAAATGTAAATATCGTAAATGAAATTAAAATTAGCCATGACAATAAAAACTCAAAATTTGATAATTTTATATATCCTACTATATCTTGTGCTATTTCTGCAGCATATGTTGTTGGAGATATGTATGCAAGATACCTCCATGGATATGGTATAAATGTTATTGGATAATAAACTGGAGGTATTGTTGACAATATAGGTGATATAATCCCAGAAAATGCCCATGATTGGACCACGTCAGAAGATATCGTCGATAAGAAAAATCCTAATGAAATTGAAAATGAAAATACTAATATTAAATCTGCAATTATTAATATCCAACCAATATAATTTATTTTAACAAATAAAATGTTTATGAAAAATAATATAGATAAAGTAGGTATTGCATAAACAATCTCTGAAATTGCCATTCCTAGAAGATATATATTTTGATCTGTGGGGGAACTTACTACCATGTCTTGTAGTTTCATATCATTTTTTAAATGCGACAAATCCCCTTGAAGTGATACACCACTGGTTATCATATTCATCATTAGGGCTCCTAAAGAAGCTATTGGCAATAATGTTCCTTTGCTTGCAAAGGTTACAACAGCAAGTATTGAAATTGGAGCTAAAAGTGTATTTATTAAAAGGACTGGGTAATTTATCATTGCATAAATGGCATTAACAAGAATAGATGACAAAATCATGTTAATTTTCTTCATTCAAGCCACCTTCTACAAAATATTCAAAAATTGTGTTTAAGGACAAAGGAGCAAATGTAAACCTAATATTTTTTCGGAATAATATTTCTTTAATTTTATTTATTTCATCATCATTAACAAAAATTTCATAATGGTCCGGATATCTTTTTAATAGGCCATTAAAATTAAAATCTAAATTTCCATATATTTTTAATTGATATTGATATTCAATGCTTTTTCTTAAAGTTTCAATATCACCATATTTTATCAATCTTGCTTTATCCAAAATCAAAATTAAATCTCCTAATATTTCAGCCTCTTCTAAATAGTGTGTCGTTAAAATAATTAATTTTTCATTTTTAATTTTTTCTAAAATATTCCATAATTCTTTTCTTGATATATAATCCAAACCTGTGGTGGGTTCATCCAAAAATATTATTGGTGCATTACTTGCTAAGACAGATGCAATTAAAACCTTCCTCTTTTGGCCACCAGATAATTTTCTATTCTTTACATTTTCCAATCCTTTTAATCCAACCAAGTTTAAATATTCATAAGCTATTTCTTTTGATTCCTTATATGAATATCCTCTCCACATTAAGTATGTTTGAACAGTTTGTAATGGTGTGAGCCATGGAACTGCCCTTGCCTCTTGTGGCACAGCTGCTATTATTTCTCTCAAATTTTTTTCATCTTTCACTACATCGTATCCGTTTATTTTGGCATATCCTGATGTTGGATATAATTGAGTTGATAAAATTTTGACAAGTGTTGTTTTCCCTGCACCATTTTTTCCTATAATTGACAATATCCCTGACATATTTGTTTCAAAGTTAATGTTATCCAATGCTTTTATTTTTTTATCATAGATTTTTGAAAGGTTTTTTATTTCAATTTCAAACATAAACTCACCTAGATCTCAAATAAGAAAAATAGATAGATAATAGAATAAAAATTCCAATTACCAAAAATATTGTATTCATTGCATTGATAAATAATGTATTCGATATAACATATCTTGGATACGAAAAATAATAATTTCTGTTCAAGTATATTGATAATATAAACGATGATAAACCAATTGATAATAACATGCCTGTATATTTAGAAATATCGGAAATGTTTAAAATTTCATAATTTTCAGTTTTGTTTGAATATCTATTTAATAATATGTAATTAGAATATTCTGAAATTCCGTATCCTAATGCAATCGTTATTATATTATAAAATGATGATTTAATATTAATACTCATCATAATGTAAGAGATTGATATCAACAGTAAACCAACTAAAATCAATATTTTATTATTTATATTTAAATTAGCGATATTTAAAATTGTGAATGTTAAAAATGAAATAATAGAAAATATAATGATATTTAATGAATAATTTTGATTTAATATATTAACATAGTATAAAGGTAATATTAAAAATATTGGTATTATTGAAATGTATATAACCAAATTTGTTACGAAAATTGACAATATATCCTTATTTTTTAATAAAGATAAATTAAAGAATTTATTTGAAACCCCTTTTTCAAATATAATAAAAATCGATAAGAAAATTAATGACATGATCAAAAAGTATAATGTATAAGTTATTGGATATATTTTCAAAAGCATGATAAAGAAAATGAATAATGAAATAAATGCAGCAAATAAAAATGAACCAAGTATATCAATCTCTTCGTGTATTTTTATAAATGTGTAATTGAAAAATGTCAAAAGGGAAATAAATATAATTAATATGGGAATGATTATGAGAATTATAAATGATATTCTAAGATATCCATTTAATAGGTAAGCAATTATTATACCAAATATGATAGAAATCAAAAATAAAATTTGTATATTAATAGAATTTTTATTAACAATTTCATGAATTCTTATGGAATTTGGATATATTATGGATAGTGAAATTCCTAAGATAAATGTTAATATTATGAATATTGAGATCGGTGGCAATAATGCTAAAAATGCTATTGTAATAATATATAAAATCAATCCTATATAATATAATTTATCTCTTCCATAAAGAGATGATATTCTATCCATGACATTGTTTAAAGGTATAAAAGAAACCAAAAGTGATATTGGGATCCATAAAATCTCAAAAATACTAGCTTTGTAATAGTTTATAATTGCTGGGATTAAAAAAATTATGTAGACTAATGTAAATGAAGTTAGAAATTCTCCAAGTACAGGTGATAATAAATTTAATAATGAATTTTTTTGCATGTCTTAATAATAAATTATGTTTTAATAAAGTTTATTAGAATGTAATGTTTCATATTATCTATGATAGATTCTCACACCCATTTGCACTATTCTGGATATAGTGAAATACATTCCATGAGTGTTTCTGGTGTTACTTATGCAATTACATGCGCCGTAGGAACAGGTGCATCTACATTGACTACATATAAAGATGAAATTGAAAATATGATAAATTTATACTGGAAATTGGGTGAATCCTTAGGAATAAAAATATATTCTGCAATAGGGATACATCCTGCTAACATTCCACAAGACTGGAAAGAAAAGATTGGAATTTTTGAAAATTATTTAAATCATGAACATGTTGTTGCAATTGGAGAAGTAGGGATAAATTCTGATAGATCTGTGGAAGAAGAGGTATTTTTTGAAATGGCAAAACTTGGTAAAAAATATGATATTCCATTAATTGTACACACCCCATTTAAGGATAGGGAAAAAATTGTTAAGAAGGAAATCGATGTTATAGAAAAATCAGGAATTTCTCCAGATCTTGTGGTTATAGATCACATAAATACAGATATCCTTGATATGGTTAAAAAGAAAAATTATCACATTGGTTTAACTGTAAAGGAAGGAAGATTAACTGTTGATGATGTATACAAAAACATTGAATTGTTTGAAAATGGTATGCTAAATAGTGATGTCGCAAATCTCGGGCCTAGCGATCCATTGGCTGTTCCAAAGACAGTTCAATACCTTAGATCAAAAGGTATTAAAAATGAAATTATAAATAAAATATCTGAGGAAAACGCCAAGAAATTTTATAGAAGAATTAAGTGAAAATGTTAGACACATTGGCAGAATCTTTAAAGGAAGTATTCAAAAAAATTACAAAAAGTTCAATTATAGACAAAGATATCGTTGAAGAATTGGTAAAAGATATTCAGAGAGCCTTACTTAAAGCGGATGTAAAGGTTCAAATAGCATTAGAAGTTTCTAGAAAAGTTAAGGAGAGAGCTCTCTCAGAAACTCCTCCTCCAGGAATGAGTGCTCAAAATTTCATATTAAAAATTGTTTATGAAGAACTTGCATCAATGCTTGGAAAACCAAAGGACATTAAATTATCCCCTCAAAAGATTATGCTTGTTGGATTGTATGGTCATGGGAAAACGACAACGGCTGGAAAATTGGGTAGATTTTTCCAAAGAAAAGGTTTGCCAGTATATTTAGTAGCATGTGATACACATAGGCCAGGCGCAGTGGAACAACTTGAACAGATTGGAAACCAATTGAACATACCTGTATTTTCAATTAAAGGTGAAAAAGATCCAGTAAAAATAGTTGAAAATTATTTAAAAAAAGATATCTCAAAATATGTTTCCATTTTTGATACATCTGGAAGACATTCCTTAGATAAAGATTTAATCGATGAAATGAAAAGATTAAAAGATTTAATTAAACCAGAAGAAATTTTTTTGATAATAGACGCTACCATTGGGCAACAGGCTGAAAAACAGGCATTGGCATTTAAAGAAGCTATAGGAATTACTGGTGTAATAATTACAAAATTGGATGGTAGTGCTAAAGGTGGTGGTGCTCTCTCTGCGGTAGCTGCTACAGGTGCTCCTGTAGTATTCATAGGCGTTGGGGAACATCTCGACGATCTCGAATATTTTGATCCTAAAAGATTTATAGCAAGGATACTAGGTCTGGGAGACATAAAAACACTAATGGAAATATCCAAAGAATTGGATATTAATGAGGAAAAAACAGAAAAAACTGTTGAAAAAATGATGAGTGGAAAAATAAATCTAAAGGACATGTATGAAATATGGGAGCAAATTTCTAGACCTGGCATATTGCAAAGGTTATTTAATTCACTCCCAATGATGAATCTTCCAGGATCTGATAAAATAAACAAAGACATAATGGATCAGTCTGTTGAAAAGATTAGAAAATATAGAATTATATTGGATTCAATGACGGATGAAGAATTAGAAAATCCAGATATTATTAAAGGTTCTAGGATTACAAGGATTGCCAGGGGTGCAGGAGTTTCTGAAGAAGAAGTGAGAGCTCTTTTAAAAGATTTTAACAATATGGTAAAAATGATGAAAGGTATGAAGGGAAATAGAACAATGATTAAAATGTTGAGAAAACAGATGGGTAAAGAGTTAAATGAAGATGATATAGGTTCCAATAATAATAGTAATAATTGACATTGGAAGGCCTATTTTTATAAATTCTTTCCATGATATTTCTATATTATTAAAGCTTGCAATTTCTAAAACTATTAGATTTGCCGCCGCACCTATAACCGTCATATTACCAGACAATGTAGAAGACATAGCAAGATCAAGCCAATAATTCGTTCCTGTTGTGAAAGACCCTATTAAAAGAACTGCGGGAACATTGCTTACCAAATTTGATATCAATGAAACAAATATTGTATACCAGTATGGATTTTTAAGAGAAATTCCAGACTTGTACATATAATTTTCAATTATGTTTGGTATTCCAATCAATGTTATGCCTTGCAAAATAATGAATAGACCAATGAAAAACATTATGATATTCCAATCCACATCTCTTATTATTCTTCTGGGATCTGAATCGTTAATAAAAGTATATGAGAAGAGCATTATGGAAGCACTTATAAATGGAATTATAAATAGGGCATCAGGATTTTTTAAAATAATCATAAATATTATCATAGTTATTACTATTGAAATGCCAAATATGGCCATTTTTTTATTTTTTATCTTAATTTCCCCATTCCTTAAATTAAATTCAACATTTAAATCTTTTCTGTAATATATATATAAAAATATTATTGATATAAATAAAGAAATCAATGAAACAATGTATAATCTTTCAAAATAGTATAAAAATGGTATTTTACTTATAATTCCAATGTATGCATTTTGCGGATTTCCTATCTCAGTTGCCAAGCTACCTATGTTTGCTGAAAATATTAATGATAACAGAAATGGTGCAGGATTTAACTTCTCTTCCTTTATAATTTTAATCACTATTGGCGAGAAAAACAAAACCACAGCATCATTTAAAAAGAATGCTGATAAAAATGCTGTGGAAACTGATAGCAATATCAGTAAATTCCTTCCATTTCTTGATATATTAATCAACTTATTTGCAACCCATTCAAAAAATCCTATAGACCCAAAAATTCCAACAATAGTCATCATTCCAAAAAGCAATAATATTATTCCAAGGTTTATCGATTGTACCAATTCATAAATTGGCACTATCCCGAAAATTACCATAAGAGCTGCTCCAAATAATGAAGATACAGATCTTGGTATAGATTTCCTAAAGATATTTTTTATAGTAATTAAAAAATACGTGAAAACGAAAATTATTGTACCTTCAACCAAAATTAAATTCATTTTAAAGATATAATTCTAAAGAATATATTAAATTAACAGAAAAAGATTTTTAAAAGAATAACATAATACATATCATGGCCAAGGCATTCGTTAAAAGTTACATGGACATAAAGGAAATGGAAATGGAGGGCGGAGCAAAAATAAGATGGTTGATAACACATAAAGATGGGGCAGAAAATTATTCAATGAGGTATATTAGAATAAATGAAAATAAAGAAACGCCTGCTCATAAACATCCTTATGAACATGAAATATTTGTTATTTCTGGCATGGGTTACGTTGTTTTGGATGATGAAACAATCAAATTAAAACCATACGATTTTATATTCATACCTGGAAATGTATTCCACAAAATCCATGCCAATTCAACAATGGAAATAATATGTGTTGTCCCTATCTCGGCCGCAAAACAGTTATTGGGAGATTAAAATGGCATTCATAGTAAGAAGAGAGGAAAAAATCGATATAATAATTGCAATTTTGGTTTTATCATTAGCTTTCATGTTTGCTTTCTTTTGCAACCTAATGTATGGATTCACACAATGTATTAACCCATTTTCAATAATTATATATTATTTAATAGCAATGCTAGGTGTTGTAACAGCATTCTTTGGGCACGAAATGATGCATAAGTATGTTGCAATGAGAAATAGATACTATGCAGAATTCAGGAAATGGAATTTGGGTTTATTGATATCAATAATAACAAGTATATTCGGTTTTGTTTTTGTATTGCCAGGTGCAACAATGATCTACGGCTGGTTAGACAAAAAAACGAACGGTATTGTTTCAATTGCAGGACCAATTTATAATTTGGTAGTTGGTTTATTGTTTATTTCAATATCATTCATTATAAAATTTTATTCGTCAATATTTTATTTTCTTGGGCAAATTAACATATGGATATCCATGTTTAACATGTTACCAATACCGCCTTTGGATGGTTCTAAAGTATTAAGATGGAACATTACAATATGGATTACAGTATTTATCATTACATTGATATTAACAATAAAATTTGTTTTTTAAAAAAAATAAAAAATAAATTTTTTAATTTTTTATGTTTTGCTCTTTCCATTCCTCTGGTTGTTTCTTTTTCCTAAACTTCTTAAATATAATGAACAATTCAACAATAGCCAAAATAAGGAATATTATCATGAGGATAAATACAATCAGGGAAGAACTTGTCATTTGGATTCCAATGATGTTTATAGGTTTTTGGAAGGCATATATTGAATAAGTTGGATTTGTAGATAGTTGGTTTGCCGTTATTGTTCCATTTGAAATCGTTGAAGAATATCCGGATGGTAAATTAATTGTGTAATAATAGTTGCCATAGGGCAAAGATACGGTAATGTTGTTTCCATACGATGAATAATACTGGTTATTTATATAAACAGACCATTGTTGGCCTTCTGGCAATCCAGAAATTGTGAATGTAACTTTGTACAATATCTGATTGACATTAATGTTAATCTGTATTGGAATCAATGTATTGTTTAAAGATGAAACTATTACCTTTCCACTCTCTGGATTTGCTGAATACCCATTAGGTGCCTGCACATTAAATATGTATGTTCCATTTGTCACATTTAATGTTAATTCCCTTAATAATGTATATTGTATACCATTTACATTTATTATCAATTTTTGATTAAATGATGTTATGAACTGCAATTGATAGTATTTTTCTGTAAAGTTTATGTGTTCAACATAAATAGGTGAATTCAAATTTATTATGCCTGAGCTTGGATTAATAGTATAATTGTTATTATTTGGAATAAATACATTAAATGAATATTTTCCATATGTAAGATTAATTGATATGACATTAGAACTTGATGTATAGTTTATATTATTTATATTTATACCCCATGAAGTCCCATTTGGTAATCCATTTTCTATGAATTTAACAACACCTACAAAATTATATTTTAAAAATTGTATATTTATGGAATAGTTTGTTCCACCCACTACAAATGTACCTTCAGGGTTTAATGTGTAATAAATATTTGAAATAACACCTACTCTATATTTATAAGTACCATTTGGAAGTGTAAATGAAATTGAATTTGTTAATGAACTGCTGTTTAATTTTTCAGGTCCAGTTATGTTAACATACCATGGAATATTTGGCAATAATCCATTTTCAATAAATGTAATCGTATATTTAAGTGAATAGAATTTTATTGCAATTGTTATATTTGAATTTAAATAGACAGTTCCAGATTGCTTTGTTGCCTTATATCCAACAGGGGATATTATATAATAATAGTAATTATTTTGTGGAAGTATTATTGAAATAGATGATTTATTCGTTTGATAAGTGTTATTATTTATATATATACCCCATGTCGTATTTGGCAATAATCCACTTTCAACAAATGTTAATGAATAAAGTGGTTTAAATAAAATATATACGTTCATTAATGTTTGTACGTTCAAATTTATTTCCGATATGTTTTGAATATATCCTGAAATGTTTTGTATGTATGCTAAATAAAGTCCTGGCATTAAATAGAATGTTATTGTTGCCGATGTACTGTTTTGTTCAATATATATCAATTCCGTAGGAATATATATTTTGACTGACCAAATCATGTTAGGAGGCAAACCACTTTCAATAAAATTAACTGGTATTTGGTAGAACGTTAATGGTATATAATCTCCTCCAGTCTGTATTTGCCCATAATTATTGAAAGGCAATTTTCCATTAAAATTGATCCAGAAATTACCACCCTGATAACCAGTATTGAATATATTCCCAGTTAAGGATTGCCCATCAAAGTTATATGTGTAGTTTAAAGGTTCTTTTGAAATATTCCACTCATTTTTGTAAATCACCTGATTTCCATAGTATATGTTCATGTTTGGAGAGACAGCTGGATTGTTTACTTCAAAACAGTTATTATATATAATATTTCCACTGGCATCTACGTACAAACCTATTGGAGATGTTCCATTTTGTACAAAATTTGCGTACTGTGTTAAATCAAAATTTGATTCCTTGAAATAATTCCCCCAGATTACATTATTTGAATTTACATTTGGAGCATTATATATGTATAAAGAAATCCCTTCTGAATAAAATGTATTTGATGATATCAAGGAATTTGTAACATTCCATAATATCATTGATCCTACTATTGGCATTGATAAGTTTGGAATCCATCCAGAAATGAATTGATCATTTGTAAATATTATATGAGAATCATTGTAAAATTCAATGTTTAGATAATTATAATTTGGTAAATTATAATATCTTATTATTGAATTATTTTGATAATATATTAAAAAGGATGGCATATCTATAAATTTCACATAGTCATTAATATTTAAAAACATAATGCCTGAAAATACTGGGAATCCAAAGTCATTCATTAGACCAAATTCAGGCTTTATCGCTCCATATTGATTATTTATTATTATATATGGATTTTTTATTGTTCCATTACCAACAATTTGACCATTTTGATTTATTGATAAATACCCTAATTGTGTATTAGAGAATGCATACAATGGTGTATAGATTCCATATGAATAATTTGGCGCAAGGGAATATCTTTCTAAAGTAGGAATATTATTTATAATAGCAGGTTTATAATCGCTCAATTCTATTAAGATTGAATACGATCCATTCGGTAATGTGAAAAAGTATGTTCCTTGAAGATTTCCTACTCTAAGAGGAAGATAAGTTGAATTAGAGATATTAAAAGTTTTACCTCTGCTTATAAACACAAAAGAATCTGTTGGAGATATAGCCCCGGCAAAATTTCTACCCTGGATAATTGGATATTCCCCATATACCATGTATACAAATGAGGGGCCTGAATTTAAATAAAACTCCTTACCTGTGTAAGGAGAAACAGCTACTCCCATAGCAGTTTCTCCAGTATCGCTTCCAACATCCCAAAGTGATGGGGGTATTTCCATCTTTTTTGCCGAAGTATTGTAGAACTCTAAGTTAATAGTGCCATTGAGATTATATATATTTGTATTTGATCCTCCTCCAGCTCCTCCTATGATCATTTCTGCATCATTTAATAAACCAGATGGTGTAGTCTTATTTCCACTAACATAGAAATATGCGTATGGCGTAACAAAATTAGGATTTGTGTTATATGTAGAATTGAACAATACCTCATCATATGTTCCTTTATATGTTTTAGTTGATGATAAAACAGTGTAATTGAAAAATACTGCAGTTTTTCCATCTATTATTGTTGTGTTTAAGTATAAATATAATATAAACGGCATTGAAATTTTAATTGTAGGTCCAACAGCATAATAAAATATGCCTGGAACAATAGTACCATTACCGCTATAGATAGAATTAGAAGTCATGTTAAAAGATGTTGAGGAAAAGTTCCATATGTTGTCTACAAATTGTAAAGTTTTAGTTCTTATTGAATAATCGACTACATTTTGTGTCCAAAATACAAAACTCGAATTTCCACCTATTGTAACATTATTTAAAACAGCATTCAGTTGAATTGAAATTGTGTAAGGTGAATCTCCTAACATGTAAAAATCATAGAGGTTATTTAAATAAATATATCCCATAATACTAGGTGTTTTATATGAATAAAATACATTTTGGCCATTTATAATTTTTACACCGTAATCAGCAAGGCCCATTGGTGCAGGCGCACTTTTATAAAGAGGACCTATGCCCTTATCCTTACTGTAAAAATTAGGAACGTATATGTATTTACGTGATACAATCCCTTTATTAATTATATACTTTACTTTATTTTCAATTTTACCTTTATAGTTTACATTGATATATTTAAGATGCTTCATTTCAAAATTATTTACACTATTTTTGGCATAAACATTTGATGGAATAGCAACAATCATGGCCAAAATTATTGAAGTCATTACTATTAAGATATTTTTTGCTAACATAATTGTTAGATAAAAATAAAATATTTTAAAATTTTTTTACATTTGATTTTAATAAAAATCATAAATAAAATAAATAAAAACAATTAAATTTATAATTCTGATATTTTCTATGTATGATAATTGTGAACAATGAAATAATAGAATATATAACAATTGCAATGTTTATATTTTCATTGGTACCTTTCATTTTATTACCGTTGAAGATTAAGTTGGGATTATTTAGATATACTTTATTATACATATTTTTACCTATCTATTTTCTTTTCATTTATTTTTATGTTACGACAAACAATGATTTATACCTAAGTTATGCATATATTTTTGAAACAATTTTCTTTTTTAACATTTATAGATCGTATTTATCCAATGAATTATTTTTAGTAATTTTGCCAATAACATTTTTAATAGATGATTTTGCTCTTATGATTTCATTTTACTTTGTCACATTTAATTTAGTTGAATTTACAAAAAAGAAGATAAACGATAAATATGGTTCAAACTTAATTTTGATTTCTACAGTCTTTTATTGGATTTCCATTTTAATTTCAATATTTTTAGTATTTGAGGATATAACATATTTTTCATTTTATTCATACCTATTTTTCACTTTAGGTACAATATTCTTTATTATTCCAGCTTTAGAAACAGTGAAAAAGTATGAGAAAAAATAGATCAGAAAATAGAATAATATTCGAAATATTGCAGCTAATAAATGATGAAAAATGTACAGGATCAATTATTACTAGAAAAGTAAATATTCCATATACAAAATTTAAAGAAATTGAAGAAAATCTTTTAAAAAATGAACTAATACAGGCCTACTATTATGACGGCCACATTTATTATAATTTAACAGATAAAGGTAAAAAACTGCTAAATGAATACATAAAGTTCAAAGAATTGATGAAATTGTACGGTATTGAATGGTAAAGCTTATTTTTTAATAATATATTTAATATAAAGCTAGGTGTTAATAATGGATGAATATTTAATAAATCAAATTATTGAATTGAAAAAATCTTTAAATGATATTTATAAAAATATAATACCAAAAAATGTTATGAACAAAACAGAAATAATTTTGCTATTAAAAATAAGCGAAGAAAATAAGATTACTCCAACAAAACTTTCAAAGTTGACAGGATTTTCTAAATCGATGGTCACAATGACTTTAGAAAATTTGGAAAAAAATAACATGATTAAAAAAATAAGAGGTAATGATAAAAGGGTTACTTACATAATTTTGACAGAAAAGGGGAAAAAATATTCTGAAAATATTATTAATGAAATAAAAAATAACTTGGGGAAATTAATTAAGAAGGTTCCAAAAAATGAATTAGATGAATTCACAAAATGTATTGAAAAAATGAATTATTTTTTAAAATATTTAATTTAAGAAATTGATGGGACCGCCGGAATTTGAATCCGGGTCGCCAGCGCCCCAGGCTGGTAGGATGGACCAAGCTACCCCACGGTCCCATTCAATCAAAGCCTATTACATCATCTATAAGGTCAACATGCGATACTATCATCCTTCTACAGCAATATCTATTTACCCCCAAGGAATTAAATATTTCATCAATTTCTTCAGAAGTAGGGTCTCTGTTTTTCTCTCTTCTTATTTTTTCTACATTTTCTTGAAATTTAATGTAATCCGTAATTATGACTCTACCACAAGAGAAGCATCTAATTGGCATCATCATTTTGCATCACCTGTAAGATTTCTGAACCTTTGCTCTGGCGCCTCTTCCTCTAGGTTGTTTAGGTAATTTCCTTCTTATATCGTTCACTATCAATGTTCTGTTATATTCCCTGTAAATTTTCTCAATAGTAGGATCGTCAAAGAATTTAACTATTGCCCTTGCTATTGCGGTCCTTGCAGCTTCTGTCTGCCCCATTATACCTCCGCCATGAACATTAACATTTATATCAATCTGGTTAGCTTTTTCACCTATCAACAACAATGGCTCTTTTATTAAAGGCCTTAATATTTCAGGTCTGTAAAGATCAATAGGAACATGATTTATCCTTACATTTCCATTACCTTGCTTTATTACAGCCCTTGCTACTGCAGTTTTCCTTTTACCTGTAGCCACAATTACTTTATTCTCCATAATATCACCTCAGAATTTAGCCCCCAAATATTTTGAAACTTCACCTAAAGTAACTTTATTTTTAATCTTTGTATACATGGCCTTTTCTATTTTTTCTGCCTTTGATATATCAATACCTTCAGGAACACCTATGTATACCTTTAATTTTCTATATGCACTTTTTCCATGTGGTGTTTGGTATGGTAACATCCCCCTTACAGTTCTTCTTAAAATTCTGTCAGGCATTCTTGGAAACCTTGGACCTTTTCTTACTGAACCTCTTTTAAATTTTTGCATATATTTATTAAATATGTAATATTTATTTCCTGTTATTACACTTTTTTCAGCATTTATTATTATTACTTCTTCGCCATTCAAAAGCATCTTTGCAACAAAGGATGATAATCTTCCCAATACATGATCAGTTGCATCAATAATCTTCATTATTTCACCCCATAATCTTAACTCTAAATCCCTTTGGATTTAGATTTACCAATTCTTTAATTGTAATAGTTTTTCCTCCAGCTGATTCTATTTTTTCCTTTGCACTTTTTGAAAATCTAAAAGCAGAGACCGTTACCTTCTTTTGAAGCAAACCTGTACCTAAAACCTTTCCAGGAACTATTATTACATCACCATTTTCCGCATACCTATTAATTTTGCTCACATTGACTTCAGCCCAATTTTTTCTAGGCTTTTCCAGCCTCTCGGCAACGTCTCGCCAGATGTTTACGTTCTCTTTCTTTGATGCCTTTTTTAGGAATATGATCAATTCTTTAAGCTCTGGGTTTGATTTTTCCATCTGACTCACCCGACGCACCTAAGCATAAAATTCATTTGTTAATAAATCTTTTCATTTTTTAATAAATTAAAGAAAAGATTTTTAAAATTGATAATATCGATTAATTTAAATGAACATTGATGACTTAAAAAATATAATGGGAATTCAAAAACTTTATCCTCCACAAGAAGAAGCAATTAAAAAGATAATGGATGGAAAAAATGTTGTTATTTCTATGCCTACCGCTTCGGGAAAGACTTTTATTGCTTATGTTGGAATTTTAAGAGCAATGAATTTGAATATGAAGGCCGTATATTTAGTACCACTTAGATCTATTGCATATGAAAAATATGATGAGCTCAAAAAAATTTTTGTGGATAAAAAAATTAGTCTTTCAATTGGAGATTATGATTCAAATGATAAAGAAGTTAAAAATTCAGACATTGTTGTGGGTGTATATGAAAAATTGGATGCAATATTGAGACAAGATCCAGATTTTATATATCAAATAGGTGTTTTAATTACAGATGAAATACATTTAATGCAGGATTATGAAAGGGGATCTACTATTGAAATTATACTTACAAAATTTAAATTCTATAAGGTGTCTACTCAAATTATTGCATTAAGCGCGACAATTTCAAATTATGAAGATCTTGCAAAATGGCTTAATGCAGATATTGTTTTTTCAACGTTTCGACCAATCCCATTAAAGATTGGAGTCTACAGTAAAAATATATTAAAATTTGATGATGGTTCCGTTGAATATATTAAAGAGGATAACCTGAGAATTGGAAATTTAATTATAAGAACCCTTGAAAAAGGTGGTCAGGTCCTCGTTTTTGTTAATAGCAGAAAACAAGCTGAAAAATTAGCTGAAGAATTAAAGGAGCATGTTAAAAAGTATGCCGGAGAATTAAATTTAAAATATGATGGTGGTGAAGAAAAAAACCTTTATAATGAAAAAATTAACGATTTAATCAATTATGGAGTATCTTTTCACCATGCAGGTCTTTCAAATGAACAAAGAAAATTCATTGAAGATCTTTTTAGGAAAAGAAAATTATTGTGTTTAGTTGCAACTCCAACACTTGCTGCAGGTGTAAATCTCCCAGCGAGAACCGTTATTGTTAGAGATATTTATAGATATACAGAGGATGGAATGGTATTATTGCCGTCTTTTGAGATAAAGCAAATGTTAGGTAGAGCGGGGAGACCTGGATTAGATCCATACGGTGAAGGAATAGTTCTAAGTAGAAGAGGCGATTTTGATTTAGATTATTTAAATTCTGTTGAAAACATCTATTCTAATTTAAACGATGATAAAAATTTAAGAATGCATGTATTGGGTTTAATATCAAGTGGCCTTTGTAAAGATGATGAATGCATAAAAAAATTCTTCGATAATTCGTTTTTGGTCTTTATGAATAAAATAGATTTAAGTGAAAAATTAAATGAAATAATAGAATTTTTATTGGAAGAAGGCCTTATTGAAAAAAGGAAATATTTAAAGGCCACAAAATTTGGGAACGCTGTATCAAATATGTACATAGATCCATTGACAGGAATTTTGTTTAGAGACTCTTTGAGTGAAAATTTCAATGAAAATTGTATTTTATATTATATTTCTATTGTTCCAGAAATGGTTAAAATAAAGTATAATGATAATTTAGAATATCCTTCATATTACTGTCAAAGTGATTATGATCTTGATGCTTATGCAACATCACTATTATTATACGATTGGATAAATGAAAAAGACATCGATGAATTGATAGAAAAGTATGACATTGGCCCAGGTGATATATATTCCAGAATAGAAATAGCAGATTGGCTTTTATATTCTTATGAAAGAATAGGTGAAATATTCAAATATAAATATAATAAAGAAATTATGAAGCTTAGATTCAGAATTAGGTATGGCATTAGAGAGGAACTTATTGATATTGTTTCAATACCAAATATTGGTAGAATTAGGGGAAGAAGATTGTTCAATATGGGATATAAATCATTAAAAGATTTAGCCATTGCTGATGTAAATAAATTATCTTCAATTCCAGGTATTGGTAAAAAATTGGCAGAACAAATAATTGAATATGCAAAAAGTAAATTAAACACTAAGGAATTCTCATCATAAATTCATAATCAGATTTCATAGTTATATTTTTGAATTCTATCCTTCTGCCTACCCACTTTGTAATTATGTCGGCAGGTATATTTGCTTCAATGGCCCTTTTTATAAATGTGTTTGTAATAATCCTAGGTGTAATTTTAATAGACAATTCATTAGACAATTGAGACAAATAAATATTAAAAACTTGCCGCGTTATATCAAACAATTTTTCATTTTTATCTACAAATTTTAAATATTTTTCAAGTTCGGGTCTTAAATTTGGATGTATTGGTATTTCTCTCTGTTTCTTTTTAGATCCTATGTATATTTTATTATTTTCTAAATCTATATTCTTTTTATTTAATTCTAAAATCTCATTTAATTTAGCTCCTGTATATAACAATAACAAGAATATTATTTTATTTCTTAAATGTGATTTCCATTTAAGTGTTGTATTTATATTTTTATCAATTTTTTCTAATATTTTTTTAATTATTTCTTCATCTAAGTATTCCATATCATTAATATTATTACTAACAAATATTTTAACAATTCTTTGAAAATTACCATTAAGAATTTTTACATTTTTTAGAAAATTTTAAATATAAGATTTTTTTTATAAATATTTGGAGGGAGCAAAATGACTAAGGTATTGATTTTGGCAGGGGATGCCACAGAGAGTTTAGAAACTTTATATCCATACCAAAGACTTAAGGAAGAGGGCTATGAAGTGGACATTGCTGCACCTGAGATAAAAAATATAAGAACAGTAATACACGATTTTGAGCCTGGATTCGATACATATACAGAGAAGCCAGGATATCTTGTAAAGGCAACAAAGAAATTTAGTGATGTTAGGCCAGAAGAATATTCAGCTTTGGTTATACCAGGAGGAAGGGGTCCAGAATATCTGAGAAACCATCCAGAAACAGAAAGAATTGTGAGGCACTTTTTCGAAACAAACAAACCGGTTGCACATATATGTCACGCACCGTTGATCTTAGGATCTTTAGGTCTATTAAAGGGGAGAAAGGTAGCTGCTTATCCCGAATTAAGAAAGGATGTTGAACTTGCAGGAGGAATATTCATTGACAATGAAGTTGTCGTTGATGGAAACATGGTCTCTTCAAGGTCTTGGCTCGATCACCCTGCATGGATGAGAGAATTTATAAAAATATTGAAAAATAAATATCCTCCTTAAATTTTTTCTAATTTTTTTATTAAAATATCATTAAATTTAAATTTTTCAGATAGATCTTTGGCTTTTTCAATAAATTCTATATTTTTTGTCTTATAATACTTTAATATATAATATATATATAAAGGTAAAAATAGATTCATATATCCATACTCTTTTTCCAAATTTCTTGAATCTTCCAATT
>ERZ1669250.105-NODE-105-length-44145-cov-6.922499_pt1 | contig 44145 bp, 39 predicted proteins | sample MGYA00579295_ERZ1669250 | MGnify/ENA primary metagenome ERZ1669250 (study PRJEB41166, sample SAMN08046056) | hot springs metagenome | biome: hot spring; feature: acid hot spring; material: thermophilic sediment; isolation source: thermophilic sediment from acid...
AAGTATTTACCTTTTTTTGAGGTGTTTTTATGCCTGAAAGTGAAGAAATCAGCAGAGGATTAGAGGATGTAAATATAAAATGGACAAGGCTCACAACTATAGATGGTGAAAAAGGAATTTTGAGGTATGGAGGATATTCTATAGAAGATGTTGTAAACAGTGGAGCACAGGTTGAAGAAATTCAATACCTATTCCTTTATGGAGAGCTTCCAAATAAGGAAAAACTGCAAAAGTTTAAAGAGAATATAGAAAAGGGTTACAATATTCCTGAATATATCATAGATTTGATTAGAAAGCTCCCGAAGGATTCGGATTCTGTTGCTATGCAAATGACAGCTTTTGCTGCTTTAGCAGCGGCTGAAACAAAATTCAAATGGAATAAGGATACAAACAGGGATGTTGCTGCTATTTCCATTGGAAGAATGTCTGCAATTACTGCAAACGTATACAGACATTTCATGGGTATGCCTCCAGCTCTACCTGAGCATTCAGATAGTTTTGCTAAAAGCTTCCTTAAGGCAGCTTTTGGAAAAGAACCAACGAAAGAAATGGTTGATGCAATGAATACTGCATTGATACTTTACACTGATCATGAAGTTCCTGCATCAACAACAGCTGGGCTTGTTGCAGTTTCAACACTTTCAGATATTTATTCTGGTGTCACTGCAGCACTTGCAGCACTGAAGGGACCTCTTCATGGTGGTGCAGCAGAAGCAGCAATAGCACAATTTGCTGAAATTGGTGATGAAAGCAAGGTAGAGGATTGGTTCAAGAACAATATACTTGGAGGAAATAAGAGATTGATGGGCTTTGGTCATAGAGTGTACAAGACATATGATCCTAGGGCAAAGATCTTTAAAGCATATAGTGAGAAACTTGCAAAGAATAATCCTGAAGCATACAAATTATTCAAAATTGCAACAAAACTTGAGGAACTTGGCTTAAAACAATATGCCGCAAAAGGCATTTATCCAAACACAGATTATTATTCTGGCATAGTATATATGGCCATTGGATTCCCATTAAAAAATAATATTTATACGGGTCTCTTCGCACTTTCCAGGGTTACAGGATGGCAGGCCCATTTCATAGAGTATGTTGAAGAGCAGCATAGATTGATTAGACCTAGAGCTGTTTACAAAGGACCAGAGCCAAGAACATTTGTTCCGTTAAAGGATAGAAAATAAATTATTCTATCCTTTTTTTTTAAGAAATATTTTTAATCTAGAATTTTTTTCTATTTTTATGCTTGTTATAGATGGGAGAAATATTTCAAACATCCATTATAAATGGGCAAGGGATTTAAATCCAGTGGCTGTGGTAGACCCAAATGAAATTTTTGAAGTTATAACCCCAGACTCTTCAATTATGCAGATTAGAAAAGATTATGACAAAAATGATCTTGGGGAAATAGACAAAAATAGATTTGATGGTGCTGTAGGGCCAATATTTGTGAGGGGAGCTAAACCCGGGGATAGTATAGAAATAGAGATTATGGACATTGAAGTAGATGATTGGGGTTGGTCTGCAGTATTCAAAGATTTTGGTCTTTTAAAGGGTGAATTCGATGATGATTTAATTATATGGCAAATATCGGAAGGATATGCAAAAACAAATTCGGATTTTTTGAAAGGGATAAAAATACCAGTAGATCCATTCCTTGGTGTCATTGGTGTAGCTCCAAAAGAAGGAATATATGATATGATACCCCCACAATATTTTGGAGGAAATATAGATAATAAATATCTCACAAGAAAAAATTCAAAATTAATACTACCTGTTTTTGTAGAAGGCGCATTGATTTCTATTGGTGATCCCCATGCATCTCAGGGAGACGGTGAAGTTTGTGGAACTGCAATAGAAACAAGTGCAAGAGTTAAATTGAAAATTAATATTTTAAAAAATGAATATTTCTTTGTAGGTGAAAGTAAATTAAAACAAAATAGCGAAATTATAATTACAACAGGAATAGATGATGATCTTTATAGAGCTTCAAAAATGGCTGTTAAAAATATGATAAATTTTCTCGAAAAATATCAATTCACACCAAAAGAAGCATATGTACTATGCAGTGTAATTGGTGATCTAAAAATTTCAGAGATTGTGGATGAACCAAATTTTGTTGTTTCATGCATACTTCCTAAAAATGTAGTTATGCAGAAACTTTACTGATACTATGCTCCGGCCGGGATTTGAACCCGGGTCATCGGCTTTCTCCGTTTTTTCAAACTCGAAAGGCCGGAATGCTTGACCGGTCTACACCACCGGAGCTTTAAGAACCATATACAAAAAAGATATAAAATGTTTTCAATGTATAGGCCACCAAACCTTTAAAAGTTCAATTATTATTGCTCCCAATATGGATATGTAAATCACTAGTTTTGGGTCTATCTTTGGACCCTTTGATTTTTCTTCCTCAAAGTATCTGATCAAACCTGCTGCTGATTGAAAGCCCATACTTTTGCTCTGATCCGCCATATTTATCACGAATAATCCTTAGTATTTAAGATTTTCAGTAGAATTCTTCCAAAATATCTTTTTTTATTTCAACATTCTTTTCCGTTAGTGGCCCTTGCTTTAATACTGGATCTATATCATTATATGTTGGTTTTTCAACCTTATAAAATATGCCTATTGGTATTTTATCACTTGACTCAGTTGCAAGTTTATATGCATTATCAAAGTTGGTTACATCATTTCCCTGTAATTTATATACCCTTTCTCTGTAATATTCATATGTAGCAATTTTATTCCAGGTAACGCAGGGGCTTAAAACATCTATCAATGCAAATCCTTTGTGTTTTAAAGCTTCGACAATCAATGACTGGAGGTGCTTTATTTCACCCGAATAACCCCTAGCAACAAATGTAGCGCCTGCTGTAAGGGCAAGCGTTAATGGATTTACGGGAACCTCCAATGATCCTTCTGGTGGTGGTGTTGTTTTAGATACAAATCCCAATGGTGCTGTAGGTGAAGCCTGACCTGTTGTTAATCCGAAAACCTCATTATCTGAAACTATGTACTTTACATCCACATTTCTTTTTGCGGTATGGTAAAGATGGTTAAGGCCTTCATAATAACCATCACCATCACCGCCATAGGCAATTACTGTTAACTTAGAATTCGTAAATTTAATCCCGGAAGCTACAGGCAAAGGTCTACCATGCAAACCATGAAAACCGTAAGCCCTTATATATTCTGGCATATTACTTGAGCAACCTATACCGCTTACAATTACTACATTGTGTGGTTCTATTCCAAGTTCAACAAGCGCACCTTTAATTGCCGTCCACTGAGAAAAATTACCACATCCAGGGCACCAGTCTGGTTTAACATGATAATCATAATCCTTCAATGTAACCATTTTTATGCACCTCCAATTTTTTTAAATTCATTAACAATTTCATTCGGATAAAATGCTTCCCCATTGTACTTATTTATCTTCAACGTATCTAAACCTGTAAACATTTTTATAAGACCTGAAAGTTGACCTGAATAATTATTTTCAACAACTATTATTTTTTTACCCTTTGTTTTTGTAATGAAATCCACTGTATTGAATGGGAATATGTATTTTACTTCCAGTACCCCAGCCTTTATACCTTCTTCTCTCAAAATATCAGCTGCTTCTTCAACGACACCCTTGGTTGAACCCCACTGAACTAGTACTATTTCAGCATCTTCTATTCTGTAAGTTTTGAAAGGTGGCAGATTGTTTTTCAATGTTTCAAGTTTTCTCATTCTTTTTTCAACAGACAATTTTCTCTTTATTGGATCTGTAATGATATCACTAACAACATCTCCCCTTTCATCGTGCTCATCACTATCTTCATTATGCATTAGCCCTCTCATTCCTGGAAATGCCCTTGGAGAGATACCATTTTCTGTATATTCATACCTGAGAAAATTTTCAATGTTTTCTTTTGCAATCATTCCCCTGTCAATATTAAATTCCAAGCTTAGATCATCTAAAGATTCAATTCTTTCTGAGAGATATAGGTCTGATACGACTATTACTGGCATTTGATATTTATCAGCCAAATTTAATGCTTCTCTTGTGTAATAGTAAGCTTCTTCTACGTCACCTGGTGCTATTACTGCCCTCGGGTAATCACCGTGTGATGAATTTATGATCATCATTAAATCGCCCTGTTCTGTTTTTGTTGGCAATCCCGTACTGGGACCAGCTCTCTGGGATTCATAGATAACAACCGGTACCTCTAGCATTGATGCAAGACCAATTCCCTCATGCATTAAATCATAGCCACCACCGGAACTCCCTGTCATTGCTCTAATACCAGCATAATTCATACCAATAACCGTATTTATTGCAGATATTTCATCTTCAGGCACTTTAATGAATATATTTAGCTCCTTTGAATGCGATGCTAACCAATGTAATGTTGATGATGCTGGCGTCATTGGATACGCAACATATGCTTTTATACCCCCAACAGCAGCACCTAGACCAACTGCCTCACCACCCCCCATCAAAAGTTTCTTTTTACCATTTCTAGGCAATGTACCAATTTTTTCAAAATTGGCCATATAATAATTGTATCCCTGCCTTGCCGCTTCTATATTTTCATCTGAACTTTTACCTTTAAATACAGTCGCTATAGCGGAAACTAAGATCTCAATATCCAGGTCTAATGCAGCTATGACCATTCCAAGAGCTACAGTATTTTTCAATAATGGATTTTTGCTTATTTTTGAGGATATTGAAGAGAGAGGAGAAGGCAAATATTTAACAAAATCCCTTTTCTCATAATTTTTTATGGATTCATCGAATATTGCTATCCCTTTTAAATATGAGGCCCCCCCTTCGTTAATGTTTGGGTCTGTATGCCTGTTGAGAGAATCCTCATTCAAAGCAACGAGAATGTCAAGACCATCACCCTGATTTTTAACCTTTTTATCAGAAACCCTAATCTGATACCAGCTATTTCCACCCCTGATCAAATCCTGATAGTAATTATATCCGAATATATGCAAGCCGTGCCTTGTGAATGTTTTTGCAAGCAAAATGCCTGAAGACTGCACGCCATCACCGGCAGCTCCACCTATTCTAATTACAAAATCTTTTTTCATATTTTATTTGTTAGGCGGGACTAGAATATAAAATTTATTGATTTATGGTTTGAGAATCGAAAGAATTATATGTATTACCTATATATACCGAAATTACCTGTGATGGAGAAACAATTATGACAGAGGTTCTCGAGGAATTGGAAGAAAAGTACGAAAAAAAGAAAAAAGAACTTGATATTCACAAAGCTGAAAGGGACAGGTTTGATAGAGAGGCAGATGAATGGGCAGATAAACGGGATGAACTCAATAAACAAACAAAAGAGCTATTTAAACAGGCTAAGGAATTGAAAGATAAACGCGATGAATTGAATAAAACAGTTCAGGAATTAAAAAAGGAAAAGGAAACATTAAAAGAAAAATATTTGGCACTTCAAAATGAATTGAAGGAAATAAGAAAAAAAGTTGTTTTTTCAAATAGAGATAGACCTGCAATATCGCAGTTAAAGAAAAAGTTAAAAGATTTAGAAAATAAGCAGGAGACAAAGGTTTTAACAAAGGAAAAGGAAGCGGAACTAGTTGAAGAAATACATAACCTTCATTTGCAGATTGAAAAAATGAAAAAAGAAGAAGAAGAAATGGTAAAAAACAGCCAAGAATATATGGAAAAAAAGGCTGAGTTCCTTGGAACAAAGTTAAAGCTTGATGAAATAATAAAAAAGATTGAAGATGTTGCAAATGAGGCTCAGAAATACCATGATCAGGCAATGGAAATTTTTGAAAAAGCACAGGAAATAAGAAAAGCTGCTGATGAAGCACATCAGAACTACCTTACAGCCGTTCAAAAAGCAAGGGAAGAGGATAATTTAGTCCATGACATTATTAAGGAATTGAAAGATTTTGAAAAACTGATCACTGGATTAAAGGTGAAACAGAGTGCATCAAAGAAACAAGAGAAGGAAACAGAATTAAAGAAAGTGGCTGAAGGCATATTTGAAAAATTCAAGAAGGGTGAGCCTTTAACAACGGAAGATATACTCATACTGCAAAAAGCAGGGTTCATGTAAAATTTTCAAAACGCACAGCAAATATTTTTCTTTACAATCTCATAATTGTTTTTGCTTGCATATTCAATTGTGCTTGGGGCAGGTATCGTAATACCTTTAACACCAAGATCTATGGCTTTTATTTCAAAATCCTTCAAAGCTCTTGGTCTCATACAGCCGATCACATGGTCCTTTCTAATGTTATTAATTGAATAAGACAAAACATTTGCCATTTCATCTAAAGGAGATAATTTAACGTTCTCCATAGGTGTTCCTTTTGTAGGTATTAGAATTAAAAATATCAGTTTCTTTAAATTGTTAAGATTTTTAAGGAAATTAATGGTATCATATTCGTATGAAATCTTTCCAAAATTAAGATCTATAATTATGTGTGGTGTATAGGATATGCCGGAACGATCCAAAAGTTCAAGAGATTTCTTGTAAAATTCTGATGTTTTATTAAGACCGAAAACGTTTTTTATAATTTCATCAGATATCACAGCATCGAATGATACATTATCAATATTCATTTCATCAAGAATTTTTATATCATCTTCTTCAAGAATACCAGTATGTGCATTTATGATCAATGGAAAATCTTTCTTTATTTTTTTTACTGCATCCTTGAATTTTTTTAAGGGCAACTTTCCATTAAGGTCCGAGCCACCGCTAAGCAGAAAACCCTTTCCTCCAAATTCGTATATTTTCCTTGCAGTGTTGTAAAGAGCTTCTTCATTTACTGCAGGAATCATTCCTTCCAAATAGTGCCTGGAGCAATGCTTGCAATTCAAAGAGCAGTAAGTTCCCGTTAAAGATATGGAAGGAAATTCCTTACCAGGGTAATATGTCTCTAATATTTTCATTTTGTGAGATTAAAATTAACCCCTTTAAAAAGTTTTACAAATTTTTCTTTTTCCACCTGGCTTTTAAAAATATATTTAATAAATGCTTTTTCATCAAGATAGATATTAAAACCCAACCCAAGGAATTGAATACCATTAAGCTGAATATTATCATTGTTAAATTTTATGATTTTATGTTCATTAATAATTTCACCTATCCTTTTGTTTAAAATGGAAGGCTCATCCCCGCCAATCAATAGACCATATTTGTAGTGTGGATATCCACCATCAATTATTCCTGTGTCACCGGCACCGTAAAAATCACCGCATCTTATAGGTATAATTCTTCTGAGAGCATATGTTTCATTTATTTCATACTCATTTGTAGGTATTGTTTTTCCTTTTGCGATGCAATCAGGAATTTTCAATTTTACACCTCCTCTGGCCCTCAAATAGTCTTGCTTATATCTTATTTCAAGGTGTATATGCGGGTCTGTCCATGGCCTGAAATATGGTGAAATGTACAATTTTCCAAAAACTTGACCGGATTTTACTTCTTCGCCTACTGAAAGGTATGGCTCAACGTGCAGAATTTTTACATAGTATTCACCTGAATCAATTATGATCACATGCTCTTTCATATTATTTTTCCTCATTGTATGAATCTGATTATCTATAATTACGCCAGAAACAGGTGATTTTACATCTTCCATTTTCCTTGAAACTGGAAAAATATCAACTGCCTTAAGCTCTCTGTGGGCTAGGAAAGGTGAATTTAAAAAGCTAAAAAAATATCCGGGAAATGATTCTATTTTTAGTCCGTTTGCTTCGGCAATTATTACCACAATGAACTTAAAACATTTTTTTATATTAATACTTAGCTGTTTTATTGTAATCTTTGGACCACCACTTTTTAATAATAACCTTTCTTTTATAAAGGTCTTAAAAAATCCTAGTTATAATAATTTAAATCATTTATTTATAATTACTAATGGGCCCGACCGGATTCGAACCGGTGATCTTCGCCGTGTAAGGGCAACGTCATAACCTGCTAGACCACGGGCCCTCTGATCTGGATAATGATTTAGGATTATAAAATCTTTACATTCCAAAGTTTAAAATTTAATGTTGCATTACAAAATTATATGACAGAAATAAAACTGATTGCATTTGATTATGATAGGGTTCTAACAAATGAAAACCTAAAATTCGATGATAGATTAATCCCCCATCTAGAAGATATAAGAAATAATGGTATAATTTCCGGCATAATTACAGGAAGAAGATGGAATTACATCGAACAGATGAAAAGTTTCTTCGATTTCATAGTCTATGAAAATGGTTTTTTCCTTTATTATGATAAACACATAAAATTATTTGATAAGATTCAAGAAAATACAGCAAAAAATGTTAAAAAAATTTTAGCAACACATAATGTGGATTGCATTTTTGGTGAACTTTTAATTTCTTGTACACTTGACAAAATGAATTATGTCATGGAAATTAAGGATTCCATAGGAGATATTGATATTGTCACGAATATTGACAGATTTCTAATATTGCCAAAAGGTATAAACAAGGGATCAGCATTAAAATATGTTTTAAATATGTTTAATATTAAAGAGGATAATGCAGCAGTAGTTGGAGACGGGGAGAATGACGTCCTAATGTTTAAGAATGCAGGTTTTCCTGCTTGCATTGGTAATTCAATCGAAGAATTAAAAAAATTATCAAGATTCTGTGCTAATAAAAAATTTTCAAATGGAACAATGGAAATTCTTTCATATCTAAAAAATATGGATTATAAATATAACGAAAACATTTAATTAAAATAAAAAGTTTACAGAATGTTTATGTTTATTGAACAAATAATTAATGCACTTTGGTACATGCTGCCAGCATATGTTGCAAATCCAGCGGCCGTAATGTTTAAGGGGAAAAAACCTATTGATTTTAACAAAAATTTTATTGATGGTCGAAGAATTCTTGGTAAAGGTAAAACCTGGAAAGGATTTTTCGGAGGATCATTTTCAAGTATAATTATTGGGGAGATAGAACAATTTATTGCATCCATTTTCCCTAATATATATTTTGTTCAATTTTCACAATCTCAGCTAGTTGCTTTTTTAATAATATCCACACTGAGCTTTGGATCTATGATTGGGGATAGTGTTGGCTCCTTCATTAAAAGAAGGTTTAAAATGGAAAGTGGAAGCAATGCACTTTTTCTAGATCAATACCCTTTTCTAATCATTTCATTATTGCTTCTCTATTTATTATTCCCATATGAGTTCTTCAAATATCTATGGAACCCTGTTTCTATTTTGACGTTAATTATAATTACACCTTTGTTGCACAGGTTGGTGAATGTATTGGGTTTCAAAATTGGAAAAAAAGAAGTGCCGTGGTAAAAAATCATTTTCTTTTATGCGTAAGCAATGCAGAAAATACAGCTATGATGATTATGAATAAGATTATTATGTAAAAAAGATACGTTTCAAAAATCAATGGTGGATAATTCATATTTATATTGTATTCCTGATTACCGTTCAAAGTTATATTTTTCTCATTATGGAGTGATACTGGGGTCAAAAAATATTCTGAGGTAAATTTAACAAATATTGTATAATTACCTGATGGGATCTTAAAAATTGCACTCGGTTCTGAAGAATATGCAATTAGAGACCCATTCTCTTCAACAAAGATTTCTGTTCCATTTAGTAATTTTTTATTGTTATCATAAACGTTGATTGTAAGATAATAAACAGAAGCATTTAATCTTAGATCCAAATTCCCTGTTAAATTTAATGTTGTGCTGTTTACATTTTTTCCTTCCCAAAATGTTGATATATTATATATTCCAGCTGGAAGTCTTATGGATGTGAAGTTTTGCTTTTCTTGTATTAGCATTGTAATCCCATTTCCATTTAATGAAAAATATGTATTTTCTAAAGTTTTATTTTCACCATCAACAACAGAAAGATTCAAGTAGAATATTCTTGTATTTGCTTGAATAAAAGAATTGTTTTTAACATATAAGTAAGATGAGTTTACAGTTACCCCTAACCAGGTTATTGTAATTGAGTAATAGCCATATGGTACAACAACATTGGTATAACCAAGATAATTTGTTGAATTAAAACTTTCAACACCAAATTCACTTAACATGTATAATTTTGCATTTTGGACACCATTACCAATTGAATCTAAAACGTGAAAATTGACGTGATATATATCCACATGGACATTTATGCTTTCATAAGTTTTAGACTGATTAAAGCTAAAATTCAGTGTACCGTTACCGACCATTACATTTTCATAATATACCACTATTCTGTATAATCCACCAGGATTAAGACCCAATAAGACATATCCATCCTGATTTGTATTAAATATCAACTTTTCTCCATTTGGAAAAGTAATGTATAAAAGTGCATTGTAAACAGGCGTGTTTTCTGAATCAATTATTCTTATAGATGCACTACCCACATCTGCATAAATTTTTAATGATATTGATCTATTTATGTTTACAATATTCCCATTAATGGATTTATTTGTGATATTTTCATAAATCTGCATATATTTAGTTAAGTATGTTCCATTCCAATAAATGATTATTGAATAAATACCAGAAAAAAGGTAAATATTTGTTAGACCCTCATCGTTTGTATAATTTTCATAAGATGCGCCATTAGAATAAAATTCCACAGTTGCATTCTTTAAGGGTATGCCTGAAGATGAAAATAGTGATACATTAACACTAATTGGAAGACCTACCCAAAAATATGTTTCATACGATTTTAAATAGTAGTAGTATTTGTAATAATTCAAATAGTAATAATACCCGTTGTAATCAAGAGCATAAACAATAATGGTATGATTACCGCTGCTTAAATTTGAATAATTTGTTTTGAATTCATATATAGAATAAAAGCTATCTGGATTACCCTCTATCTCATTCATTGTATAACTTTTGTTAGCAAAATAACAGGATACATTTTTTACGTCATAGCTTCCAAGCGGATCTGATATCTTTGCTTCAACATACATTGTTTTATTTTTCCATTGTGGATTAAATCCTGTTGTTGGTATATAGTTATAATTTAATATTGTTACATTGTCTATCTTAAGATGTGTAGATGTATTAATTGAGATGCCAGATGCATATGTACTGTTACCGTAATAAATCCAGTAAATTGTTGATGTGCCACCGTTCAACTGAAAGTGAACATGGATAGAATAACCCGTAGGGATCGTAACATTTCCTACTGGAACTTTAACCTCGTATGATTCTATTGATGTTGCTAATATGGGATGCGAACTCCCAGATCCTATTGTTGTCTCCTGACCATTTGGTGATCTTTCAGAGATATTTACATAAAGATTTGGATTATTATCTGTGCCGTTAAATCTTATAAATACCCAAAAAGTAGCATTAAAAATAGTAAAATTACCGGCCAGGACAGGAAAAAGGTACCAATCTTCAATAATGTAATGTTTTGCACTGTCTATGCTTCCTCTCGAGCCCAAGATGGTACTGAACGTATATGTAGTAGTAAGATTATTTATTAAATGTGCATTTGTTTCATTCTCAAGGTAAAAAGTTAAATTTTCATTAACATTTTGATTCATATTCTGTGCATGTACATTTTCTGTTATGATTGGAAATGAAAATAAAATTAATAGTGCCAAAATTAATGATAACAATTTCATGATTAAAAATTGAAATTTATATTAAAAAAGTTTTTGGTACATTTTTATTTAAACTTAGATAATAATGAAGAGACTTTAAGCAATGGTATAAATTTAACCCCCTCTTTTTCAATGTTTTCCCTTCCACCTTCTTCTCTGTCTACAACCGCTATGACTTTTTTTACCATTGCACCGTTTTCCCTGAGTATGTTTACTGCCCTAATAACCGAACCACCAGTCGTTACAACATCTTCAACAACTAAAACCTCTTCACCTTTAATTAAATCACCCTCTATCATTTCCTTTGTCCCATGAGACTTACTCTCTTTTCTCACTATTACATACGGTCTTCCGGTTTCAAGGGAAAGTGCTACTGCAAGGGGTACTGATCCCAATTCAATACCTGCAATTTTTTCATTCTTAACATTACCTGCCATTTCAGCTGCAATTTTCTTCAAAATTAAGGGATTTGTTGTCGCTTTTTTAATGTTAATGTAATAGTTGCTTTTCTTACCAGATGTCAGAGTAAAATCACCAAATAGAACAGCTCCGGAATTTATAAGCAAATCTTCAATATCCATTAAATTCACCTTTATCACCTAAATTAATAGTGTTTATTTATTTTTACCATATTAAGATTAAGTAACTTTTATATATTTAGTTTTTAAAAAAAATTAAATATCCCTTAATTCTTTACCTTCTGATTCCGCAGAGGCATTTGAATGATAAAATGGATAGATAGAAAATATACAAAAGACGAAGTTCTTGGGTTACTTGACCCAATTATTAGGGAATGGTTTGAGAGTAAATTTAACGATTTGACGGAACCACAGGCATATGCTATACCTTACATACATGCTGGTAGAAATGTTCTTGTCTCTGCACCCACAGGTTCTGGAAAAACATTGACAGGCTTTTTGACGATAATCAACGAGCTTTTCCTTCTTGCAAAGGAAGGAAAACTTGAAAATAATGTTTACTGTGTTTATGTTTCACCATTGAAAGCTCTTGCCAATGATATACACAGGAACCTTGAAGAACCTTTAGAAGAAATAAAAAACCTTGCAAAAGAAAAGGGTATTGAAATACCGAAAATTACAGTAGGTGTTAGATCAGGGGATACACCACAAAGCCAAAGGCAAAAAATGCTAAAAAAACCACCACATATTTTCATAACTACTCCGGAATCACTTGCACTTGTTTTATCATCAATAAAGTTCAAAGAAAAATTCAGATCTGTTAGATATGCCATTGTTGATGAAACACATGAATTATCATCGAGCAAGAGAGGAGTAATGCTTTCTATAAATCTTGAAAGACTTGAGCGTCTTTCAGGTCATATTGTAAGAATAGGTCTTTCAGCTACCCAATCACCTATTGAAGAAATGGCTAAATTTGTTGCAGGATATGATGATAATGGAGAAGTTAGAGATATTTACATTGCAGAAGTAGAAGCAAAAAAAAGTCTTGATCTTAGAGTGATTACACCTGTCCCCGATCTTGTTAATACCCCTTATGAAATTGCAAACGAAAAAATGTACGATATACTTGTTGATTTGATAAATTCACATAGAACAACATTGATTTTCACAAATACCAGGAGTGGTACAGAACACGTAGCCTTCAAGTTAAAGGAAAGGGGTATTAAAAGTCTCGAAGCACATCATTCTTCCCTAGGCAAGGCAACAAGGTTAAGGGTAGAAGAGATGCTAAAAAGGGGAGAATTAAAATGTGTGATTTCATCAACAAGCCTCGAGCTTGGAATTGATATTGGTTATATAGACCTAGTTGTGCAAATAGGTTCACCTAAAAGCATAGCTAAAGGTCTTCAGAGAATTGGCAGATCAGGTCACGCATATGGCAAAGTTTCCAAGGGAAGGATGGTTGTCTTTGATATGGATGACCTTATCGAATGCACAGTTTTAACAAAGGAGGTTTATGAAAACAACATAGACAGAATTTTTGTTCCTAAAAATTCACTGGATGTGCTATCCCAAGTGATTGTTGGAATGAGCCTCGAAGACGTTTGGAATGTTAATGATGCATATTCATTGATCAAAAAATCATATTGTTATAGGGAATTACCATTTGATAAGTTCATGGAGGTAATAGATTATCTTTCTGGAAAGACTTATGGTGAAAAATTCTATTCAAAAATATGGTATGATGAAAATGAAAGAAAATTTGGAAAAAAGAAATCAACAAGGATGATATATTTCATGAATATGGGTACAATCCCAGAAGAAGCAGATTATGTGGTTCTGGATGAGAACAACGTACCATTGGGTGATTTAAGTGAAAAATTTGTAGAGCATTTAAGGCAGGGGGATATATTTGTTTTAGGAGGCAGAACCTATGAGTTCTTTAGGGCAAGGGGTTCTAAGGTTTATGTTAAAAAGGCAGAAGGTAGGAGACCAACGGTACCGTCCTGGGCAGGTGAAATGTTACCCAGGAGCTTTGACTTAAGCATTGAAGTCGGGAAATTCAGAAAAATGATTGAAGAAAAAATAAAAAATAAAGAAGACGTCATTAATTTTTTAATTGATGAATATTATCTTGACAACTCAGGTGCAGTAAGCATTTATAAATATATAATGGAACAAATGTCTGATATTGTACCAACAGATGAACTTGTTTTTTTGGAGGGATACGTTGATCCTTCAAAAATGTACAATATTATATTCCACTTCCCATTTGGGAGAAGAGTAAATGATGCTCTATCAAGGGTTTATGCACACAACATAGCAAACAAATTTGGATTGAACACTAGAATAACTGTTACAGACGATGCTTTTATGATCACTATTGCAAGACAAATACCTATAAATTCTATTCTTGGTCTTGTAAATTCAGATAATCTGGCTAGAGATCTAAAAAATGCATTAAAAAATACTGAACTATTCAAACAAAGATTTAGACACTGTGCAACAAGATCTTTTATGGTTCTCAAAAAATACAAAGGTGCTGACATATCCGTAACAAAACAGCAACTAAAAAGCGATAAAATACTTGAAATGCTTTCTGAAATACCAAATTTTCCCGTTATAGAGGAAACGTATAACGAAATTTTTAACATTGTAATGGATATGCCACACGCAATTGAAATAATGAAAAAAATAGAGTTTGGCAATATTGATGTTAAAATTAAGGATTACTCAGATCAACCGTCGGTATTCTCAAACAATGTTATACTATCAAGCATTTCAGATATCGTGCTTATGGAAGACCGTTCAGCTCTTTTGAAAGAAATACATATGAAAATATTGAAAAAGGTTTTGCCTGAAGAATATGGATTTATGTTTAATACAGAAACTATAAAGGAATATTTCTCAAATAAATTTTCAATAAATGATAAGGATGGAATAATTGATTTCATTAGGAAAGTTGGAGCCGCCGACATTAATGCGGAAAAGGGCATTAACATATTTTCATTTTCAATCCTACCATTTGATGATCTAAAAGCAAAGGCACTAGAATTGGTAAAAGAAGGGATCCTCGTTTCAGCATATACTGACAAATCAGTTTTTACATTGGAAGAATTTTTACCTTATTATAAAACAGTGTATGGCAGGGACATTCAACCCAATGAAAGATATGAAAAAATAATTAATATAATTGATGGAAAAACAACAACAGAAGTATGGAAAGCAAGTGGAATGAAAAGGGAGGATTTCATGGATGTGCTGAGAGACCTTGAAAGAGGATATATTATTTTCAGGAAGGACTTTAAAGATAATGAAATTTTATGGGGAAGAAGGATTGTTGAAAAAGCTGAAAGAAATGATTCTCTAAGATTCATTGTGGAAAAAACATTGAATTATTATGGACCTCTAACCATATCTGAAATTGCTTTCTATGCAAATTCAAAGGAAAAAGAAATAGAACATATAATGGATGAAATGGAAAAAGATGGAATTGTTAAGAGCGGTCTATTCCTTCCTGGATATGAAAAACAATATATGCTCAATGATGATTTTGAAAATTTGAAAAATAAGGCATCTATAACAAAGGAAGATATTAAAAAATACAGGTTCAATAAAACAATAAGAAAATTTGATAACATAATTGATGCTTTTTCTTATTACACTTATTTTTCAACTCCATATGAAGCGAGCATAAGGGTGAGAGACTTCAATTTTCAAGAATGGGAGAACATGAGAATAGGTAACGAGATCATTTATGGAAGATTTCTTGGAAACAGATTCATTTTTGTTCATAGATCATCCGCTCAGTCTTTAAAAATAAAAAACATTGCACTGGATGAACAATCAAAAAATATTTTAATGAGGCTCGCAACTAAGGAAAAAGCAACAGTACAAGAAATATCTGATGAAACAGGCCTTCATCCAAGAACCGTAAGGGGATACATAAACATTCTTGAAAATAATTTTTATGTGGCAAGATCATTTTCTATGGACGAACTAAAAAGGCCTGGAAACAAATATACAAGAATTGAAGTTGAAAATGGTAACCCTGAAGATTTGCTTGAAAAAATGATAAAAAACCTCGGTCCCTTCACTATCAATGAACTTGCTGATTTAACGGGTATGGATCAGCAAGCAATAAGAGAAACAATTACAAACTTAAAATTAAAAACCTTTGAGGTTTCGGGTATAATATATTATGGCGAGATTAACAGAGAGGAATATACTGAAAATTCTGAAATTTTAGATTTTCAGGACCCGTTCATTTACCCATACCGGATAGAACTTCTTCAAAAATTCGGATCAGATTTCAATTATTATCTTGTTAAAAATGGAAATTTAGAAGGTGCATTGTGGATAGATGAAAGCCAGGATAGCCTTTCAATCATTAATATGAATGTTCCTGAAAATGATCTTGAACTTGCAATAGAAAAGATAATAGATATTTCAAAATTCTATGATGACGATCTTGTAATCATTGAAAAAATAAATAATACAGAACCTACGGAATATCTTGAAATACTGAAAAAATTTGGTTTCAAAAAACATGGCAAATATTTCATAAAAGGAAATGTTTATAGGAAAGATTTCCAGTTCCAGGATCTGGAAAGGTGTATGTTTTATCGCCAAGGCATTGACATTGAAACAAGGAAAAAAACGCCTATGGACCTTGACAATCTAAACATGGGAATAAGAACGGAGTTTGAAATACCCATAAGATGCTGGCATTTTATCTCTGCTGAAAGGTTAAAAAGGAGCAATCTGCTTTACCTTACTAGAGGCATACCCGACCAAAGCACATACGCTTCAACAAAAAACATTAAATTATATCAGGCTATAAAAAATGCACAGATAGATAAAAAACATGAAATCGTGATTAAAATGCTCAGGGGCAGAGGTTTTGTATCGCCTCAAGAGATAATAGAAGAATCACCGCTTGGCAGGGAATTGACGTCTGAAATAATAAATTACCTCTTCAATAATAATTACATTGCCAAGGGGCCAAGGGATGACATGATTTTAATTGAATCTGATATCGCAAGAAAAAATGCCATTTCAAAATATATTGAAAATATATATAAAATGTTTGGTGCTATAAATGTGAAAAGAATTTCATTATTGATGAAGGACTATGCAACGCAGAGAGAGTTAAAGGAAACAATAAGGAATGTTGCAATTTACTACAATTTAAAGAAGGTATTTTTTGATGATGAAATATTTTATACAAATCCTGAGGAAATAGAATTGCTAAAGGAGAGGAATATAGATTATGAATTTATTCTTGACCAACATGATATTCTTTATCAATATATGCTCCCAGATATTAGAAAACAAGTAAAACCCGGATACAGCATTATTATCAGGGGAACAAGCATAATTGGATCTTTCAGGTCAAAAATCAAAAAGAAGGAACTCCAGGTCTTTGATTATGAGGGTAATACTGAAGGGAAAAATGTCATAAAGAGTATTGCTGGGTCCATGGGCCTAAAAGTTGGATATGTAGAAAGAATGGCTGAAGAAATTAGTGAGGAACTCCAATAATGGGTATTTTTTTACCACATATTTTGCAAGTTCCATCAACGTTAAGGTTTTCTATTTTTACCTTGTAACCGGACCTTTTAATCAGAGGGGTTCCACAGTTTGGGCAGTATGTCGTCTCAAATTTTTCATCCCAGACATTTCCAAGATAAACAAAATTTATACCCTCCTCTCGAGCAATGTTATAAGCGTATAACATTGTTTCCATAGGCGTTTCATTGAGATTCATAAGCTGATAGTCAGGATGAAACCTTGAAAAGTGTACTATTGCATTCTCTCCTAGGGTATCATATGCCCATTTTGAAAATTTTCTTATTTCTTCTTTGTTATCGTTCAAAGTTGGTATAATTAAATAGGTAATTTCAACATGAATGCCTAAACTTTTTGCCCTTGAGACAGTCTCTAATACAGGTTCAAGCCTTCCAGCAACTATTTTTCTATAAAATTCATCCGTAAATCCCTTAACATCAATATTCATTGCATCTATGTATTTTGAAAGTTCTTTTAATGGCTCTTCAGAAATGTAACCGTTTGTAACGTAAACACCATATAAACCCTTTTTCTTTGCTATTTTGCTTACCTCAAGGTTAAACTCTATCCATATGGTAGGTTCGTTGTATGTCCATGCAATACCCTTTGACCCTTCTTCCAAGGCAAGGTTAACAACTTCATCAGGCTCTAAATTCCTCAATGGAAATCTTTCAATAGTTGCCTGGCTTATTTCCCAGTTTTGGCAATGTTTGCATTTAAGATTACAACCAACGGTACTAAGAGAAAATATCCAAGAACCAGGATGAAAATGAAATAGTGGTTTTTTTTCTATTGGATCCATAGCCATTGAACTTACTTTTCCATATACCAATGAATAAAGTTTCCCTGATATGTTTTTTCTAACATTGCAAATACCCGATTTTCCATCTCCAATTATGCATCTGTGAGGGCAAAGTTCACATCTAACATTATTTTTTTCTAATTTTTCATAATAAAGTGCTTCGTGTAAAGTGTTCGTAACCATGGTACTTAATTTTCACCTCCTTTCCTTCTTTTACCAATATATTTTCACCTTTCCAAGTTTCTCCTATTTCACTTACCTTAAAGTTATTTTTTTCCATTTTTTCCTTTAGATTTTGCCACTTTGATCTATCCACGGAAAACAAAAGCTCGTAATCACCTCCAAAATTCAGCGATATTTCTTCAAGAGGTATTTTTAAATCCCCTGAAACTTCAAAAGCAAGAGGATGAATTGGTATTTTATCAAAATAAATCTTGAAGCCCGTTCCAGTTAACTTTTTTATCTGATCTATTGATGAATAAACACCATCAGAGAGATCCATTGCAGCCTTTGCTCCATGCTTTGAAATTGCAATTCCTTCCTCAATCCTAGGCTCTATCTCCAGCAATTTTTCTGCACCTTCTTTCATACCATTCTTCCAGAGATAATACCCGGCAGCATTTTTTCCAAGCGAATTCGTTACTGCCACAACCTGATCTTGCTTGAAATTCTTCCTGAGCAATATAAAATTTTTGTTTACTTTTCCAACAGCAATACCCGTTGCTGTAAAATCATCACCTTCCTTTGTATCTCCGCCTACCATTTTAGTTTTATATTTTTTAATGCACTTTTTTATACCTCTATTAAATTCCATAAAAAAATCAAAATCTGTATCTATTCTCATCGAGTAAGATGTTAAAAAATACTTTGGTCTTCCACCCATGGCCGCAATATCGCTAAAGTTAAGTGATGCAAAAAAATAACCTGCTAGCTCAGGGCTAACATCATCAGGTATGTGAGTTTTTTTGGTAATGACATCTGTAGTGATCAAAATATAATCTTTACCCTCAGCAAAATAATATGAATCATCATCAACTATTGTACCATATAATTTTTTTAATTCTTCGATTATCTTTCTCTCACCAAGGTCAAAAAGATTCATGGTTAGAGTGTAAGTTTTAATACTAATAAACATTTTTTGTACATGTGGATGAAATAAAAATTGATGATTTTGTCATGACCAGATATTACTCTATCTACTTCCCAAGTGAAAAAATGGCAGTTCTTAGCGATCTTCATATTGGATTCGAGGAGGTAATGGCTGAAAAGGGTTTACTCTTACCTAAAATGCAAAAAAATAAAATTATTGAATTACTTGAGAGGATTTATAATTACTACGATGTTGAAAAAATTCTGATTGATGGTGATTTTAAACATGAGTTTTCAAAAAATGTCAGGCAGGAATGGGATGAAATTGAGGAAATAATAAGGTACATAAGTGATAGATCTGATTTAATTGTAGTAAAAGGTAACCATGATAACTATTTACAAACAATACTTTCAAAGTATGGTATTCAGATAATGAAATATTATAACATGGGAAATTATACATTCGTTCATGGTGATAAGGTAATTGATTTTAAAAATCATTTTATAATAGGACATGAACATCCATCCATAAAAATTAGGGATAGAGTAGGGGGAATGGTTAGCATGCCTTCATTCCTTCACGGGCATGGTATAACAGTTTTGCCTTCACCTAGTATATATTCATCTGGGTCGGATGTCCTTAACGGTGAAATACTTTCACCCTTATTGAAAAATTTTGATATAGATTCATTGAATGTTTATGCGGTCGATGATAAGCTAGGACTTATTGATTTGGGTAAAATTTCAGAAATAAGGAAGATAGAGGATGAGTTCAGAGTTTTTTGAAAAAATTTACAGAAGGTTCATAAATGAGCCCTTTTTCAAGTAAATTGTTTAATGTTTCATCAACTGCTGCTCTCTCCATGTTTAGCTTAGATGCGTTTTCAACAATGTCTTCGTATCTTGCACCTTTACCTTCAAAATCAAGTTTCTCAATTAAATCTAAAATATTTTTTTCTGGGTCTTCTTCCCTATTTTCTATTTCCCCCTGAATACCCATGAGTTGCCTTGCAAGATTCATATACGCATCAATCCTTTGATCTTTGAAAATATCCATTGCCAAGGTAATGCTTTCCAAATAATTTGAAGGATAACCCAATTTTTCCAGAGTTTTCCTATCACTGTTATTTTGAATTTCATGTATTATTTGTATTCTGTAAAGCATGTTTCTTAATGCTGATAATTTCCAGTATTCTTCAAGAAATTCATCACATTCCATTATTGTTTCAACCCTGAGATCAAGATTCTTTGATTCACCATAAGTCCTTACCTTACCAACAAGAGCTACCCTGTTAGGTGGCTCATTTGAACTTAAAAATTTCCATACGGATGGATTAGAATAGTTCTTGTCAGCCGAAAAATGAAATGTACCAGTTAAATCATTCACCGAACCTGTAATGAAAGAATTCTCGTTCATGACATTCTTATTTTCCATTATCCCTACTAAAAATAACCTGTTCACCTTTGCACCAAGCCTTGTAAGAATGTAATTAGCTTCCTTTTCCTCACCCTTTTTCTCCAGAACAATGCTATCGTTGAATTCCTGTGCAAATATTCTCCAGGCAGGTTCCCTAGTCATTGAATCATCCCCATGATGTTTTCTCTCATCAATTTTAAGTGCGCTTCATCCAGTTGCCTCAGATCAAATGGATAAAGTGTTATCCTGTTTACATCCTTTATGGAAATTCTAGCAAAGATTCTATATGGTATCATAAGAATTTTTTTCTCAATTTCTTCCTTTATTACAGAAATACCAGGATTAGATACTACCATCTTCATAAGTTCTTCAAATGTTTTTCCTGTTAATTTTTCCATTTGCATCCTATTGAGAATCATTGTTGATGCAAGAGTACCATCATCAAATGTAACTTTCCCGATCAGGTCATTTACAGGAGAAACACTACCGTGCTCAGGGCATTCTCTTCCCTTCAAAGTTCTTCCACAAACTGGACATCTTGCAATAATACCTGTATCATCCTTTACTTCTAGAATTATACCCTCAAAAAATCCGTACTGTAAATTTTGATTTAATGCATCAATTAAATTTTCAACAGTTTCAGAAATATTTATGTCCTCATCAAGAGGAATGATTTCAACATTTTCATCAATGTTAAGGTAAATTTTATTTTTAAATTCCCTAATATATGCCCCCTTGAATCTGTAACTTTTTCCCTGTTCCAGTTTCTTCCCCCATGAAGTAAAAGGTACGCTTCCCGTTTTATCCGATAGAATACCTGTATACCTTTTCTTTGCCTGTCCTTCCCTTTCCTCAACAAATATTACTTTTCCTTTTATGTCCAGATTTCTGTAATTCTTTTGAAGCTTGTCAATTGTATATGAATTCAATGAAAACTGAACCCTTTCCATAGGATAATTATCCAAGCTTTCAATCTTCCCATTGCCTGGAATGTAAACCCTCAAAACATTGTTGAATGGAGATGAATAGGCATTTGTTATTCTTATCACATCTCCTTTTTTAAGTTGGACATTGATAGATGTGGTGAAAGGTATAGTGCCCGTTTCATCACCAAGAAATCCAGATGTTATAATTCTACCATCCTTTTCATTTGTTTTAACAGACACTACTTTAGCCACCATATTAATGTTCTTTATTTCACCTTTAATATCCGAAATTTTCAAAAGTTTTTCAGGTGCATATTTTTGAATGATCTTCTGTTTTATCAGATCCGGGGGATAGTGAAAAGATAACCATAGATTGAACAGTTTTTTTATTTCATCTTTACCTATTTTTCCATTCAGTGTCTTGAAAATCTCATCCACATATTTTTCAACTTCTTTTTCATCCATTTTCATCACTGATACTCAGGCAAATATTCAAACTTATTCGTAATTTCATTTAGAATATTTTCTGCTGTTTTCTGATCCAGACCAATCTTTTTAACGAGGAATTCGAGCAATTCCTCCCTTGTCGCTCCCTCAGCAATTTTTTCCTGAATCATGTTTACAATCCTATCAGTGAGCCTTTTATTAAACTCATCCTCAAGCTGGAATTCCCTAATCATCATGTATAGAGATGTTAAAACACCCATAAGAGCATCACCAAACTCATTCTTGTCAAGTGAAGCAGCGTCAAGATCCACTTTGAGAATAATCTCTTCATTTGTGCCAGATATTACAAACTTTGTCATATCAATCTTATCATTCAATAATAACAATTTTCTATATATGTCTAGTCTTTGCAAAGGTTCTAAAAGGGCTGTGTTTAAACCTGTGCTCGCAATTATCCTAATAAATTTTTCTGAATTATATATGTACAGAGTAAAAGGAATTTTTGGATTTTCTGCAATAAGATATGTTTTTTCATCCTTAACATTCCAGACCATGTCCATTATATCTTCCTTTGTATCTGTACCAGATGTAAGCCATTTTTTAATTTCATCATTCCAGTTCACCATTGACCCTTCACCATTTATAACATAAATGAACATTATTTATATTTATTGCCCTGTTTTCCAAAAGCTTCCTCCATAAATTTAAGACCTATTTCATTGTTCCTCTTTTGGAACGCCCTCTTTGTTTCCTGCTCCTCATATTCAAAAACTACCCATGTATCATTGTCTACAGTATATGCAAAAATGTCAGGCTTTACTTCAGAATGGGGCTTGAATGCAACAGTACAAACATAAACGGGTTTTGTTGTTAATTTTTTAATTTTATCAAGGACTGCCTGCAGTGTCTTTCCAGTATCTGCAATATCATCCACGAGCAAAATATAATTTCTTACATCATCAAGGTTATAATCAAAACTTCCTAACGTTACGTGGGTGCTAGGCACACCTTCATCTGTGTAATATGATGCCCTGATACTGAGCATATCTTTAACACCAATATAATCGCTAATTAACCTTGCTATTACCATTCCACCTCTTTCAATGTATATTATGATATCAGGTTTCCCATATTTTTTAAGAATCTCTTCTGAAAGCTTTTTCGCGTAAAATTTCATACTATCAAAACTCAAGAGAACATATCTTTTCTTTTCATTTTCAAATTTAAGAAAATCCAGCCATTCTTTGGCGCTTAACAAAAGATCCTGCATTATTCCTGATTCTTTTAATTTTTTTGAAATTTGAACCGCCTTAGGTGGTAACAAGGATGATTCTTTGAGCAATTCCTCATTTTCGAATAATTTTTCAGGTGTTCCATCGAATATGAGCCTCCCCCTTTTCATCACGACTATCCTTCTGCAATACTCAGCAACTAATCTCATGTCATGTGTAATTACAATAATTGTTGATCCTTCCCTGTTTAATTCGAGCAATATTTCCATAATCTCTCTTGACATCCTGTAATCCTGACCTGTGGTTGGTTCGTCAACAATGAGTATTTCAGGTTTCATAGCAATTACACTTGCTAAAGCTAACCTCCTTTTTTCTCCCCTGCTCAAAAATAATGGATCTTCCTGTTTTTTATTGCTTAGACCTACCCTCTTTAATGTTTCATCCACTCTTTCTTTTATTTCCTCTTCCTTCATTCCAATGTTCTTTAATCCATAAGCAATCTCTTCATCCACCCTTCTATTAAATATTTGATGATCAGGATTTTGAAAAACATATCCAACTATTTCAGGTATTGATACCCTGACCTTCTTTTCTGAAATATCCTTACCAAATATTTTTACCTCCCCTTCCCATTTAGTCAAATAACCTGAAATAACCTTTGAAAAAGTGCTTTTGCCAGAACCATTCTGACCTATGAGAGCTATAAATTCTCCCTTATTTACTGTTAAATTAACACCATTTAATGCCCTAGAACCATCGGGGTATTCATACTTAAGATCCCTGACCTCAAGTGCGGGCCCACCACTTTTTTCAAGACGTCTGCTTGGCCTGTAAACCCTGGCAGCTTCAAGATCTATTTGTTTTACTAAATCCTCATCATTTTTAAATATAGTTTCAATCTCAGATACTTCAATATACTTGCTAAGACCTGGATCTGAAAATATATTTTCAGGCTTGTCTATGGCAAGGATTTTCCCTTCATGTAAAACAACGAGCCTGTCTATAAACTTCTTTAGAATTTCTGGATCATGCTCAACAAGTATAACAGTTATGTCACCCTTTTCCCTTAGTCTAGATATTGCTTCAATCACTTCAATTTTTCCTGCAGAATCAAGATCTGATGTAGGTTCATCAAGTATCAGCACCTTTGGTCTCATTGCCAAAAAACTAGCTATTACCAACCTTTGTTTCTGACCTCCGGAAAGCTCAGATGGGTGAAGCCTGTCAATTAGTTCATAAAGATCTTCTAGACCTACCATTTCCAGTGCTTCTTTGATTCTTTTAACAATTTCATCTTTAGGTAGGCCCATAATTTGTAAACCAAGAGATAATTCATTTAGAGCACTCATGGTAAGGAATTGGCTTTCAGGATCCTGCATTACAAGACCTACTTCAGGGGCCATGGCACCTTTTCCAGATATTATATATTCATTCCCTTTTTTCTCTAGCTTAGATACAACATTACCAAGAACTATTACCTCCCCATCAAAATATTCATTAGCCTTTCCATATGGCAGTTTTATTTGATGGGGTATCAAGCCAGCAATAAGCTGGCATAAAGTGCTTTTTCCAGATCCAGTTGCACCAGTAATCCCTAAAAATTCATTCCTGTAGACAGTTAAATTAAAATTTTCCATTAGAAAGTTCGATTTCATTCCACCAAAGTTTGGATAATGCCATTTTATGTTCCTTAATTCTACAACAGGCTCGTCCATATCTGCCCTCCCAATACGTTCGTTACATTCATTGTTATTGATGTATAGAGAGCAAAAGCTGAGAGAATTAAAGCAACGTAATCTGCAGTTCTTATTCTCTTTTTAACAACAGGTTCTGAAAGCTTTTTTGATTTTGAAAATCCTCTAGCCTCAAGAGCAGATCCCATTTCAACTGCCCTTTTTATCATCAATGCTGTAAGGGGTATTGATAATGCAAGAAATTCCTTTATTCTTGACAGTGGATTTTTCTTTGATGCCTTTCCACCTCTGGCAAACTGTGCATGCCTTATTGATTCTAAATCCTCTTCCATTATGTTCAAACTCCTAAATATTAGACTTATAAAAAATGTCTGTTTAAAAGGAACTTTGAGTTGGTTCAAGGCATCAACAATATCCACATCCCTAGTGGTCATCAATATTAGGAGTGTAAGGAAAGCCATTGCTGCGTATCCAAAAACTTTTGCAACACCCACATAAAGAGATTCCTTAGTGATCCTAAAATAATAATTACCTATGTGAAATGAGAATAAAATACTGTTACCTATCTGATTAAAAATTAACCACCATATCAAAAAAACTATGAATGCAACGAAAAGTAGGGATAGATAACTCTTAATTACATATTTCAATGTGCCGGATTCCAATAAAAATGCCAGAACAACAAGAAAAACAATCAATGAAAAAACAAGATCAGGATGGCTTTTTGTCATAGCTAGGATTACTGCAATTGATAAGAGAAAGAATAATACAAATTTTGTAAAAGGGTGAAGATTTACAAATAGAGAATCTGCTTTGGCTGAAAATAATATGGTCTTAAGATATTTTTTTTGGCCTTCTCTGTTTTTCCTTTCCGCCATTGTATCACTCAGGAAATAATACCCTTTGTCGTTAAACCGAACCTCTCTACAATAGGTGTAAGCGCCCTAGCAAGGAATGGGGCAATAATCAATACTATTGCATCACCAAGGATCCATAGCCCAGCACCGTACCAGTAAGCATTAGCAGGAACAAATCCAAGCTGGACAAGAACCCAAACACCCCAGAGACCACCGATAATGTTCGTTATACCCATAACCCAAAAAACAAACCAGAATGCAGCCAACTTATTCTTGAAAATATCTCTGCCCAATGGATCAACACCTAATTTATTCAGAACACCACGGTAAAGAATGAGAACAAGAAGTGCTGGTACAAGGTCTCCCAGACTAAATGCAAGTGATGGTATTAGAGGCAAACCTGTTAAAAGACCTGCTCCGATAAAACAGCCCAAAAATGCTGCCAAAACACCCCATAATCCCCACCACCAGGTAAACACTATGAAAAATGGATAAGCCCAATAGAGGAATCCTATACCTGGCCCAACAACTGGTGTTGCTATAACGCCCAACCAAGAAAGAAGTATTACTACTGCAATCTGTATTGCAAAAAGAGCATATTGCGTAGTGCTTAATGCTCCACCAGCAAACAATTTTAAAGAATATTCACTTTTAGATGAATTATCCATGAATATATGAATTAATTCCCTATATTTTATACTTTTTTATTTCTTTTTTTCTTATATTTTAAAATAAATTATTAATTAAAATTATGGAAAATATTTTAATTAAAGAAAAAATGTACCAATTATGGCAGATTTTGTTGTCATATTTGTATCACCAAAATATTCAGGCAATATTGGCTCCCTTGCTAGAATAATGAAGAATTTTGATCTTAATGATTTAATAATAGTTAATCCTCAAACAGAAATAGATGATGATGCATACAGGTACGCAATGCATGGCGATGATATAATTAAAAATTCTAAAATTGTTTATTCATTTGATGATGCCATAAAAGATCTAAACCTTGTTATAGCAACTAGTGCCATATCAACGCAATCTGAGAAACATTTTCTTAGGATTTCGAAAACACCAGAAGAAATTGCATCAATGGCGAAGGATTTTAATGGTAAAATAGGTCTAGTTTTCGGAAGGGAAGACATTGGATTACTAAATGAAGAGCTTGAAAAGGCTGATATGCTTTTAACCATACCAGCAAGTTTAAAATATCCTGTTATGAATATTACACATGCAGCAGCAATAATTTTTTATGAAATTTTTAAAACAAAACCAGTGGAAAAAAATTTTAATATTGCAAAAAAAAGCGATCTGGATAGAATATTTGATACTATTGTAGAAATAGTCAATTTAACAAAATACCCTGAACATAAAAAAAAGAATACCTTCAGAATGATTAGAAGAATTTTAGGCAGGTCTGCAATAACATCTTGGGAATACCATGTGCTTATAGGTGTTCTAAAGGATATTAGGGAAATAATGAATCAACATCAGAAAATGCTTCATCCTTGACTATGGAAACTTTTCTTGTTCCAACATTGTATTTTACATTTGTGAATATCGCTGTAATCTTGATTTTGTTCATCATTTCTTCATCTATTCTGGTTCCTACTTTTATATCAGAATTACTATCCATGCCATCTGTAATCCTTTCAACAATTGCATTCATCATGCTCAGGCTCATATCAGGGCCAGAAACAATATTAATAAGAGCACCACCTGCAGTAGTATGATCTACATTGTAGAATTTATTTTTTAAGGTGTCTTCAACAAGACCTTGAATATTGTTTAACTCACCTTCCCCGTACATGATTGTCGATGAACCACCATTCTTCATAATCTTCATTAAATCGGCATAATCTATATGTATCATTGATGGCTTGTTTATTGTTTCAGATATATTTTTAATTATATCACTTATGAGATAATCCATAATTCTGAAAGCTTTTTGCAATGGAAGTTTAGGTGCAATTGTAAGAAGTGTGTCATTTTCTAAAACTATAACAGTATTTGAATTTTTGAAAAATTTTTCAAGTGAGAGTTTTGCTACTTCGCCTTTTTTCTTACCCTCTGCCGTAAATGGTAGTGAAACTATTGAAATTACAAGTGCACCGGTTGACCTTGCAATTTGTGCAATTATAGGGCCTGCACCACCACCAGTACCTCCACCCAATCCAGCAATAATAAATACAATATCATTTCCCATAATTTTTTCCTTTATTTCATTAATTGAAAGTTCAGCTACACGTTGACCCAATTCAAGATTTCCACTTGTTGATTGTCCATTAGTAATTTTTCGACCTAATAAAAATTTTATTGTGGCATTACTTGAATCTAAAGATAATTTATCAGTGTTGATAGAAATTAACTTAACATCGTTTAGGCCAATCATACTTAAGGTGTTGATTGTGTTACATCCAGCACCACCCACACCTATAGCAGCCATGCTAATCCTTGATTCAAATGGTTTTGAATCAAACTCCATTGCTTCATTAAACAATAAATCCCATCCCATCAATATCACCTGTCTTATTTCACAATTCTTTTGTCCGACAATTGTCATCATGATCTAACTATTATATAAAATTTTTTGCTCATTTACCATTTTTGAGCTCTTTTTTATATCATTCAAGAGTTCTTCCAGCCATTGAAATAATATACATTAATTTAGGATAACCTTGCGTGGAACGTTGCTTGTTCAGGATTTTCTCCAACTCCTTCATTCACATTCGGGCTGACCGATTTCAGCCTCCACCATATCCTCTTTTTATGACTCACATGGCACCTGTTCATTTCTTTCAGCATTATATTTACGCTTCCTACTATATCCCCATCTTCAATCCTTGCATCTCTTGATCCACATACCAGATAATGGTGTTCTTCTTCCCTCACAATTTTGTATTCCCTTTTATTGATTTTGTTTTTGTTGAATGTTTTATTCTCAAATCCATAGTCCAAAACTATACGGGTAGATTTCCTGAATCACCTAGCCATTTCGATAAGTGCTTTATCATAGTGAATCTTCGGTTTAATAGTTCTAAGCATTATTTATCAAATGAAACAGAGAAAAATAAATATTTTAATTTTAAAGAGTTCGTTTATCTCTAAAAAGACAGTTCAAGCTTTACGGCTCCGACCAAACTTTTAACATTATTCATAAAAGCAAAGCAATTAAAAAAATTTCTAAAAATAACGCATAAAAAATATTAAGATCTTTTCATTCTTAATTTAATATGGATGCTTTTGAAATTAGAAAAAAACTTATAATAAAATCTTTGGATAATAAGATTCTTGTAATTACATCTGAGGACAAATTTGCATCAAAAATTACTAGATCATTGAACTTTGCTTATTTGATTATCAAGGAAGGAAAAATAACGTACATTGTCCATAAAGCACAGGAGGATAACTCAATTAATGAAAATGATAAAATAGTTACCATGGATCCTGAAGGAACACTTTTAAAAATAAAAGGTGAAGAAAAGATCTTTTCGCCACATCCAGATCTTTTAAAAAATTTTATGGCTGAAAAAATAGATTTGGATTCAATTTTTAGAAAGCCATATGATGATGAAATAACAATTATAAAGGAAGGAGCAGCGTTGCTTGATAAAGCACTAGAGAATTCTGTTAATAATATTTCCATAGGCATGAAAGAATTTGAAATAAAAGCAGAAATTGATTATGCAATATCTAAAATGGGATTTGAATCCTTTTCATATCCAACTGTTGTTTTAACTGGAGAAAGGAGTTCAATACCATTAGGTAGAACAGGACAAAGAGCCCTTGAAAATGGGGATATAGTACAGATAGATGCATCACCTATTTACAAAGGATATGATTTATCCATAGCAAGAGTTATATTTACAGAAATCGATCAGAATTTGAAAGACTTATGGAAAAAATATAATAAAGTTTTTGAAATTGTAACACAATACCTAAGACCAGGCGTTCAAGCTGATAAAATTGATTCAATTACAAGGGGATATATATCTCAAATAGGATTTTCATATCCCCATTTCTCTGGATATCCACTTGGTGGTTTTACATCACCCAATATCTATCCAGGAAGCAATGACAAACTTGAAAGGAACAGCGTTTTTATTTTTTCACCCGGATTATATGTCAATAACAAATTTGGTTTCAGGATAAAAAGAATGATTCATATTACAGATAATTCATTTGAAACACTTGACAAATTTGGGGAGTAGCGGGGGGTGGATTTGAACCACCGACCTACGGGTTATGAGCCCGTCGGGATTTCCTGGCTACCCCACCCCGCTTCAATCTAGTGATGAAGATTCTATTTATAAATTTATCTAATGCGTTACAGCTTTGCTTGGGTAATGGCCTCTTTTTTAGGTTTTATATTTTTTGATATTATTTCTTCCATTTCCTTCTCACTCACACCTTTGTAGAGCACTTGCTCTCTCTTACTTCTGTCCCTGTATATCGTTAGACCTTTGCATTTTAGCTTATAAGCAAGCATATAAGCCTTTTCAACTTCTTCTATTGTGGCTTCATTTCGCATGTTTATTGTTTTACTCACAGCATTGTCAGTATGCTTTTGAAATACTGCCTGCATTAATACATGCCATCTATAATCTATATCGTGTGCAGTAAGAAAAATTCTTTTTATATCATCGTGTAGATCCATTGACTGTATACTTCCAATTTTGGCTACCTCTCTCATTATTTCATCAGAATAAATACCTCTCTTTTTGAGCTCTTCTTCGAAAAGGGAGTTTACTTCAAGCAATTCTGTATTCTCAAGAACCTGGCGAATATATACCAATGCAAACAATGGCTCAATACCCGATGATGTGCCAGCAATAATAGATATGGATCCTGTAGGAGCAATTGTTGTTGTTGCAGCATTTCTCATTTTTATACCACGTTCGTGCCAGACAGAATTTTCCCATGCATTAAATGTTCCTTTCTTTGATGAAATATTGAAACTTTCCTCGTGACTTACCTTTTCAATGAATTCCATAACCTGTTCAGCAGTTTTTAATGCATCATTTGATGCATATGGTATTCCAAGTTTTATTAACATTTCAGCGAAACCCATCACACCCAGACCTATCTTCCTAGTCTGTTTTGTCATATATTCAATTTGAGGCAGAGGATAATTATTTGCATCAATCACGTTATCCAGAAAATGAACTGCAATTTTTATTACCCTTTTTAACTTTTCCCAGTTTATGGTTCCATTTTCAACAAATTTACTTAAGTTAATTGATCCTAGGTTGCATGATTCATAGGGTAATAATGGCTGTTCACCACAGGGGTTTGTTGCTTCAATATCCCCAAGCAATGGAGTAGGATTATGCCTGTTTATCTCATCAAGAAATATTACACCTGGATCGCCTGTTTTCCATGCTTGTGATATAATTAGGTTCCATATCTGCCTTGCAGGCATTTTTGAAACAACTTCCCTATTCCTAGGGTTAACTAATTCATATTCTTCATCTGATTCAACAGCGTCCATGAATTGATCTGTAATTCCAACACTAAGGTTAAAATTTTTGAATTTACCTTCAAATCCCTTAGCATTTATGAATTGCACAATATCTGGATGATCAACACGCAGTATTCCCATGTTCGCACCCCTCCTTTTGCCTCCTTGTTTAATAATGTCAGTGGATACATCAAAAATCTGCATGAATGAAACTGGTCCAGAAGCAACACCTTTTGTTGAACCAACCATGTCACCTTGAGGTCTTAATCTGGAAAAGGAAAAACCTGTTCCACCCCCTGATTTATGAATTAGTGCTGTATATTTCAAAGCATCGTAAATACTCTCTATGGAATCTTCAACAGGTATAACAAAACATGCAGATAATTGACCAATTGTTGTATTTGCATTCATCAAAGTTGGTGAATTAGGTATAAATTCAAGATTAACCATTATTTCGTAAAATTTCTTGGTGATATCTTCAACGTATTCCCAGTTATTATCGAGATATTTAAGCACATCATCAAACGATACTTTCATCATCCTATCCCTGTTCATTGATTCGTATGCCCTTTGTAGCATTTCTCTTTCATACGTTGAAATCTGAACCTTTTTCATTATATAATATGATTTTATATCCTTTTCCTTTTGTTTCCTGTTTAAATCAAATATCTCATCAGCATATAATATATCTACAAGAGCTACATATCTAGCTACACGCCAAAACATTTCCCTTGGCGTTTCAATTATTCTTCCTGTATCATCCCTTAAAAGATATCTAGATTCCAAGACCTTTATTGCATTGATTGTTAATTTTAGATCATCCTTTATGCCAAAAAGATATTTTATTTCTCTTAATTCTTTTCTTTTTTGCCTGTAAAGTATGTATGCCTTTGCAGTTTTTACAAGCCCTTCCTCCATCAATGTTTCCTCAACAAGATCCTGGATATTTTCAACACCGGGAATTTCTCTATCATATTTACTTAAAAGCTTTTTTTCTACAATTTCACCAATCCTTTCACTTTCTTCTTTTATATTTGCTGTTTCATTTGTCTCGTTAAGCGCCTTTTTTACAGCTTCAATTATTTTTTCCCTACTATATAGAACAAAATCACCATTTCTTTTTTTAACTAACCCAAGCATAGAAATAAAAATAAAAGGTAAAAGAAAAATTTTTCCTTGCCTTTTTTTGAAATTTATTTTATTTTGTTATATGCTTCCATAACAAATTCAATGAAATTTTCCTCTGGATATGCACCTATAAACTGAACATCCTCATTGATTACTATGTGTGGTACACTTGAAACTCCAAATTTGTCTGCCCAATCTGGAAATTCTATTGCTTCTATCATTTCACCTGTTATGTTTTCATTATACTGCGCAAATTTATGTGCCACTCTAACTGCTTTTGGGCAGTATGGACATGTGGGAGTTACAAATACCTGTATTTTTATAGGTTTATCTATTTCATCCAGATGTTCCTTGACATGGCCATCAAACTTTACATTTCTCTTTGAAACACTCATAATATCTTCAACAAGGCTAGAAAATTCATAACCAGCTGGGATGCCAACATATCTTATCCTTGCCCCGTACTCCGCCCCATCTGATACAACGGTTGTTGGTGCATGTTCGATACCAAGTTTTTTGGCCATTTCACTGTTTAGGTCATAGTTTTCTACTTTTATTAGATCAGATAACGATCCAAGTTCCTTTGCAATATCAACGGATTCCTTGCAGTATTGACAGGAAGGATCATTGACAGTGAAGATATATAACCTCACCTCTTCCTTTAGATTTTTTTCGAATTCTTCCATTAAATATTTTTTATCTTCTTCGCTTATTAATCCCATTTTTATCACCTTTTTAGGTCAAAATCTGAATTAGTATATATATCTTTCTTATCTATCAAGGTTACAACTTTTATTAATATTTTTATAAAAAATTATTGATTGAAACATTTTTATTACGCCTATTTCAAAAGGCCCCCCGGGGTCAGAAAATATAGTAATAGTTAATACTGAATTACTCTCTTCTCCAAAGGTAAATATTTTTCTAATTCAACAAAACTTAGGTAATTTTAATTTGTTTAATTTTAATGTATGTTTCAAAAACATTTAATTTGAAAAAGATTCAACACCTAAAGATGAATTTACACGTAGAAAATTACTCGGATTCATTGCAGAATTAAATGAAAGGCTTTTTGATATCATGGGACATCATTTAATGTTAATATATTATTATGTTCATCATTTCTAAAAAAGTAAAAGATAAAAAAATTTAACTATATAACCTAAACTCTCGGATTTTTAGGCACATAATCAATTGTAATGTTTAACGTTTCTATGATCTCCTTTTGCTTTTTTGTTATTTCTGAAGTTACTTCTTTTCCATTTGCTAGTACTATTTTTCTGATCTTGCTTAATTCTAGAAACAGCTTCTCTACAGAATATTTCTTTGATAACCCACTATCAAGCATTATTTTCAATAGCTTATGCATCAGGATCAATGCTATGAAATTCACGAATAATAGTGAATTCAGGGTTTCCTTGCTCTGTACTCTCAATGGCTTTGCACCCAGATAGCTCTTCAGCGATAGAAACATTTTCTCTATCTCGTCCCTTGTCCTGTACCATATCAGTACCTCTTCCGGCTTGTAATTGCCCTTGTATCCTAATATGGTAATGCCGCACCTGTTTAGCCTTTGCGAGATCGCATTCTCTTTCGGCGTTACTTCAAACGATGTATTATAGCTCCAGCTGATATAATTATAATATTCTCCCATTACCTCTTTTGCAATCTCTTCTGGCCTCTCATACCTCCAGATCTTTCTTTGTTTTAATTTCTCCATCCTTTCTTCAAGCGTTAAATAAAATCTTTCTTTTTCATCTTTCTCCCTGTCTATGTCATAGTATACATACAGCGAGAGATCCTGATCATATATGCTCAATTTTGCAGCTTTATAAAATATTATGTTATTTTCAATTCTTAACATCTGCCTTGCATCTTCAATGTCTTTTTTTGCCATTAATGCCTGGTGCTTTATTTCCTTGAACGTATATGATGCCCCTATTATGAATTCATAACTTGAATCTATTAGCCTTTTTAGATTCGGCTTGGTAAAGAACCCACGGTCTAGTATGAACAATATGTCCTTTATGCCCATTGCCTCATACTTGTTCATAGCATTATCAAGGGTGGTTAAATCTACCACACTACCAGGATGCATCGCATAATTTATTGGTATCCCCTCTTCTTTTGATGCTGCCAATGATACATTTACCTGTGGAAGATCATCATCCCTTGAATACCCATATTCAAGATATTCAATGTTCCTTGACTGTGATGAAAATGAGGTCAGATCAAAGTATACTGTATCTTTAATTTTCAGTGATTTAACGAGCTTTTCAGTGAACTTGTCTATTATATCACTCTTTCCTATCCTGTAAAGAAATTCTGATAGTGATGCTGAAGATAATCCAAGATCAGGGTACAATTTACATAAATAAGTATCTTCATACCATTCTTTAATGTTATCCAGAGAATTCTGCCTCAATATTTTATTCATTGCCAATATCAATATCTTGCTAGCACTATCTTCACCAACGATCTGATCAAGCTTTTCTTTTAAAGAAAGATCATCGACGATTTTAAAGAGCGGTAACAATGATCCAAATTCATAAGTTGTTTTTGGCAGAGATGGTTTTTCAACAAGTTTCCCATTCTTAACAGGTCCTATGTACTTTGATCTCTGCCTCATAGTTTTTGTTTTCTTATCATAGTATGGTGTGATTTCATACATGTATGGTCTTCCATTAATGTTTTTAATTCTCTGAAATGATTTCATGTATGCCTAAATAGGCATACAATATATAAATATTTCTATCAAATTACCATATCCATTAATGAAATACTTTGAAAATGATAATGGGAGCTTAACAATGCCTAAAATTCCGAGAATTTAGGATATAACAATATATTTTTATATAATTTGTTTTAAAATAATCAACAAAAATAGTATGGCAAGATATGGCGATGTTGTCTTAAAAATCAAATAGGATAATTTTTCATTTGGTTTTATTGCGAGCTTTATTATTAAATAGAGAATGAATGCATTTACAATCATCATTATAAGAAATAAATAAATAGAAATAAGATAAAAAATGTAAGATGAAAACAATATTAAAAGAAATGTTGAAAGTGCAATTACCCTTATGGTAAAATTAACACCTTTCTTAACAGGTAACATAGGTACATTAGCCTTTTCATAATCCTGTCTATACCTTATTGCAAGACTCCATATATGGATAGGAGTCCATACAACTATTGTCAACATCAATATGAAAGGAGTAATTGAAAAAAATGATTTTGTCAATGCAGACCAAACAACCATTACTGGTGCACCACCAGCAAAAGAACCAATTATTATATTCCATGGTGTTTTCCTTTTACTTAAATAATTATATAAAAATGGATCAAAAACTATGCCAAATAAAATCCATATTATAGAATAAAATAATGTATAATATATAAATCCCGATATACCTATCAAAATTAATACAACCCCAAAATATATCGCCTTTTGAGGAGGTTCTATTTTTCCACTTGGTAAAGGCCTTGACTTCGTTCTTTCCATTATTGCATCTATATCCCTATCTATGTAATTTGTTATAGAATTGGTACCCATTACAGCAAAAAATAAAAATAAAAGAGAGTAAAAATAAATAAAATTAAATGGATGATAAACAAGAGCACCACCCGCTGCACCACCGAAAACAAGTAGTAATGTTTCCTTGTATTTACCAAGTTCTAAATAATTTTTTATAGTGCTCATATTGGAAGGAAATTGGTACAATTATTTAATTTTAGTGAGATATTATTAGGTATTAGATTGCGGAATTTTTTATTCATCAAGAATATTGCTATCCAGTATATGTTCTATCTTACAAAAGATTATTTTATACTTTTTTAAAAAATTGTTCTTTAAATATATTTATTAATTTATTATTATGTGAAAATTTGAAATAAAAATGCCATAATAAATAATATAGAAATTTTTATCTTAAAACTATTTCTTAATGGAAAAATTTTTTACAATGTAATGATTAAAATAAAATTTAGTGGACCGGCGGGGATTTGAACCCCGGGCCTCCACATTGCAAGTGTGGCGATCTTCCAGCTGATCTACCGGCCCTTTACTCTATGTCACCCTCTTCTTCCATCCTTCTTCTTTCTTTTTCTTCTCTTCTTTTTTTCTCCATTTCAATTTCCTTGAGCTCTTCTTCAGGTACTTCAACATGCCTTTTTCTTGCTTTTTTTATGAATGCAGGTGGAATATCCTTAGATATATATATGGTCTTTGTAGCCCTGTGAATTTCAACTCCATTTTCAATTGCATCTTTAACATTAATTTCAAGCACTAATGGGTCCTCTGATCTGTGCCTTCCAGCAATATATGCTTCCTCATAACTCTTTGAGAGATGCACCCATTTCCTTTCACCTGGCTTTATACCAATTTCAGTTATAAATTCTTCTTCCTCAGGAACAATTGCATAGAATAATTTATCTGGAATGTTATCCTTTGGCAAATCTGATAAATCAACACTTATTGAATGACCATATACTGCCCTGACTTTTCTTTCCATAGGATCCATCTGAAATCTGCCCTTAGGATCTGTTAAAATAAAAGATTCTACATGCTGTGCCTTAAGCCATCTAAATTTCCTTTCTTTATTTTTTATTCCTTCTGTAATATCATCTATTGTCGCCCATCCTTTCTCGTCAAGTTGAACCCCAAATTTTTCAGGAAAATGCCTAAGAATACCAGTAATTATTCTGCTTATGGCTTCCAGTTCCCAATCATTTAGGAGCAATTTACCTTCACTACCACAGATTGGGCAACTTTCACCCCTGAAGGGCCCATGCACCTGACATACTTTTAATTTCATTTTTACACCTTTTAATGGATTAATAATATTAGAAATAAAAACCTTTCATTCTATCTTTTCAAGGATTTTAAAAATTTTGTCAAATAATTCAATTAATTCTTGTTTTTCATTTTCAGTAAGATTTTTCATTATATTTTTGAATTTTTCTATGGTAATTGTTTTAATTTCATTTTTGACCATTTTCCCTTTGTCGCTCAAGACTACTTTTGTGCTTCTTCTATCATCACCTTTTTTCCTTTCTACAAGATTGTGTCTCTCCAGCTCATCCACTGTAAATGTAATTAATGTAGAGGAAAATCCTGTAATCTCTGAAAGTTTTGTCATTGTTATTCCTTCCTCATTTGCAATTTTCATAAAAACAAATATATCCGTGTAATTTAAATTTTCAATTTGTGGATCAAGCATTTTGTTGATTTTAACAATAATTTTTTTCATTTTTATTAACTTTTCAAGAATTTCATTTTGATCCATCTGTACCATCCCTGGCCATTGATATGTTTAATTCTTCATGAATATATTTTCCTCCTCTAAATGCGGAGAATAATGTTCCTATTAATATAATTATGATTGAAATATAAAGGGAATAATGTAATCCAGTAATAAAAGATGGGCCTATAATACTTGGCAAGAATGTCGATGAACTTAATGCACTAATTGCAGATTGTGATAAACCTGATGCTTTTATAGCGGCAAGTGGGTCCACACCCAAGAAGGCAGCAAATAATAATCCGGATGGTGAAAGCTGTGAAAGTTCATAAGCAATCTTTTGGGGTACAATATTTATAGCTGCATTATACATTGCATTTGGCACGCTTTGTGAAAATACAGTTATTGTTATGGAAAAAAAGATTGCCATGCTTATTGTTGACCCAATATTGCTCAATGTCATCCTCATACCATTACCCGTCCCTCTGTGCCTAGATGATATTGAATTCATAATTGCAGTGGTATTTGGTGATGCAAAAAGACCGTTTCCTATACCGTTTAAAAACATTATAAGTTCAAATTCCCATATATTAAAATTATAAGGTAGCAATATCAAAAGAAATAAAGAAATAGCAATAACTATCATACCCGTTGTTGCAAAAATTCTTGCGCCATATTTATCAGTTAAATGACCACTAATAGGAGCTATAGAAACCATTCCAACCATCATAGGGAGAAGATATACACCTGCCCAGAAGGGTGTTTGCGTATATGGATAACCATGTAAAGGTAGATAAATACCCTGGAGCCATATTGTTACCAGAAACATTACTGCCCCTCTTGCAAGTGTGTTAAAAAATAAACTTAAATTCCCAAATGAAAAAGCTCTAATTTTGAAAAGAAAGAGATCAAATAAAGGATCTTTTGTTCTCCTCTCAACAATTATGAATAAAATAATTGAAATAAGACCTAGTATAAATGCAACGATCACCCAAGGATTTGTCCATCCCATTTGAGAACCATCATATGGTTCTAAAACATAGGTGAATCCTAGAGAAATAAGGATTAAACCCAATGCCAATGTTAAATTGCCTAGGTAATCTATTTTTACATTTATTTTTTCATAATTTCTTTTTAATTTGAATATGGACCAAATTGTACCTGCAAATGCAAATGGTATGTTAACAATGAAAACCAAATGCCAGTTATATCCTGCCAAAAATCCACCCAAAACTAATCCTAAGACGGATCCTACAATGAATGCTGATTGGTTTAATCCAAGTGCTTTGCCTCTTTCATTTATTGGAAAAGTATCTGTTAAAAGGGCTGTACTGTTTACCATAAGAAAACCACCGCCAATCGCTTGTATCATTCTGAAAAATATTAAAAGCATAGCACCTAAATTTTTTGAATTGTCCGGAACAATGGAAAGGAGAATTGATGCAATTGTAAAAATGATAAAACCCCAAGTGTACATTCTTGTTCTACCATAAATATCTGAAATTCTTCCAAATGTTACTAAAACACTGGCTAGAACAATACTGTAACCCATCAATATCCAAAGGAGATATATGAATTCACCACTACCAAATGGGTTTATACCAAGCCCCCTAAATATTGTGGGAAGGGAAATCATAACAATATTTGCATTCAGGGAAGACATTATTACGCCTAATGTGGTATTTGTTAAAACTGTCCATTTATATTCCATTTGTTCGGAAATTATTTTTACTCTTAAAAATTTTACTATTAAAGTATTTTTTGTGCTATTTCCTCCGCAACAGATACTACACTCTTCTCATTCTCTATTGTATCCGTAGAAAAAATAACATCCACGCTTCTCTGTATTCTATTTAAGGCATTCGCAACGAAAAGACCATGAACACAGCCAACTACTATTTTTGAAGCACCTAAATTTTTTAAAATACTTGATGCTGTGGCAATTGTTCCTCCGGTTGATATCATATCATCAATGATCGCGACAACTTTATTTTTAACATCAATATCGCCTGTGTGAATTTCTACTGTTTCACTGTCTATTCTTTTTTTCTCTAATGAAACAAAAGGCTTGTTCAAAAGTTCAGAAAGATATTTGGCTCTTTCCATTGAACCCTTGTCAGGTGATATTATAATATCGGGATTGAACTTTTCAAAATATTTTGCCAATATCTTTTCTGCTTTTATTTCCATAGCGGATACTTTAAACCAATTGATTACCTCTGGATTATGTAGATTAATAGTAATAATCCTGTCCACATTTTCAGAGAGATGTTCAGCAAAGACTTTTGCGCTTATAGGTTCACCCTCATTGAATCTTTTGTCCTGCCTCCCATATCCAAAATATGGTATAACAGCAGTTAAACTCTTTATTTCATATTGCCTAATAGCATCAACAAGTAAAAAATATTCTATAATATTGGAATCAGGATAGGAGTTTTGTATCAAAATTACATCTTCACCATTTAGTGATTCATGTAGCCTTACATAACATTCTCCATCAGAAAATCTTTTTATTTCCCTATGTGCCATAGGTATTTTAGTCATTTCAGATAACCTTGATGAAAGCATCAGTGAACTTGATCCACTTACAATTTTCATAATTTATGTAATGTTAAACGATTAAAAATACTTTTTTCTGGTTTTATTTGAAAAATATTAAATAATTCTGGTCAATTTACTGTTTAAGCCCCGGTGGTGTAGTGGCCTATCATATGGGTCTGTCACACCCATGACCTGGGTTCAAATCCCAGCCGGGGCGTAGGATACTAGACGGAGTTGGCCGGGTTTGTACCTCAAGATTTAAATAGAAAAAATCGAAATTCCTCCTCCTAAGCTCGTCAATTGCGTCTTCCTGATCCACTTTCAGGTATGTTTTTGTTGTATCGAGCTTCTCATGGCCAAGCAGCAAGCGGATTTTCTCAATATCATAACCATCCTGATATAATTTTCTGGCATAGAAACGCCTCGCCATGTGTGGCGAAAAGTGTACCCCCCCTCTCTTAGCAATATCATGCAGTATTTGACGACCTCCAGCGTATGAAATTTGATCACCGTAAAAATTTACAAAAAGGAAATTGTTTCCCGGTTTTGCCTTTCTTGTTTTTAAATATTCCCTCAAGAGATCTCTTACTGACCTGGGGAGATATACTTCCCTGACTTTCTGGCCCTTTCCTCTCACTATCAGAGTATCTTCTTTTAAATCTTCCAGTCTAATATTTATTAGCTCTCTGTACCTGATTCCTGTTTTGAATAAAAGGTCTATCATAAGCTTGTTTCTTGTTTCCGTGTATCCATGACAAGCATCAATTAATTTCTTATAATCATCCTCTGTTGCCCTGGCTGTTTTAAACGGTTTCATTTCCCTATAAGGCTTGATTTTCTCGTCGCCTTTCCATTCAAGATACCTATTATATGCCTTTATGTAGATGTTCAAAGTTTTGTCCATGACCCCTTTCCTTTTTATTTTCAGGATCCAGTTTTTGAAGGATTCCCTGTTGTTTAGGTCTACACCCTCCTTTATCAGGTGTCTCAATGATCTCATCGTGTTCATCATAGTATAAGAAGCATATTTTGCATCCGCATAATCCTGGAACTTTTCGAGATCATCCATTTTCATACCCTCCCTATAAATTTTCTCGATTCTTTGAACCTTAATATTTCATCCTCATTCAATTTGCATATGGTTGAGAAAAACAATTTTTCATATTCCTCAAGGTCTATAGAATAATACTTAGAATCCTCTATATGCCCATCTTTCTCAAGGATCACACTAACCTTGAGCCTATACTTTTTCTCTTTTCCGTTTTTGTTGAAAATCCCTGGGTAAATGTCAAAAGCATTCTTAGAATATGTTAATTCATTTATCATCTTATCCACGCCTCCTTTGGAAGTTTTTCATAAATTTTGGAAACTTCAATTTCCTTGGATTTTTCCATTTCCTGATTAGCAAGTTCAATGATCCTTTTTCTTTTCAATTGAACAGTACAGATTTCCCAAACTGTCTTAGTAAGGATTTCTTTGATCACAGTTTCAGAATTTATTCTGAACTCAACAAAATCAAGATCTTCCAGAAAATAGAGAACTTCCCTGTCATCTCGATCGAGGACGTTTTCAATGATCTCATCTTCAAACCCAAAGAAATTCAAAATGTTTCCTGCAATTTCCAACGCATCATTATAATTCATTAAATAATCTCTTAATTTCAATGCGGTTATAATGGCCCTTGCAAATATATTTGGAGTGATTATCTGATTACTCTCTATTTCAAATTCATCTTTGATAATGTTAGCCTTAACGAGTTCATCATGCAGATTAGGATCATCCTCAACAATCCAGTTTTTATTGTATTTTCCCTGTCTTTCCATATCTTTCATTTTTTCTCTTTCACGATCAACATAATACGATATTTTGTCTAAAGTGATAATCTTTGGAGGATCTGTATGATAGTACAATGAATGCATCCTTAATGCCTGTTTTGTTCTTGCATTTGCCTTACAGAATATGCAAACATAATATGAATCCTCATCGTAATCTAAAAGTATTTTCTTTTTTATTTCGCTCATTGTTTATGACCTCCATTTTGCTTACTTTTCAGTTCTTCTCGAACTGCAAACTTAACAAAATCTGAAACCGAAGTAAAGCTTCTGTTTTTCTGGATAAATTCCTGTATCTCTTTAACTAGTTCCGCAGGTAGTGAAATTGACTTATATTGTGATGCCATTTTCAAAACCTCTTTCACTATATTTAGTGGAAATATAACGGAATATATAATATTTTCCGCTAAATTTACCATAAATATCTTGCATAAGTTTTATTTTATATTTAGCATAAGTATCCCTTATGGTAAAGGGATATAGGACTATATCATTGCCAGAATCATTGATTAAACAGGTAGATGAGTACATTAAGAAACATTCAGAATTTACATCTGTATCAGATTTTGTCAAGTATTCTGTAAGAAAAGAATTGGATAGATTGAAAGACATGGACTTGAAATCAGAGAAGTGATCATTTTCCATTTTCATTCAACCTCCAAGCAGAATTTTGGTTAGAGTCGTATCCGTTTAATACTCTTGTAAAATTCAAGTTCTGGACATATGTTTTGAATTCATCAAATGCATTTTTGTCAATATGTCCAACAACAATTTTTCTCTCTTTAGGAAAAGGCTCGATCTGGACAGTTAGATTGAGCTTGTTTTTGACAAAATCTTTGATTTTTTCGACCTTTACATCAAAAGTCATTTTTTCAGAATGGAGTGAATAATATTGATCTAATGCACCGTTCAAAAGCCTGTAGAGCTCGGAAATTTCCATTTCCGATAGGTCATCCAGCCCTTCCTTCTTCTTATCCAAAATAAATTTCTCAATCTTATCACTTATTTCCCTATCCAATTTGTTATCAAGCTTTTCAAGAGTTTTAATAAGTTCTATAATTTCATTTTTCAGCTTAACTTTAGGGATATTTTCCACTGTTGCCATTGCATTTGGTTTTTGAGGAATATTCTGCTTCTTTTCAATTTCAAAGTAATAATAAGGCCTAACCAATTTATCAAAAATAGCCAGCTTCCATTCAATTGGGTATCCCTGGAATCTTTCCTCTATGGTTTTAATAGATTCCCTGGCTAATTCCAAATATTCATCCAAGATGCTCATTTTTCTGTTACCTCCTCAAATTTATTTTTTTCAACTAGTTGGTCTCTTACACACTCTAAAATGAATTCAATGCCAGTCAATCTTTTGTGTATTTCTATTGTTCCTTCCAATTCTTTATGATCCGCCATGGAGATGATTGTGGAAATTTCGAGAAGCGTTCTTCCTATGGCATATAGGCAGAGGTCCATCTCCACCTTCTTGCCATTCCTCAGGAATAAGCGCTTTAACCCGTTTCCCTTCATCTCCCTGTGCATTACCTCAATCTCCCACCTGTTCAAAAATGTTCCTATGACCTTCTTTGAATCCCAGTCCAGCCTGTTTGTCATAAAATATTTCTTGCCGTTTATTCCCTCTGTTACTATAAGCTTCAGTTTGCCTATGCCTCTTATATACACCTCCTTTTCCCATGCTGAATATACTTCTCCATCTATGGTTAAGAGCTGCGAATCTGCATAGGGCAATATGAGATCATCAAGGGAGGTCCATCTCCCTTGAATCTTCACCCTCCTATTACCCTTTGATGTAAATATCCAGCTCTTACCTTTAGCGTTAAGAAATTTTACTAGATCATTCGTGAAATACCAGGAATCACCTAT
>ERZ1669250.106-NODE-106-length-43830-cov-34.603335_pt1 | contig 43830 bp, 54 predicted proteins | sample MGYA00579295_ERZ1669250 | MGnify/ENA primary metagenome ERZ1669250 (study PRJEB41166, sample SAMN08046056) | hot springs metagenome | biome: hot spring; feature: acid hot spring; material: thermophilic sediment; isolation source: thermophilic sediment from acid...
TATTTCTATCGCAAATTTGAATAATTTTCCAATCTGAACGCTGTATTTCCCAATTATGTAAGCCTTTTCAATCCTTAATAGTTAGATGTTTCGTCTGTCCATTCGTTAATGAATATCAGCATTAATGTCATTGAAAATAGAAAGTGGTCAGAGATTAAATAAAATAAAGAAAATATATATTTTAAAATGTATTTACTTAGCTATGAAAGTGGAAAAAATAATGAACAGGAATTATAAGACTGTTGATGAAGACGAATCAGTATTCAACGCAGTTAAGATTATGAATGAAAACAAGATCTATGGTCTAGTTGTACAAGATAAAGAAGGCAGGGATGTTGGACTACTTAGCGAGAGGAGCATCATCAAAAGATTCATCCCCAGAAACAAAAAACCCGATGAAGTACCTGTAAAATTTGTAATGAGGGAGCCTATGCCAAAGATTACAATAAATTCTGATGTCAGGGATGCTGCAACATACCTTAGTAATAATGGACTGGAAAGGTGCGCAGTGGTTGATGATTCAGGAAGGGTGGCTGGAATTATTACTCTCACAGATATTTCAAGGTATCTCTCTAAGGAAAGCATAATAGATGTACTATTTTCGCACAGGACAAAGGAATATGTTCATCTGTGCCCAAAATGTGGAATAGGTACACTAGAACCTATTTATAATGAAAAAGGAGAGATTAAAGTATTCAGATGTTCCAATCCATCCTGCTTTTATGAAGAATAGGATTAGTTGCTCAATATTTTTTAGTTCGTATTTTATTTCTCTTGTTGAAAAAGATATATCCATTATTTGTCGCAAGCACATCGTTCTTTTTAAGCTACTACTCCAGATTATCCTGGAGTATACTCTCAGTTTATATGCCCTTTAGGCCTACGGTCCAGGAAGAGGCATTAGCGTTTTCCATATTCTTTGCAGGATATGTAGCTGTTCAAATTCCTGCGGGTCTGTTATCGGATAAATATTCTGGGGGTAGTATAATATTTCTTTCGCTCCTTGGCTTAGCTGTGGGTTCTGTCCTTTCTGCTTTTTCTAAATCAATTTCACAGGAATATGTAGCAAGTTTGTTCATGGGTATAGCTGCAGGATGGATTTACCCTGCTTCAATTAATATAATGAACCATTATTATAAAGAGGAGAGAGCTATCTATATTGGGTACTACAGCATTTCATGGCCTTTGGCAATAATAGTTAGTGGTGCTCTGCTACCTACAATTTCTATAAGGGTTGGATGGCAATGGGGATACTATTCCTCTGCACTTCTTTCAATACTTATTGCATTTATGGCCATTCCGCTTAGAACCCAAGGAAAACCAAGGAAAATAGATTTAGTTGTTTTAAGGGAAAAGAACGTGATTTTTCTATCATTGGGAGGTATGATTTTCTTCTTGACTTATTGGTCAATTACCCTCTATGCATTCAAATATTTCCTTTCCGTAGGCATCAGTCCATTAATAGCAGGAATTATTTTTTCCACAATGGCCATTTCTGGCCTCTTTTCCTCCCCTTTATCTGGATATATAGTCAATGGAATGGGATTGAAAAAGGCTATGGTCTCCTCAATTATATTTTATGGATTCCTTGTGTTAGTATTCTCTCTAGTAAGGAATTCGGTGGCATTAATCACGGTTGCATTGTTAATGGGATTCTTTAGATTTTTGATTACTCCAGGTAATTCAAACCTCATCATAGAAATAGGGAAGGAAAGATCAGCGAGTGTATCGGGTATTTCTAATATGTTCTGGCAATCTAGTGGCATAATTGGACCAATATTATCCTCTGCAATCATACTATTGTTTGGCTTCAGATTACTCTGGGTAATACTCTCAGCCATAACATTTATTGCTGCTTATGTCTACCAGTCAATCTCCCTGAGGGAATAATGGATTTATTGATCGTGTTTGAAGGACATTTTACATAATATTATTCTAATCTTGTCTAAACATTATTTATTATATTGGAAAACTATCATCTAAAATTTTTAAAAATTAATTTGATATATTTATAATAAATAAAAAGAAAGTTGTTATCTTAAAATCCTGGAAAAAATCCTCAAGATTGTAGCTTTGATCCTACAGTACACCAAACCATTCTTACAAAATTTTCTACAGATTTTGATAAAGATGTATAACTTATGAATCCATGGATCATTCCAAGGGCTCTTATACCGGTAACTTCAACTCCGGCATCATGCAGTTTTGAAACATATGATTCGCCCTGATCCCTTAATGGATCGTATTCTGCTGTAATCACTATGGCCTCCGGTAGACCTTCAGGATTTGGATAAAGCAAGGGTGAAAAGTAAGGATTAAAAACGTCATGAATATCGTTCATATAGGAATGAGCAAAAAAATCCATATATTTTTTAGTCAAAAGATGATTTTCACTAAATTCGCGATATGATTCAGATGCTAAGTCAGGACCAAGAACTGGGTAGAAGAGAACTTGCATTGCTGGCATGGGCTTGCTATTATCCTTAAGCTTTAGTAAAGCTGCTGCGGCTAAATTCCCCCCTGCGCTGTCCCCAGAAATTACTATCTTTTCTTTACTTATTCCTAGTTCCCTGTAATTGGAGTATGCCCAAAGGAATGATTCATACGCATCATCGATTGCCGCTGGAAATTTATGTTCCGGAGCTAGTCTGTAATCAATAGAGAGGACATTGGATTTAGAAAAATTTGCTATTTCCCTTGCCACAGGATCTGACAGTTCTAAGTTTCCGAAAACAAAACCTCCTCCGTGAAGATATATTATCAGACTATCAGATTTTTCATCTATGCGATAAAATCTCATTTTTATTGATTTTTCATCATTCTTCAAGTAATAATCACTAATTGAATATACGGGCTTTGTTTCTGTCTGACCCAGATTCTGGTTTTCCATCCTTCTTAATTCCTCTATACTAATCTTATTGAAATCTGGAAGATTTATAGAATTCATGAATTCGAGAATCCTTTTCATCGACGGATTAAGAGTCATTACTCAAGAATGGAGATTAGCTTAAAAAAATTTCCAAGTTTAATGGCAGGATTACAAAATAATGACGTTAACATACCACATAAATGTATTATTGCTGTTTTTCATCTAGAATCGTTGCGTCCAACGAAACGATACCTAATCCTTCTAACTACAAGTTTGGGGGCCTTTTTAGCCCCCTTTACATCAAGTGCATTGAGCTTTGCAGTTCCAGAAATCGGGTATGCGCTTAAGGCAAACTTTTATCAGATTATATGGGTCCCTCAGAGTTTTCTAATAGCCCTTGCATCGGTGATACTTTTGATGGGGAGGCTCTCAGATTCAGTTGGTAGGGTAAGGGTGTATAGATATGGATTTGTTTTCTTCATACTTGGAATTATTTTGGCAGCTTTTTCATTAAATATTTTTATTCTTTCAGCATCACTTTTCATTGCAGGTATTGGGGCAGCTATACTCGGGGCAAATTCAACTGCAATTATTTCGCAAGTGTTTGAGGATAGAGGAAGAGGTCGTGCTTTAGGGATCAATGTCATGTCTGTATATCTTGGTCTTACACTTGCCCCCGTTTTAAGTGGCCTCCTTATAATGATTGCAGGATGGAGATCCATACTTTATTTCACACTCCCAGTTTCAATCACTGGACTTATAATTTCTTTGATTACTTTGAAAGGATTGGAAACAGTAAAAAAGGAAGAAAAATTGGACTTAGTTGGCGGGATGCTCTTTGCAACTTTCATATTCTCAATTGTTATTTTTCTTACTGTGGGAGAAATATATGGATGGTCTCAAGCCATTTCCATAGCCTTAATAGCAATTATTCTCCTAATTTCATTTTTCCTCAGGGAAAGAGCTGTTGCGAATCCACTGATGGACATGAAGCTTTTAACACACAACAGAACATTCCTTGCATCGAACATGACTGCATTCTTCAATTACATGAGTACATTTTCCATAGTTTTTGTTTTTTCAATATATCTCCAGGTAATTGATCATTATTCTTCTGGCTTATCTGGAATATTATTAATATCAGAACCAATATTTATGGTTATTTTCTCTCCTGTTAGCGGCATCCTTTCTGATAAATATGGTTCAAGAGAGATAGCAGCCATAGGTATGGGTTTAATTGGCCTAACTTTCATATTTCTCTATTTTATTACTATAAAAAGCATTATAGAAATCGTTGTTCCACTCTCTGTGATAGGAATAGGATTCGGACTCTTTTCAGCTGCGAATACCAGTTCGGTAATGGGCTCAGTGAATAACAAGCAATATGGAACAGCCTCAGGAACATTGGGCACCATGAGATTTACAGGACAGCTGATAAGTGTTGCAATAGCAGGGACGATACTTTCTACAAGCATCTCCAAAAAGGTGATACTTGGAATCTTTAATGGAATTGAGCCTATTTCGGAAATTTCACTTGGAAAAGATTTTCAGGCTGCTTTTAGAATTATTATGCTCATATCTGGGATTATCAGTTTGATTGGTGTATATACCTCGCTTATGAAAGATAAGAGAAAATAAAAATAATCATTTCCTGTGGGCGAAAAGATAAACAGCAATAAAAAACAGTGCGAATAATGGTATTAATATTAGATCAGTGATATTATAGAATGCTTCTGCGAACCAGAATGAAGAGAAAGATAGAAGCAATGCAGAAACTGCAACCTTCATGTTTGCCTGTTTTATCTTCCTGACCTGTGATTTCAGCAATGCAGTACCTATAACTACTATGATCAATCCTGCCACTAGGCCGAGGAATGTGGAATTGTAATCTATAGGTATCAAAGCAACTATAACAATGGCTGCTTCAAATGCTTCAACCGCCCCAACTGAGAAACCCGTGTAGAATAATCCCTTTTCCATTTTTTCCTCTTCATTCCCTCCCTTCTTTCTGCTTTTTACAACAGCCCTCCTTGCGCTTCTGGCCAATCTCAATCCAAAATACAGCAGGAGGAAACCCGCGACAAGCCTTATGAGAAGAATTGGTAAAAGAGCAATTTCTTTCCCTACTATGAAAGTTATTACAAGAACTACTGCAATTCCTAGAGCAACATAAAGGAAGGCCTTTGAACCACCCTCAGCGTAAAGAGCGAGGGCGACAGCAGCCGCTTCAGATATTTCAAGAAGCGTTATTCCCATAGCAGCGAGAAATATAGCAGGATCAATCATATGGGATAATATAGAGAATGTATAAAAAATGTACCGATATTATTATATTATGATGAAATATCAGCATTAGTTGAATAGAGCTGGTCGTGGATATATTGAACTGATAAGTGTATCTATAATATGGGGCTTAACCTATACCGTTCTTAAATACAGTCTTGAATCCCTGACTCCAGTAAATATTGCATTTTTCAGATTTCTAATAGCATCTCTGTTCTTCATCCCTGTTGTACTGATAATTAAAGACCACTATTCAAAAAAAGAATATTTGTCATTGATAGTTCTTGCCCTCAGTGGGATCCTGATGTATCAGCTATTCTTCATATTCGGTGAAAAAGGGATGTCAGCAGGAAATGCAAGCTTCATAGTATCAATGGAGCCGATATTCATCACAATTTTAAGCATTGCAACAAGGGAAGATAAATTTTCTTGGATTTACCTGATAGGCCTGTTAATTTCAACAGCTGGTTTACTGGTTCTTCTGCAACCAGGTAGCCTGACAGGTTATGAGATCATTTCAGCTATTTTCATCCTGATTGCCGCATTTGCGTGGGGGATTTATACAGTAGTAGGGAGAAATTTACTTGCAAATCACAATCCACTGAATGTAACAGCAATCGTGACATTCATAGGAACTGTGATGCTCTTTCCTGCTGCAGGCTTCAGTTCCATAAATACTCTCATGCATCTCAGTAACGGGTCACTCATCGCTATATTGTTCATGGGAATAGCTGCCACCTTTTTGGGGTATATTCTATGGTTCGATGGACTGAAGTATGTCAAACCGACTGTTGCGGGAGCCACTCTTTATATCACACCATTTATAACAGCAATCACAGCAGTGTTCATAATTTCAGAGCCAATAGGATATAACACAATAATCGGAGGGACAATGATTCTCGCAGGTGTTGGAATAAGCAGTTATAATAGAAAGGGTTGATGAATTACTCCATACAGCAACTCATCTTGCTAATATCCCTCTTGAATGCTTGTGCCGCAATTTTTATAATTTCAGAGTGACTCGGAAATATATGAGTGGAATCTATAATGTCATCCACAGTAAGACCAAACCTTATGGCATAAACTCCCTCCACTATGAAATCTGCAGCCTCCGGCGAGATTACCTCTACACCCATTATTTTCCTGTTGTTCCTATCAACAAGCAACTTGGCAAATCCATACTTGTTTCCGGAAATTGAATTTCTTACTGCATTTGAAGCATCTATGACCCTTCTATCAAATATTAATCCTCTCTGAATTGCCTCATTTTCTGCTATGCCAACTCCTGCAATATTTGGAACGGTGAATATAGCCCAAGGTATAGTGCTAAAATCTATTTCATTTCCGTATCCAAAAATATTTTCTACTGCTATAACACCTTCCCTTGCTGAAAGCGTTTCAAGTTTCAATTTTCCGGAAACGCAATCACCAGCAGCAAATATACCTTCAGCAGATGTTTTCATTTTATTGTCCGTCAAAATGAAACCGTTATTATCCGTAATGACTCCAGCGGCTTGGAGATTAAGGCTAGCTGTGTTCGGATACCTCCCAGTAGCTAAGAGAATTTCATCAAAACATTCTTTATTATTGCCAAAAAATATGCACTTGGAATTTTCTGAAATTATGCGATTTATTTTGGTACTTGTAAGAATTTTTATACCATCATTTTCCATAATATTCCTCGCTGTCGATTGCACCTCTTTGCTGTATCCTGGAAGAATTTCATCTGCTATTTCAAAAATGGTTACCTCTGTCCCAAATCTGCGCATTGCCTGACCTATTTCAAGGCCTATGGGACCACCTCCAATTATAGCTAACCTTTCTGGAAGCTCCTCTGTATTCCAGAAATTTTCGGAAGTTCTAACATAATCAGGATTTATAAATTGAGGGATGGAAGGTGAAGATCCAGTCGAAATGATTATGTAGGAACCTTTTAGCACCTGAGTTTTGCCTCCATTTTCCACCTTTACACTTTTACTGTCCAGGAAAGAGGCATTCCCATTGAAGAGATCCACGTTCTTATAATTCCTGATCACATCTTCGTATTTTCCAATTCTGGATTTATATACGGTCTCTCTCAGCTCTTTCATCACTTCTGAAAAAAGTTCTGCTCTGGATACCCCATTTCGTTCATGGAGAATATCATTTACTCTCAAGGATTTTTCGATCAGGAATTTGGATGGGACGCATCCCACATTCACACATGTCCCACCCATGTTGCCTTTCCCTATCAGTGCTATCCTCATCTCTCCACTAGATATTTCAGATGCCTTGATAGCTGCGGAGAAACCTGAGGCCCCCCATCCTATTATAATGAGGTCATATTCCATTGTCTATTCCTTCCTTATTATTGCTTTGTATTTTGAATCAGATGAGAAAATCCTGTTTTTAAGTATATCCTCTGGTTTGATGATGTCTGCATCTATTGTTGCAATTCCTGCCTTTTCTTCGTAAGAAACTTTAGCATCAATGATTCCGTTTTGCGTTAGAAGGTTTTTCTCAATTGTTACTGCACAATCATCACAGCTCATTCCATATATTTTCAATTTAATTTCTTTTTTATTCATAATATGGTAATAAAATATTATATTTAAATAAAAAAGTAAAGAAAAGTTTACCTCATTGTCTTATCTCGCTTTCTGAAAGCACATATGTTATTACGATTACAACGACAGTCACAATAAACAGAGCTATGAAATTATTCAATACTGTTGATAATTGAGATGCATTTAGTGAACCGTTGATTATTACTGTCCTCATAATTGTAGCTGACCAGGAGACGGGATTATACTGCGCTATATCCGCCAGCCAGGGTGCCATAAGCTGTTTAGGGAAGAGAGCGAAACTTGCAAACATCAGAGGCAAATTCACCAAGTTTACAATGCCCATTATTGTTTCCTGTCTGGTCACCCTTATGGCTATGACGGAAAATATGCTTGAGAATAATGTGCTCACAAGAGTTACTGTAACAATTATCAGTATTACATCGAACGCTGAAAATGAACTGGCTATCTCAAGACCATTTGGAATGAGTAAAGCTGCTATGAACAATATCAGAATCTGAACTAAAATTCTGATTGTGGCTGAGATTATTTTTGAAAACACTATGGAACTTCTATGTATTGGGGAGGAGAGGAATCTTCCTAGTGTTCCAAGCCTCCTATCCCATATTATATTCATTCCAGAAAACATACCGGTGAATAATGCAGTTGTGGTTGCAACACCACCTATTATGAATGTGATATAATTGGGGGCTCCCTGTAAAATCAACCTTCCAGCTGCCCCAAATCCCCTTGTAATGTCGAAAGCGCTTCCGAAGAGAGCTATCCAGAAAAATGGTTGGAGTAAACCTACGATGAAAAAAGTCGGATTCCTGTACCATTTCTTGATCTCCCTAGATGTAAGAGGCAATAATCCGCTCATCGTCTCAGCCTCCTCAGATTCATCATCATCTTTCTTGAATCCCCTTCCCCCTCTTCTTCCGGCAGGGCCCTGCCTACATAATCCATGAAAACAGTATCCAGTGAGGGTTTATCCACCTGATACCTCAGAGGTTCAATTCCATTCCTCTTCAATGGCTCTATTATTTCTGGAAGCACGACTTCGGATGATTTTACCTTGAATCTCGCCGTTTTCTCTGTTACTTTCGTAGGTTGAAAATTTGAAAGTATTTCCAAACTTTTATTCATGTCCTCTGCACTCCTGAACGACATTGTAAGTATGTCACCTCCAACATTATTTTTCAATTCGGCTGGAGTTCCTGACACTATGAGCTTCCCCCTGTTTATTATTGAGAGTTTATCTGAAAGCGCATCTACCTCCTCAAGGTAATGACTTGTTAGAATGATGGTGATATTTTTGGTCTCCTGGATGTTCTTTATGTAATCCCACATGAGAGACCTTGTCTGAACGTCCAGTCCAAGGGTAGGCTCATCAAGGAATAGAATTTTTGGTTCGTGTACAAGGCCTGCAATCAGCTCAAGTCTCTTTCTCATCCCTCCCGAATACTGGCCGACGAGTCTCTTTGCAGCATCCTGGAGATCAACTAGCTTCAACAGTCTATCAATATTTTCCCTTGCCTTGGCTGTAGGAACATCATAGAATTTAGCTACCATCATAAGGTTTTCAATACCCTTTAGATCTTCATCTGTTGTAAGATCCTGAGGGACAAGGCCTATTATTCTCCTAACCTCCATAGATTGCTTAATTATGTCAAGTCCTGCTACCCTGGCAGTTCCTGAGGTTGGTTTTATCACTGTAGTCAGCATTTTAATAGTGGTTGATTTCCCGGCCCCATTTGGACCCAGAAGTCCATATATGGATCCTTCCTCTATCTGGAGATTTAAATTGTCAACTGCTCTTATATTTCCCTTGTATATCTTTGTAAGATTTTCAGTTTCTATGATATTCATTTCGAACCCTTCCTCTGATCTGAAATTTTGATGAACTTTTCTCCTATGCTCCTGATTCTTTCAATGTATGGAGTTAAATCTTCTTCCACATCCATGAGATAATCTGTACAGCTTTCGGCCTCATCCAGACATGTATCAATATTGCTTGATTTATTTTTAGGAGTATTTCCCCTGTTTATTCCGAGTAGGTCCATTCCCTTATCAGTCAGCTCGTAACTCCCATCCTCATTCTTTTTGATCAATCCTTCTTCTGAGAGACTTTTCAGAGTAGGGTATATTGAACCCGGACTTGGCTTCCAGAAACCCATGCTCCTTTTTTCCATCTCTTCCATTATATCAATACCCCTTTTCTTCTCGTTAGCAAGTATCCATAGGATATAATATCTTAAGCTGCCGTGTCGTTTAAACATCTGCCCAAAATTGTGAAAATCTGTCATATTCATTTCGCCTTTTATCGGTTTCGATATCGAATCCGATATTATAAGTTTTACTTATAAAACATCCTGATCATCTAATCCCTTTTCCATATTATTTATCTCAATGCTTCTTGAACAAACGCAATAATAAATGGGAATACAGGTAAATACCTATATTGCATTAAAGAAACATGAGGGAGATTATTGAAGTTGAGGGTCTGCCAAAAGCAGGACCCTATTCGCTGGCTGTAAAATATGATAATATAGTATTTCTATCAGGTCAGACTGGTGATGGAAATAGCTTTGCAGAACAGTTCAGGAATGCTATGGAAAAGATTTCAAAAATACTGTCCAAGGCAGGAAGCGGGCTGGAAAATGTTCTTAAGGTTACGGTCTATTTAACAAATGGTTCAAATTTTCCAGAAATGAATTCATTGTATGGGGAATATTTCAAGTCTAATTTTCCTGCAAGAACAACTGTTGTGGTCTCTTTTCCTAATAACAAAATAATGGTGGAAGTTGATGTGATAGCCTTCTCCAATAAAAAATGAGCTATGATAATCAACGTTAAGGTGAAAGAGGGAAATAAACCTATTGAACAGAAAGATGGTTATTTAATTGTATATACGAATGAACCACGGGAAGAAAATAAAGCAAATAAGGATATAATCAAACAACTAGCCAAGTTCTATAAAAAAGATTTCAGGGAGATAAGAATAATTAGGGGAGGGAGGTCCCGAGATAAAGTTATAGAAATTTATTGATGTTTCATTTTTGAAAAATCATTATGTATTCGTGCTTAAATACATAATAACCACCTACAAGAGCCCTGTAGCGCCATAATTCATCCTGTCCGTTTTTACCCCTGGTGAATTCGAAATTTTTAACCACTATACTTTTCAACCTGAATCCAGTCTTGAGGAAAACGTCCATTGTCCTGAAACCTAAGGGGAAGAGTTGACCCATTTCATATTTATCTCCTATTACAAGTGCAAGATACCCGTTCCTTTTCAATATAGATAGCATGATTGAAGATAATTTCTCCATCCTCATCAAAAATTCGTCCAAATTTGGTGCATTTGAGAAATCTTGTGGGTTATCTGAAAATTTTATAATATTGTGATATGGCGGATGAACAATAGCAAGATCGAAATTATCAATCCCCAGTCTTTCCATTAACCCTTTATAGTCCAAGCGCAGGGAATCACCAGTTATTATTTCATAATGGAATTCTTTATTGTCCATGACTTTTTGGATATGTTCCAACGATCTCTTAACAATATCACCATTAATTTCAATTCCTACTGCATTTCTCCCCAGTCTCATTGCTTCGATGATGGTTGTTCCGCTCCCTGAGAATGGATCAATTATCCAATCATATTTCTTTGAGTACCTTAACAAAATTTGCCTCGGGATCTGAGGAATAAAATTACCCCAGTACCATCCAAGATGTCCTCCGCCTCTTTCCCTTCTAGGGATTACCCAGAGGCTGTCTGTAATGATCTCATCATATTCCTGCCACCTGTTAAGATTTATATCATTTATGCCGTTAGTTTTGATCTCACTAATAGATTTCCTCGCTGACTTGAGATAGTACCTCTTTCTTTCCACTGTTCTTGCCTCTTCTATTTTTTTGATCATTTTTTTCAAGAATGCTATATCATTATGATTTACCATTTCCAAAATATTACCTCTTCTCTGGGATAACGATTCTAGATAGCGTTTTAAGGAAGCAATATTTTCGTTAAAATGAGAATCATCAGAATCAATTATGGTATCTATTAAATTTACAATCTCGTAATTTCCCTTAATTACTTTTTTCTCCACCATAGTTTATAACTGATAAATTAAAAAATTATCCTAGTCAAATTTTCATAAAGAATTAGGGAAATATTTTCTAAGAGTTTTATATGATCATTCAATGGAAAGACCGAGCTGGGATGAATATTTTATGAGAATGGCGTATATGGCAGCTACGAGATCGACCTGCACCAGGAGAAAAGTGGGTGCAGTAATTGTGAAAGATAAGAGAATAATTTCAACAGGATATAATGGCCCGCCAACTGGGTCCCTTCACTGTGACGAGACAGGCTGTCTTCGAGAACAGCTTCATATACCTTCAGGAGAAAGACATGAACTTTGCAGGGGTCTGCACGCCGAACAGAATGCCATAATACAGGCAGCATCCAATGGTACAGCAATTTCTGGAGGTGTTATATACGTCACAACACATCCTTGTGTGGTCTGCAGTAAAATGCTGATAAATGCAGGAATAAAGGAGATTATTTTTGCTGAAGGCTATCCTGATGAATTGTCGGAATTGATGCTAATAGAAAGTGATATGAAAACCAGAAAATACGATGTCTCTGAGAATTTCAAGAACCTGCTTTTTGAAGGAAATTTTGATCTGATAAGAGAGGGAGAAGATTAAGACATTACACAATTTTCATTAACAAAGGAACAATTTTGAATCCATGAAAGCTGTTGAGAAATTTGTAAATATAGATGGTAAGAAAGTTCATTTCTACGAGAGTAAGATAGAAAATGCAAAGGACACTCTGATACTTCTTCATGGTAAATCATTCAAGGCTGAAACCTGGATATCCATAAATGCAGATTCCAGAATCAATGAAATGGGACTAAATTTTATTGCGGTTGATTACCCAGGATGGGGGCTATCTGAAGAAAATAGCAGATTCTGGCCGCCAACGGATAAATATGAAAATTCAGCCTTGTTTATAGAAAAATTCTCAAATGAACTTAAACTTCTGAAATTTTCCTTGCTGGGTGCGTCATTTTCCGGACCATTCATTGTTGCCTATGCATATAAAAATCCAAACAAGCTAAACAAACTCCTGTTTATAGGAACAGTATGGTCAGATGATTTATCAGAATATGTAAAAAAAATTGATACTCCTTCTCTTATAATATACGGTTCCAACGATTCCGTCATCCCTTCAGAGGCTTCACAGAAATATAAGAATTCATTGAAAAACAACAGGTTTTATGTTGTAAGTGGGGCCAGACATGCTCTTTATTTAGATAAACCTGAAGAATTCTTCAAACTTCTTGGAGATTTTCTCTAAATTTAAAAATAATAATTTTAATAAATGAAGATCAGAATGTATCTATTTTGTCCTTGATCTGGAGATAAGCTTCCTCTATCCTCTTAGTCTGCTGTTCATTCAATCTCCATCCTGCTGACTGAAGGTTAATGGTTGCCTGATCCCTGTTCTTAGCCCCCGGGATGGGGATAACATTTTCATGGGCTATTAGCCAGTTAAGAGCTATCTGTACAACGGAATGTCCCGTTTCGTAAGAAATTTCCCTGAGTATATTGAGAAGAGGTGTCACTATATGAATGTTATCCTCGCTGAACAGCTTATTTGATTTCCTCACATCTGAGGTGTCAAAATTTGCGTGATCGTATTTTGATGTTAGCAAACCTTGGGCCAGTGGAGAATAAGCTATTACCCCTATATTCTCCTTAGTTAAGTAAGGAAGCATCTCATCCTCAATCTCCCTCTGTACTATGTTATAACGGACCTGATTTGATATAATATCCATACTAGAGAGATACGATCTTGCCTCCTCAATCTGGCATATGCTGAAATTTGAAAGACCTATATACCTTATTTTTCCATTATTGGCCAATCTTTCAAGTGTTTTCATTGTATCTCTAAGGGGAGTGTAAATATCAGGCCAGTGAATCTGGTAAAGATCAACATAATTTGTGTTCAATCTTTTCAAGCTTCCCTCCAGTGCTTTTACCACATAATCTGGCCTTAAGTGGGCTCCTGAAACTTTTGTTGCTATAACTATATCATCCCTGTAATCCTTGACAACTTCCCCTATCAGCTTTTCAGAGTGCCCATCACCATAAACTTCAGCGGTATCTATGAAATTTATACCTAGTTCTATTGAGGTTGTAAGTGCATTTTTTACATCATTATCTGATATTTTCCCCCATCCCTTTGCCCCGGCCTGCCATGCCCCCAGGCCGATAGCGGAGACTTTTAGATCGGATTTCCCTATAGTTTTATATTCCATATTGTTAAAGAATACCTTTTATAATTATTTTTTCTATTCAAATGGAACATGAAGATAGTTAAGGACCAATATGTGTTTTCTCAGGACTTCATTCCGGAAAGGATTATGCTGAGAAATGATGAGATAAATAAACTTAATTATCTTCTATTCGGGAACGATATTTCAGCAACCGTAGTTCTTAAAGGAAATCCCGGAACTGGAAAAACGATGATTGCTAAATATTTGATGAAATCAACTCCGTTGTACGAATCCAGATACATAAATTGCTATACCATACTGAATGAAAAAAGTATAATTGCAGAGATAATAGGCAGGAATGAGATAAAGGCTGATATTCTAAACGCTGGAATTGACAGAGCTTTAAAAATGATGCTTTCAGCATTCAAGAATGAAAGAATTTTTATCATTCTCGATGAAGCACATTCCTTGAGGAGGAAAGATAATTCCTTCCTGTATTACCTATCAAGGAGCCAGGAACTCGGGGGTCCTCCAATAAAACTTCTCCTTGTCACCATAGAAGACCCTGAGATATTTCTTGACAAAAGCATACTGTCAGGGATTGGAAAATTCAACAGGGTGACACTCAGGGAATACAGTACGGAGGAGCTTTATCAGATTATTATTGATAGGGCAAAGGCGGCACTTTATGAAGGGACGTACGAGAATGATGCAATAAAGACAGTCGCAGAATTATCAGAGGAAAATGGAAGTGCAAGGATAGCAATTGAACTTTTGAACAACTCGGTCCTTTTGGCAGAAAATATGGGTGAAATTCTCACATCAGAAATAGTGCTGAAAGCTTTTCGTGAATTTTCTCCTCCAATAGATGAATCTTCCCTTATGAGCCTCGATCAATCTGAACTAAGGATACTTGAAAACCTGATAACACTGAGCACAGAATCAAGATTCAGGGTTGCGGATGTCAGGGAGGCAATGGGCGAAGATAAAGATTCGCGAGTTTATAAATTCCTCTCGCGACTGGAAGATATAGGCCTGGTGAAAAAAAGCAAGCTGAGCGCAGGATATAAGAAAGGCGTACAGAACGAGTACGTATTCAAAATTCCCCAGGAAATATTGGAACAGAAAATTAAAATTCTGCAGTATAACACAAAAATTTAAGTTATACGTTGCAATTGCAAAAAATTTAAATATTGTCATATCAATGTCTTAATTATGTCAGACAATTTTAAGATAATAGGTATAGGGGGTGCAGGCATCAACAGCATACCGCCCTCATTTTCGGATAAGTCATTCAAGATCAGTTCTGAAAATTTTCATGGATTTCCGGCGCTGAAGACAGACCTTATGAAAATGGACAAAACTGAAAGAACTCTTATCATTTCATCTCCTGCAGGTTTATTCTCCTCATACGTCCTCCCGGAAATACTCAGAACATTAAATGAGAAGGGTGAAAGGCTGATTTTTCTCTCAATAGAACCTTTCAGCAGTGAATCAAAGGAGAGAAGATTCAGGGCAAATGAAACTGTAAGGAATATAAAGAAATACTTAAGAACGCTTGTAAGGATAGAGAATGATAACTTCATCTCATCTATGAAGGATTCGAGCTGGACAGAATTTCTTGATAAGGTCAATTCCCACATCTCAACTCTCGTAGAAGGACTGATAAAGATGGACGACGATATACCTGATGCAAGCGAGATCGGACTGTATCATTCAGAGGGCGTTACCATAGAAGAACTTCAGAAGAACCTCATATTCAGCAATTCTAAACCCTCTGAAGGAATGATCGGAACCGCCGATGTGAGGAATCTTGACGATCTCAAAAGAATCACGGATAATCTGCCTGTAGAGATATTATCTTACAGATTGGCAAAAAAAATATCTATTTCGGGTGTTTTGCTTTATTCCCACCAGAATAGCAGTTACAGTCGAGTGATCCCATCAGAACACGGAATTCGTATTCATTGATGAGGGCCCTTGATATCAGTCTTCTGAACATCAGTGTAGTTTTTGGAATCCTGTGTTCGGGATATCCATTTTTTTCAAGATTATCCCTGAATTTATCAACGAGAATATCCATCTCCTTTCTGTCTATGACTTCCTTCTTTCCTGTGTTTTTAACATTTTTTATGCTATAGAGAAGGATTGCGGCAGCATGAGAGATGTTCATGATAGGATATTCTTCTTCAGCCGGTATGTGCACAAAATAGTCACATTTAGATAGTTCTTCATTTGTAAGGCCTATATCCTCCCTCCCAAATACTATTCCAATGGTTCCTTTAACCCTGGAAATCTTTCTTGCAAATTCTTCCGGCTCCATATGATTTCTTACAACACCCTTTATCGAATCAGTTTTTACTCCTGATGTCCCAACAACATATTTCAATCCTTCAGTTGCTTCATCCAGGTCATTCACAAAAATAGCATTTTTAAGGATCTCCTGCCCCTTCATCGCTCTAAAAATATCCTCGCTGGGAATCCTTGTTGTATGTGTTACATAGAGCTCACTGAATCCAAAATTCTTCATGATTCTTGCCAGTGATCCGAGATTTCCTGGATTCTTTGGCTCTACAAATATTATTCTGAACTGTGGCACAATGCTAAATTATTCATTAGATAAACCTTTTTATGTCGTCTTTATTCTGGCGTTCAATGGATATTGAAGAGTATCTTTTTTCACTATCAAGATTCGGAGTTAAACTTGGATTAGAACCCACGAGAGAGTTTGCCTCTATTCTTGGCAACCCTCAGGATTCCTTCAAGAGTGTTCATATCACTGGATCAAATGGAAAGGGATCTACTTCCACCTTCATTTACAGGATTCTGAGAAATAAATTCAGGACAGGCCTATATACATCACCGCACCTGAGGAATTTCACTGAAAGAATAATTGTTGACGACAGGGAAATTGACTGGGACTATATCAGAAATTTCTTAAGTTCCCACGATACGAGAATAAATATCAGGGGGAATGATGTCCAGCTAACTTTCTTTGAATATACAACATGCTTGGCCTTTCAGTATTTCAGCGACAGTAATGTGGAATATGCATCTGTTGAGGTAGGGCTTGGTGGCAGACTTGATTCAACCAATATAATAACTCCTGAATTATCAGTAATAACCAGCATATCACTTGAACACGCAGATAAGCTGGGAGGGAATATTGAAGATATTGCAAGAGAGAAGGCAGGAATCATAAAAAGCGGTAAACCAGTTGTAGTTGGAAGGATGCCAGAATCTCCAAAGAATGTTATCAGGAAAATAGCTGAATCTAGAAATTCACGGGTCTACGATCTTGACGATTATTCAATAGAAAATGTTAATTTTACCCTTGATGCTACAAGTTATAACTTCAGGGGAAATAATGGAAATTATAATGTAAAATTGAAAGCACTTGGGAAACACCAGGTTATCAATTCTGCAATGGCCCTTCTAGCATATGAAAATCTGAATGTTCCGATTACCCCAGAAGAAGCTTTAAAATCCTTGGCAGAAAAGGATATTCCAGGTAGATTCGAAATAAGGAGGAGGGATCCTTTATTGATTCTTGATGGAGCTCACAATTCAGAGGCAATGAGAAATCTCGCTGAAAATATACGACTTTATAGAATCAAAAATCCGCTCGTGGTACTTGGTCTCCTTAGGGATAAGAACAGCTATAACATACTGCAGAATTTATCTGAAATTACAGACCAGGTTGTAGTTACCGAGCCTAATGAAAAAGAAAGGAAAAAATATTCAGAAGAACTGAAAAATGAGGCATCCCTGTTCTTCAAGGATATTACAGTTCTACCAAATCCTGAAGATGCGATTGATTATGCAATTAAATCTAACCAGACATCTGTAATAACAGGTTCACTGTATCTCGTAGGCGAAGCTGAAAATATACTCGACAGGAAATTGAATTGAATTCAATTTCCACTGGAATATAGGGGGAGTATATCCTTTAAAATCTGGACAAATATACAGTCCTATAATCAGATTCCACTCGAAATGGAGGGGCCTGAAATGTACAGAACCCTATAAACGTTTTGGTAAAATACCTGATAAGAAACTGTTTTAATTAAGAGAGGTTTTGATTTATGTTAATGATGCAGAAAGAAGTACACAATCTGTTCGAAAAATTCCAAGTCAGCTCAAATATAATCAAAGGGGAGAGGCAGGCCTTGGATCCAGGATTTATTCCAGATAGGCTACCACACAGAGAGAAGGAAGCTGAACAGATTGCAGGGATTCTGGCTCCAGCCCTCGATGGAAAGAGACCCTCCAATATAATAATATTCGGAAAGCCAGGTGTTGGAAAAACAAGCGTAGTGAGATTCGTTGAAAGGGAAGCCTCCAGGATAATAGACACAAGATTCAATCTCAAAATGAAAATAGTCGATATAAACTGCGGTGTTGTAGACAGTTCATATGGTGTTCTCCTTTCAATTGGGAATGCACTTCTTGGCGACTGGGAGGATAAGCTTCCATTCACAGGATGGCCCTTGGATAAAATGTTCAATGTGGTGAACGAAAGGATAACGAATTTTGGGGGAATTGTTATAGTGGTGATGGATGAGATTGACAGGCTTGTAAGAAAGAGTGGAGATTCTGTAATATATCAGCTTTTAAGAATCAATGAAACATCATCTAAAGGTAAGATTTCAATTGTCGGTATAAGCAATGACCTTAGGTTCACTGATTATCTTGACCCCAGGGTAAAGAGCAGACTGATCGAGGAAACTATAGTATTTCACCCCTATAATGCAACGCAGATCTATGATATACTGAGGGACCGTTCCCTATTTTCTGGGATACTTGAATCAATTGATGATTCATCAATTAGGCTGTGTGCAGCAATTGCTGCACAGGACCAGGGAGATGCTAGGAGAGCCATTGACCTTTTGAGGATCTCCGTTGAGATCGCAGAGATGAAGCAGTTCAGCAAGATCACAGATGATATCATATATGAAGCCAAGCAGAAACTTGAAAGAGACATAGTGAGTGAAACAATTTCCACCCTGCCCCTTCACAGTAAATTAACTCTCTTATCCGCTGTTCTGATGGATGACATCAAGAAGGGTAGCAAGACCACAATGGGAGAGGTCTATGATCTTTATTCCAAAGCAGCTCAGAGGATAGGTGTATCGAGTCTCACTCCCAGGAGAATCGCTGATATTGTCGGAGAACTTTCCAATCTTGGGATACTTGAATCCCAGGTCCAGAGCTTCGGCAGATACGGAAGGACTACTATGATTTCTGTAAACTATGATCCCGGAAGGATAAAGGAAATACTCATGAATGATGAGATGATAGGTATCCTGCAAGATGTAAAACCATCGCAGAAATCGCTTACTGAATCTTAAATTTATATTCTTATACATAATAGGGTCCTGTGCATATCAAAGCCGTTCTGATTGTTGGGATGCCGGGATCCGGGAAAGACGAGTTCGCCTCTGTAGCTAGGGACCTGGGTATACAGGTCATAAACATGGGAGATATTGTCAGAGAATTCACCTCTAAGATGGGGAAGAGCATATCCGAAAGCGGGAATATAGCATCCCGTGAAAGGGAAATAAATGGAAAAGATATCTGGGCTATAAGAACAATGGAAAGAATATCCGGCAGTCTTGTAGTTATAGAAGGAATCCGTAATATGGAAGAAATAGAAAGGTTCAGGAAGGATTTGAGCGTTGGTCTTGTTGTTGGAATAAGTTCAGGAAAGGGTAAAAGATTTGAACGCCTCCTGAAGAGGGGAAGAGGGGATGACCCTAAAAACCTGGAGGAATTCGAGAAAAGGGAGAATAGAGAACTTTCTTGGGGAATCGGGCAAGTCCTTGCTACTGCTGATGCCTATATATGCAATGATGGCTCCATAGAGGAATTCAGGTCAAAGGTGATGGAATTCCTCAGGGAGCACATAAATCAATGAAATTTTTGAATATGTTTGTACCGTATTGTGTATGCTCTACTTCGGGATGGAATTGAAGGGCATATCTCTTAAGACTCTCACTGAAGAAATATTGTATTCTGCAGGTTTCGGATGATGCACCAAGCTCAAAATGAGTAGGTACTTCTTTGACCTCATCATTGTGGCTTTCCCAGGCATAGAATTCATCAGGAAGACCTTTGAGTAGTGATCCCTCCTTACTTACAGATATTCTTACCTTCCCGAATTCAGGATGCTCTGCTGGCCCGACCCTTGCACCATAATACATACCAATAAACTGAGCTCCAGCACATATTCCAAGGATAGGTATGTTCATTTTTTCGAGATATAGTGCAGTGTTACCCAACTTAAAGGTTTCATATGCTATCGACGCTGCCCCACCCGATAGAACAAGACCATCAGCGTCAATTAGCTCATCAATCTCTGAATCATTTCTTTTTATTTCTGCATTTACACCCAGATCCCTCAGGACCCTCCATTCCCTGTGAGTCCACTGGCCTCCGTTATCTAAAACATATATCTTCATGCCAATCTCTCATGGTTCATTCCATTTTTTGTAGTAAGAATTTCCACGAATTCATTCAGATGCTCAGCCAGTATAGGATTATCTGTAAAACCACAAGCAGATAAATCTGGAGCGGCTATTATTGCCTTTGATCCATCTGCGACCAAGTCAGTAGCGATAAGGCTGTTGTTCCTGTAAATCCTGGTTCCAGGAGGTGCCCTCTGATTGTCTGGCGCCACTATGTTTATTGTGACATTTCTGGATAATGCAGATTCTATTTCCTTACCAAGTTCCTGCCTGATTTCTCGCAATCTTGGTGTTGAAATTGTTGCATATCTTTCAGCCGAGTTCAGTACCTCCTTCATTTTCTCTATTACCCTCTCCTTTCCATAGATTGTGAAAATAAGCTGAGGCTCCCCCTTTTCTGTAAGGATGTCACTCAGTTCCGTTAGTTTCTCAAAAAGCACATCCACATTTTCAGAGAACATTTTCCTGACTTCATATATATTCCTTGCCTTGAATACCTTCGGTCTACCCTCCATTGATGTTATAAGACCTCGCTCCTCCAGTTTTTCAAGTATCTTGTAAGTAGATGTCCTGGGTATTTTAGCAGTCATCGCTATATTATCGGGGGTACTTGTCCCAAGCATCACAAGGGCAAGAAATGCCCTCAATTCATATTCCGTCATAGCGAATTTTTCAAAATATTTTGAAATATCCGCCAGCTCTTTTTCAAAATCTTCCATACTATAGTATAAACAAGCCTTTAATATTTTTTTTCACTACAAGTATAATGAAATGCTCATTTTGTAACAAGGATGCAGTTGCCTACATAAGGTACAATGGTACGCATCTGTGTCAGGACCATTTCAATAGATTCTTCGAAAAGAGGGTTAGACTTGAATTCAGGGAAGAAATAAAGATAGACAGACCTGTAACACTTGGAGTTGCTATATCGGGAGGGAAAGATAGCTCTGTAGCACTATATGAGACGCATAAAATTTTTGGAAAGAGGAGGGATGTGAGAATTATAGCAATCACCATAGACGAAGGTATAAACTCTTATAGACCGAAAACAATGGTTTCTGCAATCAATCTCGCAAATAAACTAGGGGTGGAGCATCATATTGTTAAACTGGAGGAAAGGTACGGAATCACCATGGATTCTATATCCCAGGAGGGAACACTTTCCCCGTGCAGTTACTGCGGTGTATTCAGGAGAAGACTGTTAAACGATATTTCATTGGATATGAAGGTAGACTATTTGATAACAGGTTTGAACCTCGATGATACTGCTCAGTCTATAATAATGAACTTTGCCAGAGGTGACATAGAGAGGCTCGGTAGGATGGGGCCGCATTTCAGGGTGAAGGAAGGGCTGATACCCAGACTTCAGCCTCTTCGAAGAATACCTGAAAAAGAAATACTACTATTTGCTATATTGAATGGTATAGATTTCTCACACGATGTCTGCCCTTATGCTGATTCTGCAATAAGAAATGAGTTCAGAGAATCTATAGATAAGTGGGAAGAAAGAACGCCTGGCACAAAATTCGCAATACTTAATTCTTACGATAAAATAAGAGAAATACTTGATGCAAATATCACGGGTGATATTAATGTCAACAGATGCAGGATATGCGGTGCACCCTCTGCAGGTGAAATTTGCAAGAGCTGTGCTATGGAGATGGAGTTGAAAAGATGAATCTTTATCCTGGAATAATCACATTCGTGATTTCAATTGTGTTATTCTATCTCCTGAGATATATGATGAACAGAAGGGTTATTCTTTCCTCAAAAATAATTGAGAGGAACCTTAGAGTGACTAATATGGAGGGATGTTTCACAGGTTCCCTTGTTTATCTTATAACAATAATTGTCCTCGTAATAGGACCGATCTCCTATGATATATTCAAAGTCACGCAACTGGAATACATCATCCTTAACTTCATCGCTGGACTTGTTTTTGTCTACCTCTATTCACCTTTTGCACCTATTACCGGCCTAGCAACAATGACCATTTATGAGAGGAGTGGAACACAATATTGCATGGTAGGTGAAATTCTTGGAAGGAAATATAAGGTTATAAGCATCTCCAGGGAAAACGGTATTGAAGTAACGTTCAAGAGAGGGAGAGGGGAATGCAGACTGAGCAGCTCTACCCCTCATCATGATTAAAGGCCATCAATTTTGAAAAAATGTTGAGAGCTAACGACATATACTTTTCATCCATGATGTAGGTGATATCATTATAGAATGAAGCGACCTGGTAAACATTGATTCCATTTACGGCTATAATGGAAGAAACATACGCTACATATCCCCTCAGATTCTCTATTTCCAGTGGGGACACTATTACAAGCTCCCCCAGCTTGTCCCTCTCAGATATTATTTCATGATCTTGAAACTTTGCTATTATTTCATCAACGTTATTCCTGTCAGTTATTATTACTATTCCCTGGTTTCCCTGAACTATCCTGATTCTTCCGCCCCTTTCATATATATCTCTGTAAGCTTCAGACATTTTTATGAAGTTAGAAGGAGAATTTCTTATGGTGACATTGCTGATTGAATAATATGCTTCAATTCTAGATTTAAGCAGTGCCTTTTTGTATTCAGACTCAAGGGAAGGATTAGATTCGGGATACCTTTTTAGCGCTGCCAGAACCGCATTGAATTTTTGGGTATTCAGTTCCTTCATTACAACCCTTGCTAGGGATGAGTAATTCACGATTCCTCCCTGGAGTGCATTAAGAGTACAAGGATTTGAAGAAAGATACTCACTAACCCTTTTGCTGATTCTTTCCATGGTATAATGATATTTAACTCGGATAAAATAATTGATATTCCTTAGAGTATTTATTTTATACGCGACATCAATAGATGTTAGAGGTTATTGCATGAAGAAATTTACATTTATATACAAAGTTCCCTGGGTTGATACTGATGCTCTGGGAATAGTTCATTTCTCTAATTATTTCAGATTGTGCGAAAGGACTGAACAGGAACTCTTCAATTCTCTTAACCTGGAAGGAGAGGAGATATTTCTTCCGAGAGTGCATGCTAAATGCGATTACAGGTATCCGCTGAAATTCAACCAGAACGCAAAGGTAATGATGCATATACTGGAAATAGGCAGGAGACACATAACACTGGACTATGAGATATGGAATGATGATGAGAATAAATTATCAGCACACTGCACCATTGTTGTAGTTCCTGTAGATAAGGATATGAAATCCGCAGACTTGAATGAAAATATTATAAAGAAATTGAGTGAATATGTTGATGATCAGAAAAAGTGACCTATTCCTCCCATGTTCTTGTATATGAGGTAGATGGCTACCAAAATTATGACAACTGCGTAAATTATCCTCAGCTTCTTCTTTGGCATGGATGTGGAAAATCTTGTTCCAATATATCCACCGAATACCCCTCCGGAGAGATAGAGAATTGTTATCATTATGTTTACCTCTCCATAATGCAGATAGGTAAGACCGCTTACAACTCCGAAGGTACCAACGGCCATAAGGGATGTCCCAACAGCATTTGTAATACCGAGACCTCCGGCGAACATCAGGGCAGGAACAATGAGGAACCCTCCCCCTATTCCAAAGAAACCTGAAAGAAAGCCTACACCCAGCCCTGCTAATATTAGCATAGGGAAGTTAATCCTGCAACCTTCAGTTGGAATAGCATTATCACTCTTCTTCTGTCTCAACATTGAGTATGCAACAATAATCATCAATATACCGAAAAGGAAAAGGAGTGATGTCCCATTAACAATATGACCAACATATGCGCCAAGAAATGACCCTGCAACCCCTGGAATTGTGAAAACTACGCCTTTCTTTATCTTTACATTCTTCTTCCTGAAATGCATGTAACTATTGATGTATGCATTTAGGCCCACTGCCATTGCAGTAGTTCCTATAACAAGATGTTGAACGAAATTCAATGATGATGCGGTCTTTGCATCATATATCAGTCCAACAAAGTAAAGGAGAAGAGGAACAGCTAGGATTGAACCGCCCCCTCCTATAAGGCCCAAAGTCAGGCCGACAATAAATCCTGAAATAACCGATAGGAAATATTGCAGTAATGTTAGATCTATCATCTATTCAGTAGTGAATAATCTTATAAATTTCTTATTTACTTTCATCACCTTCCCTCAAAAATTGCCTTCCTTTTTCGCTTAAAACATAATAAGTGTGATGAGGCGTAGTTACAACCCTCTTCTTGAGTCTTGCTTCCTTCCTTTTGAGCATGCCTGAATTCCTCTTTTCAATGTATCCCTCAGAGAAGAGTTTCTTGAGCGCTTCACAAACATCCCTTTTATTCATTTCAAGATCTCTTCCAATTGATTTGGCATAGTCAGCGCCATATTTCTTGAAATGCCTGAGAATTCTCATTTTAAGATCATCAGTAAGTTCAATTTCCTTCGAGAGATTTCTCATCAGAATATCAGTGAAATATGAATTAAAAATTTTCCCATGGTATTTAATTGTCAAATATACAGAATAATTTTATAAATTATCTCACCATGTGCGGTCATGCAATCCAATGATGAGAGGAAAGTTATGATTCTCCATAATTTCAAGAAAGAAGAATATTTGAAAATCATAAAGGCCCTTGAGGAGATTGGGATAGGAAAGAAAACAATAGTTGCAGTAACTACACCAACCACTATGGAATGGAATGTTGGGTATCTTATAAAGGAATTATTGCTTGAAGATGAAGAAATTAAAAAGAATATAAATTAAAACTTCCTGAACGAACTTGACGAAGCTCCACATACTGGACATTTTTCTGGAGGCTTACCTGTCGTTGTGTATCCACAGACACTGCATATATAGATATCTCCTATTTCTATATCCTTATTTTTCTTGACACTTTCAAGTGCATCCCTGTACATTTTCTCATGAATTTTTTCAGCTTCAAGTGCGTACTTTGTTGATGTTTCAGCCCCTTTCTCATTCTGGAATTTCGCTACCTCGTTGAACACCGGATACATTTCGTTTACTTCGTATGATTCACCCTCAATTGCATCTTCCAGATTCTGATCAGTACTCTTTATCATCCCAAGATTTCTGAAATGGTTCGTTGCATGGACCTGTTCAGCATAAGATATTGCCTTAAATAGTCTGGAGATATTCTTGTATCCATTCTTTTCTGCGACATCAGAATATATGAGATATTTCATATGGGCCTGGCTTTCCCCGCAGAATGCATCATTCAAATTCTTCTGTGTCATTTTTCTCATAATTATCAGTACAAAATAATTACTTGACTTTAATATTTTCCTTTAGTATAATTAAAATTTTTAATGAAGGGGGAAACGTCCAATTTTTTCCATTATATTGAGAAGACTTCTTGAATAAGGGGATTCATCTGTAAGGTCATTCATTGTGATTCTGCTGTAATGGCCATTTGCATGGATGATTTTTCCTCTACCCACATAGAATGCAACATGTCCCTTGAAAAATACGAGATCTCCCTTCTTTGCATCTTCCAAGCTCTCCACGTTCAAGGATGCGTCCCTCTGCTGGTCTGAATTCCTTGGAATTTCATATCCTGAATATCTAAATAACCTTTGTGTGAAACCGGAGCAGTCGAATCCAAAATCTGATGTGCCACCCCACAGGTAGGGAATGCCCATAAATCTATTCGCAAGGTCAACTGGATTGAATTTCTTTTCCATATCAACAAGAAAGCTTTGAGGGATGGAGAATTTTTCAATATCCTCTTCACTCAGGTAAGCCCCGAATGGCAGAGCCATTATCCTGTTTCTGTACTGTCTACTGAGCTTATACTTACGTGTTGAATATTCCCCCAAGAGTGTAGTTTTTACAAATCCTTCTACGTCATTTTTTCTTATGATGTGCGAAAATTCACCGAGTTCCTCAACCACTTCAACTGTTTCCCCATATATAAGCTGTGAATCAAGTTCAGAATTTGACCTTGGCTCTTTTCTTACATCCGCAACACTGGTTACCACCATCTGCATGAATTTTGAATCGGAATATTGAAAAAATACTTTGCTATAGATTCCAGTTAATAATTGGTCTCAAAAAAAATTAATATTTCTTCACACTGTCAATCGAGAATAAATGAAAATTGAAAAAATTGAGATTTTTAAGGGAACGGTTTATTACAAGGCTCCATTCAAAATATCTCTGGGTTCATCAGAACAGAGCGATGAAGTCGTCATTAAAATTTATGGAGAAAATGGGTTATATGGAATAGGAGAGGCATCCCCTGCTTCTCATATAATTGGTGAGACACAAGAAACTGCAATAGCAGCAAGCAAGGTTATAGCTTCATCACTGATTGGCGAGGATACCGATGATTTAGGATTATTATTTGATAAGATAGACCATTCATTACTAAGAAATACTTCGGCGAAGGCTGCCTTTGATATTGCTCTTTATGATTTGATCTCCAAAGAGCACAATGTTCCTCTATCAAAATTTCTTGGAAAGTACAGGAAAAAAATTGAAACGGATGTAACCATTGGCATTATGGATAATGCTTCTGCTGTTAAAAAAGCGGAATATCTTAAAAAAATTGGTATAAAGAGAATAAAGATGAAGGTAGGGGAGGAAATCAACAGTGATTTGAAAAGGGTAGAAGAAGTCATTAACACTGTTGGCAATGGAATAAATATATTTATAGATGCAAATCAGGCCTGGAAACCAAAAGAAGCAATATCTAACATAAGGAGATTTGAATCACTTGGAATAGATTTAGTGGAACAACCTGTTATAGCATATGATGTAGATGGACTTGCATTTGTCAGAAAGAATACGTCTTCTAGGATAATGGCAGATGAATCCGTCCACTCCCCCGAGGATGCAATAAGGGTAGTGAAGAAAGAAGCAGCAGATATGATTAATATTAAACTTATGAAGAGTGGTGGAATACATAATGCAATTAAGATCGCAAACATAAGTGAGGCAGCAGGATTACCCAACATGGTTGGATGCATGATGGAAGGTTCAATTGCAATTGCTGCAGGAATACATTTTTCACTGAGCACAAAAAATGTAATATTTGTGGATCTCGATTCTGACATTGACATGAAGAATACTCTTACTTCAGGCATGATGTTACCTATGGAAAACGGGTTCAGAATGGACGATAATTTCTCAGGACTTGGAAATCTTGCTCTTAACGGAGAGGAGATTTCCCTCGTTGAAACAATAAAGGAAGGTAGCAGACAGAAAGCATTCTAAAACCATATATTTATATTTTTTATTAACCCTTATGGATTATCTGGATTATTTTGACATTGTTAATGGGAAATTATTATTTTCAGGGGAAGATATATCGGAATTATCTGAAAAATATGGAACTCCTCTGATCATCTATTCAAGGAGCATCATTGAAAGAAATGTCAGAGAACTCATGAATGCATTTGACAAAGAAAATTTTTCACTCCATTACGCAATGAAGGCGAATTATAATCCTGCAATTCTTTCCATATTAAGGGAGAAGGGAGTTGGAATAGACGCAGCCAATCTTAATGAAGTTCTTCTTGCCCTGAAGACCGGTTTCAGTAAGGATAAGATAATAGCATCACCGAATAATCTCCCGGGAAATGAACTAAAAAAGATCAAAGAAACAGGTGTGACAATTAATTTTGATGATATTTCCCAGTTCAATATGGTAGCTGCAGACCCCCCCGAGACAATTTCATTCAGGATAAACCCGGGAATGGGGAAGGGGGAATTTGAAGGTACGACTACCGGAGGCAAAGGGAGCAAATTTGGAATGCCACCTGAAGCAGCATTGAAAGCTTACGAAACAGCTATTGAAAGCGGGGTGCATAGATTAGGTATACATATGATGACTGGTTCCAATGTATTGGACCCTGAATTTTTCCGTGAATCAACCAGAACTTTTTTCTCTATAGCCTCTGAAATATCTCATAAATTAGGGATTACCTTTGAGTTTGTTGATATAGGCGGAGGATTTGGCGTTCCCTATAGAGATAATGAAGAATCCTTGGATTTGGGTAGAACATCTAATTACATAAAGGAAAATATGAAGAATTACAGGGATTTATTCACTGAAAATACAAAACTGATAATGGAACCTGGCAGGTATATTGTTGCTAATTCAGCAGTACTGATCTCTAGAGTTACATGTAAAAAAGATTATGATAGAAATATGATCGGTACAGACACTGGAATGAATATTTTGATAAGACCTGCACTCTATGGAGCAATACATCCCATAATACCTGTTAACAAGTTCTTCAATAAAAAAGAGGAAAGAGGAGATGTTGTTGGTCCTATATGTGAAAATACGGATAAAATAGCTAAGGACATTTCAATCCAGAAACTAGAACCCGGTGATCTGATCGCCATACTTAACGCCGGTGCTTATGTAACATCTATGTCTTCCAATTATAATCTTCAGCCTAAAGCAATGGAGATACTTTTGGACAATCGCGAGGAATATATTATAAGGGAAAGGGATGAATTGCAAGATATGCTGAACAATTTCATAATACCGGAGCATCTGAAAGCAATAGGGATGGATCGATTATGAATATTAATTCAAAGAAGGAAAATATAAGAAAAGAAAATAAGAATAAAACTTGCATGATTTCATATGGAAAAGAGACAATATGTATAGATCCATCACTTCATATTTTCCATATTCTCGGTAAAAAATATACAATAATCATCCTTACATATTTAGGGGGCAATAAGGATAGAAAGAGTTTCAATGAAATACTCATGGGAATACCTAATTCCAGCACAACTATCATATCATCCAGACTTAGAGAACTCGAAAGTAACAGGCTAATTAAAAGGGATACATCAGACGGTAGGATAACATATAGACTTACAGAAATAGGGGAAATGATCAGGGAATCCTTAATACCACTAATAAAAACAGTTGAAATAAATGCTACATTATTTCAGTAAAAGTGATAAAAAGCCTTCATTTTATTAATTCATTTATAATCCCCTTTTTTATAGTTAAAATTGTTTTGGGATAAGGTGATTAGCTGGGCTACAGAATTAAATCAGCTTCTATCAATACCGCCAGAGCCATTTACGCATTGAACTGGTTTGATATAGCCCCAGGCTTAACTTATATTGCAAAATCACTAGACCTGAGGATACTGGACCTTGGAATAATGACAACCAGTTTCTATGCCGGCCTTGCAGCCTTCCAGATGGTCGGCGGCATTCTGGCCTCACGATACGGTCCTAAGATTGTTGCATTCATAGGATTGATGATACTTGGAACTGCCGGTATTCTTTCAGGTTTATCATTCAGTATCTTTGAATTAATTATTTTCAGATTTATTGCAGGAGCCGGTTCAGCATTATTCTTCTCCCCAGGACTCAGCCTGCTCAGGCATATTTCACCGCCAGAATCATTTGGGTTCCAAGTAGGTATTTACAATGGAGCCTTTAACCTAGGAGGAGGTATTGGAGCATTCGGATGGGTCTTTGTTGATTATGCTGTTGGATGGAGACTTTCCCTCGTTATTGGAGGTTTCTTAGCGGTCATTATTGCTATAGAGAATTTTGTTGTTCTCAGGGATTTAAAGGAGCCTAAGGTCGGCACATCTGGGCTTGGAAAAAGATTGTCCATAATTTTAAGAAACAAATATCTGTGGATAATTTCAATAGGTACAATAACTGTAATATTTTCAGAGACCATTATTGGTCAGTTCATCATATATTTCAGTGAAAACAGCCTTAAACTAAGCCCCAGCGATGCTGGATTCATTGACGGACTTTTCCTCATCATAGGTTTTGTTGGGGGCGTTATTGGAGGCCATATATTTTCAAATACAAAACACAGGATGTCCTATTCGTATTTTATTCTTGGAGTAACGGGTTTCATGTTCATGCTGATCCCCTTCGCAAGATCCTTCATTTTCCTGGCAGCAGTTATAACCATACTTGGTCTGGTTACTGTTTCGGGTTTCTCAATTCTTTATACAATTGCAGCTGAGATAATAGAAGACAAAGCAATGGTGTCATTCTCTCTCTCATTCGTGAATTTTATACAACTGGTAATAGGATCTCTTTCGCCATTCCTTTTTGCATTTATAGCTTATAATTTCAATTATACCACTGCCTGGATAATTCTTGGCGTAATGGGATTGTTAATGATTCCTCTTTTGATAACATCTAGAAACTATTTTAGACCAGTTCCTATTTAATTTAAAAGCCCATTTCTTCTTTCACCAATTGTAAATTATTTATGTACTTGATATGTGGGTTACCCAATTTCCACGGAGAGTGCTTCCATAATAAACTCAATGAGCTAAGGAAAATATTGACAAACTTTTTATTAAATATGTAATATTCTTCTACATCATTGCCCTTGACCCTCCCCCAATAATATATAGCCCCTCCCACAGATAAAAGCGAATAATCCTTGAATGTTTTAATCCACTGATTGGGGATAGGCATATGGAAGAATTTTCCAGCCTTAAATGCTACGAATTTATCAATTGATGAGTCATAAACTGCCGGATTAAAATATATATCTTCGCTTGTATCTATATCTTTGGGGATATTATCCTCTGTAATTTTCCAAGAAGTTTTCACAATTGCTAATCTTGAATAATCAAAGGCCACCAAGTTGTGGTAAATAAACAGAAATGGAATGCTGCCATTTTCTACAGATCTGTGGCAAATAACTTCCATCGGTACAGACGATCCTGATACAGCCTTCAAAATAGTATTAGAGACGCTTTGCAATGCTGATTCCGGATAATTTATGGCAATAATTGTTTCTCCGTTTCCAATTAATGAAACGGGTTGGATTGTCAGAAATTCTATTTCTGAAAGTTTATCCAGTATTTTAGAAGAAAAATTTGAAATAGTTCTCCTTAAGAATTTTCCATCTGTAGATGCATAAGGTCTATCCTTAAGGTCTTCATATCCTGAATTCATTGTTCTTAATATGGTCTGTATATCCTCATTCGGGATATCAACAAAAGAATTCATATGAATAAACCAACCACTGCTATCCCTAAAGATACCAGCTCCTATATGCGATGAATTTCCAAATACCTGACCTCTTAATTTATCCGGAATATAGTTGGGATGATGCGACTTTATAACAGTTATATACCCGGTCATTGGCAGAAAGCTTATTGAATTCATCGGAAAAGAATCTAAAACAAGTTATTAAATAATTCTTGAAATTTCTTTATTTCATAATCACTTAATTTTTTCCCAATCTTCCACAGGTCCCTCCACTACCTCGAATAATTTATTGATTTCGGGATTTTTTTACAACTACTACCTCCTTGAACTTTACCATATCTCTTTATCTCAGCTTGTTTAAAAGATGATTAAATTCGTATGATATTTGCCCGCTTTTTACACTTATTCTTCTCACATCATCTATTTCCTCATAATAGAACAGAATCTTGGATCTATCAAATGAATAGCTCCTTTTTTCACCTTCTTCTGCTATTGTAATTAAATAGGTACCAATATAAAAAAATGGATTCTCAGTGAAACATTAAGTTGGTTCTAGATAGCCTTGGTACAATTTCTGTTCCATGAGACTTTCATTAATAACATAGGTACGCCCGAGCCGGGATTTGAACCCGGGTCTGGGACTCCGCAGGCCCCTAGGATAATCCAATCTACCCCACTCGGGCATCTGTTACTTCTGCTATTTTTTCAATAAACATCAATGATTCCAAGAATTCATTTAGAGTTTTCCTCACATTATTTGCGTCTCCTGAAATATGACATATGTAACCATATTTTGTTTTTCTAAAGCTCATGTATTTTCTATTTTCAGGCATTATTGATTCTATTGCATTCTTACTTTCTTTTCCCCTTATCTTCAGTGTCAGTTCAATCTCCAGCCTTACCAACTCCAGAAATCCTTGGAACAGAATTTAATGATGAAATAATATAGTTAGTATCTATGATAGGAATTTTCCTATCGGTGTCAATAAGATACGAATCTTCCGAAATATCTGATATCTCTGCATTTATATTGTTAAATAGAAAGTTTATCTGTATTTTTTCTCCTAACTGTGGTTTGTTCTTTATAGCTCCATTAATTCTGACTTTCATCCTAGTGGAATCTGACATTTCTATCTCATCAGCATCAAGAAGTAATGTTCCCTTTGAAACATCTTCAGGTTCAACATTCTTAACAGCAAGACCTACTCTTGAAAATGGCTTTGCAGTTTCGTAATCTACATCCATTATCTGGATGCTTCTTATTTCTACATTTTTACCTGATGGATAGGCTTTCATGTTCATATGCTTTTTAATTTCTCCCTTTATCACAAAACCCAAGATTACAGTTCCAACCCCTTTTACCTGGAAAGACTGGTCAACTGCAACCATTGCATTTCCCTTTCCTTCTCCAACACCGATCGAAATAAAATTCTCAATACTGCCTAAATCCTCCTGCAGGGGTGTTAAGGAAACGTCAATCCCTTTCGTAATTTTTTTCAGAGTTTCATAAACTTCATCATTGCCTATAATTCCTAAATGCTTAATTTCTGAATAGTCAATCGCCAATAGTAATTCTCCAACATTTTTGTCCAAATTCTCAATACTGATGATTGCCTTTTTTGAAACGGATGCGGCATTAAGGAGTGGCTGGATTCTTTCAGGAAATTTAAAAGGATTGAGGTAAGTTATATTTGCACCATTTATTCTCTGGTTGTAGTATCTGATATCAGTTTCTGATCCTTTCTTTGCGAATTTCTTTAAGAATTCCTCATTTCCATATGTCAGGATAATTTGATCCACATTTGTTAATAAACTCATTTATAAATAAGTTAGTTGTGAATTCAGTGCGATTAAATTGAAAAAATTATTCTTTCCTATGTTTTTTACAATAAATTTATTATTTATTTTCATTGCTTTGCTATTCCTTCAAAAAAATTAGCTTTCTCCTTAATGAAATCTGATATTTCATTTATGAGCGGACTCACAACTTCCAGTGCATGTCTATGTTTGATCAGAAATTCCTTTCCCTTTTCCGTAATTTCATAGTACCTTCTCATCCTGCTGTTTTCCATCATGGTGAAGCTTCTAACGAAACCTCTTATTTCCATGTGCTTCATGAGAGAATAAATCTCCCCCTCAGACAGTTTTTCACCAAGTTTGGTGTTAATCTCATTTTCTAGAAGATAACCGTGCTTTGGGCCATCCCATATTGATTTAAGCACCAGTAGGGTTATCACACCTTTGAATATCCTTTCCCTTTTTTCCATTCTCATTACGTTTTAGTATAAATTATATGCATATATAATTAATCCTTACAATTTGAAATTAAAAAGGTAAAAAATAATAATCTTCTATAACTTTAGTGTTAAATGATAAAGGAAAAGTTGAAGGTCCTCTCCTATACTTCACTCGGTCACTTTATAAATGACGGTTATAATCTGTTATATCCTGTCTTAATAACTTATTACATCGAGATTGGTGGATTGAAGCTTTGGATTCTTGGTGTGATAGCAATAATTTATACACTTATTTCTGGATTCGTGAGCACTCCTGCTAGCCTATATGCGGACAGGAATGGAAAACATAAGGAGATGCTCATACTCGGAATAATCATGGACGGCATTGCAGCACCGTTCCTTTCATTGCCTTTTTTATTCCATGGATTCTCGTATGAATTCATGATAATGGGTGCACTTTTCCTAGGCATAGGACAGTCTCTCTATCATCCAATGGGAGCTTACATTCTATCGGATGCATTTGAGGGATCTGAAGCCCCATCAGCAATGGGAATAAATGGATCGTTTGGAAGCCTCGGAAGGGCCTTTATGCCCAGTATGGTCGTTCTTTCCATAATGCTCTTCGGTAAATTCTACGGTGTTAATTTTCTTGGAATAGTTGCAATCTTAGCAGGCATAATAATAAATATGGGCCTCTCGGTCAAAAATCCTGAGAGAAATAAAATAACTAAAATAAAGAAAAAAAGTTCCCTCAGGGATCTTGGTAAATTTAAATATTTCATAGTTGCTTTGGTTTCTGTAACATTCTTCAGATCCATGTTTCTGAGTGCTACAACCACCTATGTTCCTACTTATGTAACTTCTATTTTAAATTCCCATTATCTTATGGGAATAATATTGACACTTGCTCTTTTAACCGCCGTCATTGGCCAGCCTTTTTTCGGATATGTTACATCCAAGAAAGGAGGAAGGTTCACGGTAACTGTAACCGTTACAGCTTCAACAGCTATTTTCTTTGTATTCCTGTTGGCTAAAAACAATATGTGGATTGCTGCCATTTCCTATTCCATTTATGTATTTTTCGCAATGAGCGGATTTCCAGTCCTACTTGGATACGTAACACAGGTCGTCCCAAAAGAGTTTTCAACTACATCGTCAGGATTTGTATGGGGTATAGGAAATACTATAGGAGGAGCTGCTGGGATAGGTCTAATGTCTCTTCTCAATGCTATGGGATATACCATATACTATTCCTTCTGGATAATGATGATAACTTCGGTAATATCATGCCTACTCCTTCCTCTTCTCCCCAAAAGAACTAAACTTCCCTCCACCTCGAGCGTCTGAGCGCTAGATATGTTAGTAATACCGTTATACCAATAAGAATCAACCATGAAATTGCATAGTTTTCTACCCCAAGATTAGCGAATCCTGTAGAATTCTGGGCAATTTCGGCTGCATATGTTGTGGGAGAAAGATATGATAGGTACCTATATGGGTAAGGAATGTAACTTATTGGATAATAAACAGGGGGGAGTGTGGTGAGAATAGGAGACAGGATTCCAGAAAAAGCCCAGCTCTGGATTATGTCTGAAGAAAATGTTGAAAGTAAAAATCCAAGTGAGATTGAAAATGTAAAAATCGTAGCCATATCAAAAAATATCACCATCCCTCCAATTATAGTGGTTTTTACAAACAGCAAATTCAGTATAATGAGAAGTGTCAGTGTGGGAATTGAATAAACTATCTCGGAAATGGCCATTCCAAATATGTAAATCATTGCTGGAGTAGGTGAGCTAACTATCATATCCTGGAGACGCATATCATTCTTAAGATGCGAAAGATCACCCTGAAGGGATGTACCACTTTGAACCATGTTCATTATTAATGCCCCTTCAGCTGCGACAGGAAGAAGCCTTCCATGACTTGCGAATGTAACAACAGCAAGTAATGACAGAGGTGCTAAAAGTGTATTTATTAATAGTACGGGATAGTTCATCATTGCGTAAATAGAATTGACCAATATTGATGCTGTAACCTGGCTGTAAACACTCCGCTTAATCCTCTTCACCTCCTCCAACAAGGTTTTCAAATATGTTGCTAAGTGAAACTTCCTCAACAGTGAACCTGACCTTTCGATTTATCATATCCTGCACAAGTGAGTAAATTTCACTTTCTGATCCATAAATGAAGAATTCGTTGTCTGAGACCCTGCTTATTCTACCATTTTTCATCTCTATGTCAAATTGAGGAGAATATACTTTGAGAACGAAAGGGTACTTTATTTTGGATCGGAGATCGCCAATTGTTCCAGAATCCATTATCTTTCCCTTGTCGAGAATTGTAATAAGGTCTCCAAGAACCTCCGCCTCCTCAAGATAATGTGTAGTTAAAATTATAAGCCTGTCCTTCTTTAATTTCCTTAAAATTTCCCATAATTCTTTCCTCGAGATATAGTCCAGGCCAGTTGTTGGCTCATCAAGAAATATGATGGATGCTTCGCTTGCTATAACCGTGGCAACCATCAATTTTCTCTTCTGCCCTCCAGATAATTTTCTATTTTTCTGGTTTTCCAGATTTTCAAGACCCATTGACCTCAATGCGTCCAAGCCCATTTGCTTCGCCTTGCTGAACGTATAGCCCCTCCACATCAGGTAGGAAGTAACTGTTTGAATTGGCGTAAGCCATGGAACAGCCCTTGCCTCCTGGGGAACAGCAGCAATCTCCTCTCTGACTTTTCCAGCCTCCCTCAAAATATCATGACCGTTAAGTATCGCAGTCCCTGAGGTAGGCATGAGCTGTGTTGACAATATTCTTATCAATGTCGTCTTGCCTGCACCGTTTTTTCCTATTATAGAAAATATACCATTCAGATTGATATCCAAATCCACGGTATCAAGTGCCTTGTATTTCCCATCATAGATTTTAGTTAGAGATTTGGCTATTATTTCCATTGTTATCCCAGAATTTTGCTGAATTATTTTAATTATTCTATTGGTTAAGGATTAAAAAATCAAATGATAAAATATTATTTCTTGTCATTCTCCTCTACATACTTAAGCACATTATCAACTACGATTTTAAACGATTCTGCACTCTTCGAGGTTGGATGCGCAAGAATCAAAGGAGTACCTTCGTCCCCATCTTCAACTACCTGTGTTTCCATAGGAATTGATCCCAGGAAATTAATACCATATTCTTTTGATATTTTCTCTCCTGCACCCTTCTTGAAGATGTATGTCACCTGACCGCAATGGGGGCAAATGAATCCGCTCATATTCTCTATGAGACCTACTATAGGTGATTTAATTTGCTTGGCGAAATTAATCGCCTTCTTAACGTCAAGCATGGCGACTTCCTGAGGCGTCCCAACTATGATGAAACCTGTTATTTTTGGAATTAGTTGCGTTATTGATAATGGTTCATCTCCTGTCCCGGGAGGTAGGTCAAAAATCAGATAATCAAGAGGGCCCCATTGAATATCCTTAATGAATTGCTCTATCATCTTATGCTTCAGGGATCCTCTCCATATCACAGGAGTATCCCTAGATGGTAAGAAATATTCTATGGAGATTACCTGAAGATTGTTATTATATCTTACTGGTATTATTTTATTGTCTTCGCCTGGATAAGGTTTATCATCGGTTATACCAAGCATCTGGGGGACATCTGGACCGTGAATATCTGCATCAATCAAACCGACCTTGAAACCCCTATTCGATAGCTCAACTGCAAGATTTACCGCAACTGTAGTCTTTCCTACTCCACCTTTTCCGCTTATGACAACAAGAATGTGTTTAATATCCCTTATACTTTCATCCTCAGGACTTATCTTGAAATCCACTGGAGGTTTTGGAGGTGGTTCATTTTTCTTTATATTTCCGGGCAAATAATCACCTATCTTGAATTAAAAGAAGATATAAGTATTCTTTGAGTAGAAATTCGAAAATTGTATCAAATCCTTTTTTAATAGTATTGTAATTTCAACTCAATGAAGATACAAATTTTCCTTATTGTATTTATTTTATTGTTTACAATCCCACTCACCAATGCTTCTCCGGTACAGAATGGGATTAATGGAAAATATATACAATACTGGGAAAGTGGTAATGATATATATAATTTCAGCGTCAAAATTGATGGAAATCAGATGATTGTATTCAATTCTCTTACCTATGGCTCCTCATTCCCTATGATGAGTTATTTGGGAAAATTAAAGATTATTGATAATTATCTGACACCAATCTTATATTATGGAAGCGGAAAACTAAATGCATCAGTTAGCGACAATATTGATTTCAGCATCGAAAATGTTTCAAATGTCACATATGTAAAACTCAGCAACGACAATTATTATGGAGTTATAATTTCCAATGCAGCTGTTTCAGAATACCAGCAAAATCTAACCTTTGATAGTAATTCCCCGTATTATTTTCTATACATGACTCTACCTGTGTCCTATTATGTGGCAAATTATGATAATGAAAATTCTTCCACTATCAATTACAGCAGTTATACCATTTCTAATGATGGAATTTCTAACTATTCCCTTAACTGGATGAATTCTTCAGTGAATGTCATAGAGAGAATTGAATCTAACGCTGCTACCAGTGATCAGGACATTAAGGAATCGTTGATTTTTGTAAATTCCATTAGCCCAGAGATAATAGGTACTGGATATGTTTCTGGCTATATTATATCCCTTTCAAACCCTTTCAATTTTGAGTTAATAAATCAGACTGGAATGCTCAATACGTCTTTACAGCTAAATATTTCCAATATTCCATCTGAGATCTCATTGCAACATTCTCTTTATGCAATTTTGTATGATGGAGAGATTATAGGGACTGCAAATGTTTTCGGATATTCCTATCTGGACGGTAGTAATCTGATAATTCCTACAGAGGAATCATCATTCATAATTCAATTTAAACCGGCAAATTATTCTGTAATTCAAAGAAATTACCTAACTGGCCAAGGGAATATTAGCCTCGAGATTTATGCCAACAGATCAGGTTATTTTATCCCGCTGTCACCGGCTGTACAGGTGACTTCTCTCAATGTTTCCGGTAATTTGGTTATAAGTAATTTTTATCAGTACCAGAATTCAACCATAGAATTTTTCATCCCTTCAGGATACAGGATAACAGGTCTTTCAGTCAATGGAAACAATCTATCCTATGGTAGTGAGACCAATGGATTTACTGTTACAAGGATAGGGAATCAAACTGTTGCTATTATAAATATTAATGAAACGGGAGAGGTGAGCATGGCAATAAGCCTCTCAAAACTCACTTCAGAAAATAGAATTCCATTGTTCACCATATTCCTTATTTCTGCCATAATTCTGATAATAGTAGCTCTGGGCCTTATATATTATGCAAGAAGGAAATCGATAGAAATATACGAAAAGAATAATTAATAAATTGTGCTTTACAGGGTATGGAAATTTTTAAGATATCCAGTTCAAAGAAGAAAGAGCTTGAAAGAATATTGAATATTGATGATATTTCAAGGCTTTCCATCACAATAAGGGATTCCTCCATATTGGGAAAGGAGGGCTTCCAGTACATCATACTTGAAGGGCCTGAGGAAAGACTCAGAACGGCTAGAGAAGAATTCAATAGCATTTCAGAAAAAATTGAAAATAATGAAAAGGATAAGATTAAGGATTATATCGAAAAAGAGAGAGATAGTGTCTATAATGGGCTCGGATCAATTTTTGGATAATCATGAAATTTATTCTGGCTGATACAGAAATTCAATTCATACCGGAGATAATTCTCAATGATGATGATTTTAAAAAGAAAAATTTACTTCAGGAATCCGAGCAAAATAGATTGCTGAATTATCCAAAACATAAAAGATACATTGAAAAGTATTTCCCTCAAATAGCCTCAAGAATGGGTAGACTCCATATTCCATATATGTTTGCAAGAATGACAGAAGAGAGCATTTTAAACAAATATTTTGAAATAGATTATGCAATTCATACAAAAGAAGGATACATTATTGAAAAAGATGAAGTACAGGACATCCAGAGCTATGAGGAATTTCTCGAGAAAGTTGAAAAGGGGCTTTCTTTAAAAAATAAAATTGTAAGTTTGAATAAATATATCGAATCCCAAGGTTATAAGGATGTTTTTGTATTTCACCCAAATGGAAAGAAATCATTGGATGTTCCTATAAATTCCATTTTCATAATTGGAGGTTTTGCTGAGGGCGATTATATTTCGGATTTATCCCATTTTGAAAAAATAAAGGTTTTTGGAGAAGAGTTAACAGTACCCTCCACACTTGAGATCATACACTGTTCAATTATTTCTTCAATAGGGTTGCCATATATTCATTTTTCTTCGCTATGACTGAAGGGTCTCCTATATCCCTTCTCATATAATATTCTCCTTCAATCATATCCTCCATATCCCTGAAATTTTGTACTGCTTCTTCTATTGTTATTCCCTCAGAGAGTATACCCAAGGACCTTGATCTGGTCTGCATTACGTACCTACCTCTGGAATTGACTGAAGCATAGAATAATTTCAACCCTTTCATCAGTAACCCTATTTCATCTATTGCCAATTTAGAAGGTCTTGGATTATCCCCGTATCCAATTGGAACGAGATACCTAAGCACGTTTATTCTTGGCCTAAAATCAAGTTTTATGCCCTTACCTTCCATCATCAGTACCCCAACTTCCAGTAGAGATTGATTCATGAGGGAAAGAACATTTATTGCCTCTGGATCGCCTAGTCTGGAATTGATTTCAATGACTTTGGGCCCTTCCCTTGTTGCCATGAACTGGCCGTAAATTGGCCCAACATAATCATTCCCATCATCGCTCATAGCACTGACTATTTTTCTAAGTATATCTCCTGCCGACTTAATATAACCTTCAGGCACAAATGGAAGCTGTCTTGTGGAAAAGCAGATCGCACCCATACCACCTGTATTGGGACCTTCGTCATGTTCTCCGGCTCTTTTATAATCCTGAACTGTTGGTAGGAATTCGATATTATTACCATTTACAAAAGCTTGAAGACTGAATTCCTCACCGCTCTCTTTCCTTTCAATAAGAATTTTATTAATGCCCTGCTCAAAATATCTCCTTAGTATGTTCTTGCCTTCTTCCTTATTCTTGAAATGAAACCCCTGAACCATAACACCTTTTCCACCTGTCAGTCCATCAGGCTTTATTACAAATTCATAATCGATTTTATCTATGAATTCACTGGCTCCCCTGTAATCAATAAATGAGAAACTTTCAATATTACCAGCAATACCTTTCTCATTCATGAGATTCCTGAGAAATGTCTTTGATGTTTCAAGCTTGGCCGCTTTTGATGATGGCGCAAAAACTTTAAAACCGTGAGCAGTAAGAATATCGGTTGTTCCGCTTGCAAGGGGGCCTTCAGGACCTATGAAAACTATATCTGGTCTTACTTTTAAGGCATAATTTAAAGCTACTTGAGTGTCGTTTTCATTGCCTATCAAGTTCCTTTTTGAAATTCTGAATATACCGGGATTCTTGTTAGGAGATATGCTGAAGAGTTCGGGTCCTTCCTTCAGGATAGAAAGAGCCATTGCATGCTCCCTTCCTCCACCTCCGATAAGCAATACTCTCAACTTACCACCTTATTTTCCTCTCCTATTTTCTCCTTGAGTGCCTTTCCATATTTCTGGTAAAAAAGTTTTGTAAGTTTTATAAGTCTTCTGCTTCCTTTCTGCTCTATTTCTATGTAGCCTATCTTTCTGAGATGATCTAGTTCAGTTTCAGCCTTCTTACCTCTGAGTCTTTCTATCCCAGAAAAATAAACATTCTTTCTTGAATATAGCAGTCCGATTATTTCAAGCTCTCCTTTATTTAATTCTGATTCAGAATATTTGAATGATATTTCAGAATATTTGTCCCGTACACCTATTTTGTACTTTTTTCCTAAAAGTTTCACTTCAAGTGCAGTATTCTCATATCTTTTTTCAAGACTTCTGATAGCCTTCCCAACGTCCTTCTGTTCCATTGCAAGAGCTTCGGATATTTCTGATTTCGATAATGGATTAACTGTTGCTATTAAAAGGGCTTCAACATTGTTTATTATTTCATCATCCATTGTGAATCCATATTAAAGTCAATAATAAAATTTATTGTAATGGGGTGTCCCTGGTAAGCCCCCTTCTGTTAGCCTCAAAGAGGTTGGTGGCATTTGACTTATGCACCCTACCCGTTCCTCTGGCAGGGTCTCACAGGAACTGCTTGGGTTTGCTTCCTTCCCAGCCCCCCTGTCTCAACAAATTTTCAGGAACGTCACCTCCAAAAGGATCATCCTGCCCTGAAACTGTGCCATTTCTTCTAAGGGACTGCAGGCCTCCCAGCCTGGGTTTTATCCGGATTCCTGCCGGAAGGGGGGACTTTCCTCACCGTTTCCAGCGACAGCCACCCCGGGACTCCCCGGGACTTATCAACCAATACTATTTCTTGCTTTCTACTACTGTTTAAATTTCTCAAAAATTATGAGGTCCTTAAAACCTTCATATGGAATATAATCGTGTTCTTTGAATCTCCCGATTTCTGTGAAACCATTTTTCTTCAGAACCTTGATAGAACCAATATTTCCATCCTTAACATAAGCATATATTTTTCTTAAATTCAATACTTGAAATCCATAATTCAATACCAATGAGACTGCTTCTGTCATATGACCCTTCCCCCAGCTTTCTCTCTGTAAGAGATATCCAAGTTCGGCGTGACCATTATATTTATCAACGTTATGTAGTCCTATCGTCCCAAGTGGCCTTGAGCTTGTTTTCTCTCTTATTATGAATATTTTTAAACTTTCTTGATTTTTCCTTATGTTTTCAAGCCATTCTTCTTCATCCTTGCGGAAAAATATCCGATTGGGAAATCTAAGAAATTTATTTATTTCTGGGTCATTTATCCATCTTAGAAGATACTCTACATCTTCTTCCAAGGGCAGGGTTAGATTAACTGCATTGCCCTCTATAATAATCGGACTTTCCATTACCTTGAATTATTCCCTGAATAAATTATCTTTCTTTCTGAAATTTACCTTTACGTTATTAGACTAAATTGAGGAATATTTTCTGGAAGGCAAGAAGCCTTTAAAAAATTTCATTGAGAATAAAATAAAACTAACTAATAATTGCTAATCCTTTCACAATAATTCATTTGGGTATATCAAGAGCCATCATCGCTGTCCAGATTAACTACATCCCTTACTAATCTGCAATTATCATCATTGCAATCAAATATTGCATTTCCACAGTTGTAAAAATAGATTTTATCATCATTTCCTTGATAAATCCTGTAAAACATTCTTGCGAATGCTCCATGTGTGACAAGTATAACCCTCTTATCTCCATAATCTTTGAGAAGGGAGATTAACCCGCTTTTTACTCTTATCCTAAATTGTGGAATCCTTTCTGTACCTGTTAGTTTATCAATATCCTCATTGAGGGAGTTGTTCATTTTTATTCCATATTTTTGAAGAATCTGAGATGAAGTCATACCTTCGACTTCTCCATAATATCTGTCCCTAAATATAGGATCTTTTTTGACTACTGGAATGCCAAGTATATTTGATATAATTGATGCTGTTTCCATGGCTCTAACCTTGTCACTTGAGACTATTAATTCAAAATTGTAGGGTTTCATTATATATGCAACTTTTTCTGCCTGAATCTTTCCCTTCTCATTCAAAGGGAGATCCTGATCACTTACCCATAGTTTTTTAGCATTCGAATCAGTTTCTGCGTGACGAACTAATGCCAACAGCAATTTTATCAATCCTAATAGTTAATTAATTAATATTCTTTCCTGGACAAGTCTAAAAATTATTTCGCCCTCAATTAGAAAAATAACTCAGAAGTTGCTATACCTTAACAAGATTTAATATAGTACAAGTAAGAGAAATTCTTTTGCGTTTCCCGAATTATTCAAACAAATTTCCACAATGATTCTATTAATGAATTTCCCAAATTCTTGTTTCATTGAAAAATATAATATAAGGAAAGGTATCTCGATTGTGATTCGGGGCCCGTGGCCTAGTCTGGATAAGGCACTGGCCTTCTAAGCCAGTGATCCCGGGTTCAAATCCCGGCGGGCCCGTATCAATTTTGGTATTCTACGGTATTGTTTTATATCAGGAGAATATTATCACACATGCCATTCAGGACAAGG
>ERZ1669250.107-NODE-107-length-43574-cov-6.538363_pt1 | contig 43574 bp, 38 predicted proteins | sample MGYA00579295_ERZ1669250 | MGnify/ENA primary metagenome ERZ1669250 (study PRJEB41166, sample SAMN08046056) | hot springs metagenome | biome: hot spring; feature: acid hot spring; material: thermophilic sediment; isolation source: thermophilic sediment from acid...
GATGGCCCAGGGGATCTCCGCCTCCCCCAACCATTGCAGGAGTTCCCGGGCGCCGGGCAGAGGGCGTACCGACTCCGCCAGGCGGGTGAAGGCCGCGGCGTGGTTGCGATTCATGCGGGCGATCCGTTCCTCGCTGATCTCGAGCCCCGTTTCCCGCAAGAGCTGATGCGTGAACAGACCGCCGCTCATGCCGATCTTGCGGTGGATGCGCCACACGGAGAGCTCGATGCCCTCGGCATCCAGTGCGGATTTCCAGGCGAGGACGTGCTGGTAGACGCTGTCGATGAGGGTGCCATCGAGGTCGAAGAGAAAAACCGGGTTGGACACGTGGGGGACTCCGCAGCAAGCTTCCGCTTTTCAGTGTAGAACATCTTTTCGCGGGCGACGGCCGCATTTGTTCCCTGGGGCTCCTTCTCTTATGATGCGGGGGTCCATGCCAAGGAGGAAAAAACGTGAAATCTGCCATCAAAACCGCTGCAGCGGCGGCCGTCGTTCTTGCTCTGGGTGGCTGTGCAACGAGTCCCAACTCGAGCCCCGACGCCTCCGTCCAGGCCTACGTGAAGGATCTCATCACCCACGACTACAAGGGTCTCAACCAGGTGCTCTACCTGGGCCCCAAAGACCAGTACAGTGCGGACGACTACCAAAACATGGATCAGAAACTGGAAGCCTTCTCCCGCGGGCTTGCGGCCAAGGTGGCGGCGCACGGCGGCCTGGATCGGGTGAAGATCCTGGACGTGCAGAAGGAGAAGCAGGGCGATCAGGAGCTGGCCAAAGTGACCTTCGTCCTCATCGGCAAGGACGGCAAGCAGGTGGATACGCCTTCCACCTTGGTGACCATCCACACCAAGGAGGGCTGGAAGGTCAACCCCATGGCCTCCTGAGGGGGCCTTGTTGGTGGCGGTGGATGTGGTTTTTCGGGCCGGTGCGGGTCTAGAGGCCCGGCTCCTGCGCCAGCGCCCCGATGGCGGTCGCTGGACCCACGTGGGTCTGCTTTTTCGCGATGGCTGGGTGTATCACTGCGATGCGCGGCGCGGCGTCTGTGCCGATCCCTGGGACCATTTCCATCGTGGAAAAGGCCGCGACCTTGGGCGGGTCGTCCTACGCTGCTCGCGCCGGCGAGAGCAGCGGCTGCGGGCTGTCTGTGAGGATATGGTCGGGCAGGGGCTCGCCTTCGCAGACGATTACCGCGACTGGCAGGAGGCGGCGGGACGGCACTTCTATTGCACGACCTTTGTCTGCGAGGTGCTGGCACGAGCAGCGGATTTCTTCCCCATGGCACCGGAGGCCGTTGCCCCCCAGATCATCCCGCTGCTGGGCGAGCGGCGGCTGCTGTTGCCGGAGCCGCTTTATCGCGCTTTGGCTCGCAGCGTCGAGGCTGGACCTTTGCTCTGATTTTTTAGGCTGGACCCCAATGGGCGCCGGCGGTCTGTTGCACAGAGCGGTTAGATGGAACGGAGGGAGCGTATGAAAAAGAAGTGGTGGGGTCTGGCGGCAGGCCTATTGGCCGGCGCGATTTTCCTCATGGCGACGGCGACGGGGCAGCACTTGGTCTCCGTGGCCCTGGAGCAGGCGGGCAGCGAATGGTCGGAAGCGACGGCGCTCATGCCCCAGTCGCCGGTGACCATTCCGGCAGAGGGAACCATCGAGGTGGCTTTCTCGCCGCCGCCGGGAACCACCGACGCCATCGTCAAGGCCATGGGCGAGGCGCAGCACAGGCTCTGGATCCAGGCCTACAGCTTCACCAGCGCGCCCATCGCCAAAGCGGTCATCGATGCCAAGAAGCGGGGTGTCGCCGTGCAGGTCCTCCTGGACAAGAGCCAGCGCACGCAAAAGTACTCCTCCGCCGACTTCCTCGCCAATCAGGGGGTGGAGACTCGCATCGATGACCAGCACGCCATCGCGCACAACAAGGTCATGGTCATCGACGAGGCAACGGTCATCACCGGCAGCTTCAACTTCAGCAAGGCCGCGGAGCAGGCCAACGCCGAGAATCTTCTGATTCTACGTGGCAATCCGGCCTTGAACCGGCTCTACGCCGACAATTTCCGCTTTCACTGGTCGCATTCGGAGCCTTACGCCGCCCGTCACGGTCTGGATTGACCGGCTCAGACCAGGCCCTCCAGGAGCTGGACCTCCACCAGGCTGCCGGCTGGGATGTCGCCGGCTTCGGCGGGCAGGACCATGAGGCATTGGGCCTGCGCCAAGCCGCTCAAAATGTGGGACGACTGCGCGCCCACGGGTGCCACCTGCCAGCCTTCCGCCGTCGCCACCAGCCGCCCCCGCTGAAAATCCGTCCGTCCCGGTTTTTTCTTGAGGGTCGTGGCGCAGGGCAGGCGCAGGCTGGGCACCGTCCAGGGTTCCGTTTTCCCCATCCGTTTCAGAAGGAAAGGACGAACGAATTCGTAGAAGGTGACGACGGTGGAGACGGGATTGCCGGGCAGGCCGAAGAAGTGGGCCGAACCGATGGTACCGAAGGCCAGCGGTCGTCCCGGCTTCATGTTCATTTTCCAGAAGCTTACCTGGCCCAGTTCCTGGAGGAGCGCGCTGATATAGTCGGCCTCGCCCACGGAGACCCCGCCGGTGCTGAGGATCACGTCGGCCATGGCGGCCGCCTCCGTCAGAGCCTGGCGGATGGCGGCGGGTTCGTCGGCGACGCGACCGAGGTCCAGGGGCTGGCAACCGAGCCGCCCCAGAAGAGCGCGGAGCATGTGCCGATTGCTGTCGTAGATCTGTCCCGCCGCCAATGGCGCGCCCAGGCCTTGCAGCTCATCCCCGGTGGAGAAAAAGGCCACGCGCAGGGCCGGGTACACCCGCAGTTCGGTCCGGCCGAGACTCGCGGCCACACCCAAGGCAGCGGGCCGCAGGAGGGTGCCCCTCGCCAAGGCGACGGCGCCGGCGGGCAGATCGTCTCCGGCTTGCCGGATGTTGGCGCCGGGACGCAGCGCGCTGCGGAACTCCACCCGATCGTCCTGCCGCTCGCACTGTTCTTGCGGGACGACGCAGTCGACATGGGCGGGTACGGGTGCACCGGTCATGATGCGGATGCACTCCCCCGGCCCGAGCTCGCCGGTGAAGGGGTGCCCGGCGAAGGCAGCGCCGACGCAGCGTCGGCTGCCGGGACCGTCGCTGCAGCGCAGACCGTAGCCGTCCATGGCCGAATTGGGCCAGGCGGGGATGGGCTGTTCCGTGCGCAGATCCTCGGCGAGGACGCGATCGCTGGCGTCATCCAAGGCCCTTACCTCGCTGTGTGACGGGGGGGATGCCGCCGCCAGGATGATCTCCAGGGCCTCGGCTACGGATTTGGCCGCCGGATCGTGTTCGTTGTCGTCGCAACAAGTTGCCATGCTCAAGGTTCCTCAGTAATCCTCCAGCCCATGCTGGTCAATAGATAGCGGCCGATGGCCGGAGGGTCGTTCAGGTCGAGACGGATCAGGGTGTCTGCCGCGGGGCCCGCCAACGGTCCATCACTGGCGACGGCGATGACTTGCGGATCCTGTTCTGCCCACAGCCCTCGACCCAAGGCCGGCCGGTGTACTTCGATCTTGGGGATGGGCCAGTCCTTGTTGCCCTCCACCAGGACCAGATCCAACCCCGTTCCCAGCAGATCCAGAGTCGTGCGCCAGTGGCGAGGACTGCGCCGGACCACGAAGCAGCGTTCCGGACCCTGCAGGAGCACGGCCTCTGCCCCCGCCTCGCGTAGCCGGTAACTATCCTTGCCCGGCTGATCCCAGTCGATATCGTGGTGCGTCGCCTTGATGGCGGCCACCCGCAAGCCAGCCTCACGCAGGTAGGGAATGAGCGCGCAGAGCAGGGTGGTCTTGCCACTGCCGCTATATCCTACGATGCCGAAAGCTTTCATTCCAGATCCTCCGGCCGGTTGATGTTGTGCAACTCCTCCGGGGTGAGCCGCAGCAGGTTATGGGGAATGTTCTGCATCCATCCACGTACGCTGCGGGCGCCGCTGTCCAGGTAGTCGGCCAGGGAATCGCGCAAGGAACCGTGCAGGAGCGCTACTACCGGTGTGGTGCCGCTGTCATCGCCGGCGATGACGAGCTGTCGGTCGCCGCGGCTTTGCCACAGGCGGTCCAGGAGGTCGGTGGGCAGCGCCGGACAATCCACGGGGACGCAGGCGAGCCACTCCGTGTGCATGGCGTCCAGGCCCGCCAGCATCCCTTGCAAGGGTCCGCAGAAACCTTCCCGGGCATCGCGGATGATCCGATGCCCCAAGCTTTGGTAAGCGTCCAAGGAGCGGTTGGCGCTGATGAGCACTTCCTGTGCCCGGGCCTGCACCGTGGCCAGGGCATGGCGGATGAGGGGCTGCTCGCGATACATCAGCCAGCCTTTGTCCCGCCCGCCCATGCGTCGACCGGCGCCGCCGGCGAGGACGAGAGCGGTCAGAGGGAGGGGGTCTCGCTCTTTCGACATAGCGGCATTGTCGCGTATCATTGGCGGCTATGGCAATTTCCGGGGCACGGAGCGCAGCGGCTTGAAGTGGTTTTGGCAGAAGACGGCTGGGCCGCAGGAGCCGCCGCGCGGGGTGGTGGTGGAGGCGGGGGTCCCCCCCCAGGGTCGGGTGGACTGCCTGCCACTGCCGGAGATCCTCTTCGCCCGTCATTATCACGGCTATGCGCGTTTGCCGGAGGATCCGGCCCTGATGGCGTCCCTGCTTGCCTGGGCGCGCTCGCCGGATTTTCTGCGCGATCTGCCGCGCCAGAGTGCCCGCCGGTTTTTGGCGTCTCAGCCGGGGGCTGCCGCACGCACGGACGAGCAGTCCCTGACGGGTTTCTTCAAGGTACTGCATTCGGAAATCACACGACGCATGTATCTGGATGGGGCGCGCCAGCGCGAAGGGGTGGTGGGCATACGGCTGCGCCTGCGCGACCCCGCGACGGCAAGCAGCGCGGCTCAGGCCCTGGTGGCCAACGACGCCCACGGCCTTGGCCCCGGCATCTATCCTCTCAACGCCGTTCCCGAGAATCCCGAGCCGGGGCGGGAGCACCCATTCATCATCCAGATAGTCAGCAAAAAGGACCTAAGCCAATGACGACCATAGCCTTCTTTCCCGGGGACGGGATCGGCCCCGAGATCTGTGCCGCCGCCCGCTGCGTGCTCGAGACCTTGCAGGAGGAGGCCGGGCTGCCCATGACGGTGGTGGAGGGCCTGGTGGGTGGCGCAGCACTGGATGCCGCAGACGATCCCCTGCCGCCGGAGTCCCTGGAACTCGCCCGCCGTGCCGATGCCGTCTTACTGGGCGCCGTGGGCGGGCCCAAGTGGGACGGCCTGCCACCGGCCAAGCGCCCGGAGCAGGGACTGCTGCGCTTGCGCAAGGAACTGGATCTCTTCGCCAATCTGCGCCCGGCGCAGATCTTCCCGCAGTTGCGTTCGGCCTCGCCGCTACGCCCGGAACTCATCGAGGGCGTGGATATCCTGGTGGTGCGGGAGCTGACCGGAGACATCTACTTCGGCCAGCCGCGCGGCAGCGAGGTCGTGAACGGCAAGCGACGGGCCTGGAACACCATGGTCTACGACGAGGATGAGATCCGCCGTATCGCCGAGGTAGCCTTTCGTGCCGCCCGCGATCGCCGCCGCCGGCTCTGCTCCGTGGACAAGGCCAATGTATTGGAAACCACGCGCCTGTGGCGGGAAGTGGTGACGGAAGTGGCGCGGGATTACCCCGAAGTCGAGTTGCAGCACATGTACGTGGACAACGCCGCCATGCAGCTGGTGCGGGCGCCGGCACAGTTCGACGTGATCCTGACGGGTAACATGTTCGGAGATATTCTTTCGGACGAGGCCAGCCAGCTGACGGGTTCCATCGGTATGCTGGCCTCCGCGTCCCTGGGTGAGGGGCGCGGTATGTACGAACCCATCCACGGCTCGGCGCCGGATATTGCCGGACAGGATCGCGCCAATCCGTTGGCCACCATCCTCTCCCTTGCCATGATGCTGCGCTATTCCCTGGGGCAGGCGGAATTGGCCGAGCGGATCGAGACGGCCGTGGTGCGGGTCCTGGATCAGGGTCTGCGTACGGCCGATATCGCGGCGGCAGGTGAGCGCGTGGTAGGTACCCGGGCCATGGGTGAGGCCGTGGCGGCGGCTTTGCGGGAGCCTGCGGCATGCTGAAGAAAGATCGCTATACCGTTGCCATCCTGGGCGCTACGGGCGCTGTGGGTGAGGTCATGCGGGAAATCCTGGAGGAGCGGGATTTTCCGGTGGAGACCTTGTATCTGCTGGCCAGTGAACGCTCCGCCGGGCAGGCTGTGCGCTTTCAGGGCAAGTCCGTGCGCGTCCAGGATGCGGAGCATTTCGACTGGGCCGGCGTGGATATCGGGCTCTTCTCCGCCGGCGCCCGCGCCAGTGAGATCTTCGCTCCCCGAGCCGTGGCGGCGGGTGCCGTAGTCATCGACAACACCTCGCGCTTTCGCTACGACGACGATGTTCCCCTGGTGGTGCCCGAGGTCAACCCCCAGCGCATCGCCGACCATCGCCGACGCGGCATCATCGCCAACCCCAACTGCTCTACCATCCAGATGCTCCTGGCCCTCAAGCCCATCGACGATGCGGTGGGCATCGAGCGCGTGGTGGTGGCCACCTATCAGGCCGTCAGCGGTGCCGGCAGCCGTGCCATTCACGAGCTGGGTGAGGCGACGCGGGCCGTTTTCACGCAACAGGATTTCAAGCCCGAAGTCTTCCCCAAGCGCATTGCCTTCAATTGTCTGCCTCAGATCGATATTTTCCAGGACAACGGCTATACCAAGGAAGAGATGAAGATGCTGTGGGAGTCGCGCAAGATTCTCGAGCGTCCCGAGCTCGCCCTGACCGCAACCTGTGTGCGGGTACCGGTATTCTACGGGCATTCCGAGGCCGTCAACGTGGTAACCCGGGAGAAGCTGAGTGCCGAGGATCTGCGGGAATTGCTCAGGCAGGCACCTGGTGTCTGCGTTCTGGACGAGCACAGCCCGGGCGGCTGGCCCACCGCCCTGGATGCGGCGGGCAAGGACGCCACTTGGGTAGGACGCATCCGCGAGGATTGCTCGCACGAGCGCGGATTGAATTTTTGGGTGGTGGCGGACAATATCCGCAAAGGCGCGGCCCTGAACAGCATACAGATTGCAGAGTTGCTCATTCGCGACTATCTATAGGTTTGTGGTGTGATACAGACAACCTGATCCGCCGATGGATCGGGACCGCGGAGAGTCCGCCAGAAAGGGGAAGGTATGGATAGAAAAGCGTGGGTTCAGGTCTTTCTGGCCCTGGGTGTGGGGGTTCCCGGCTTGGCGCAGGCCATGGGTCTTGGCGATCTGATCGTTCTCTCGGGTCCCGGTGAGCCCTTCCGTGCCGAAATTCCCATCCGCAGTGAGCATCCCAAGGAATTGACGGGTGCCCAGGCGGGGCTGGCACCGGCCTCCGCCTTCAGCCTCATCCACTTGCCTGTGGATCAGACCCTCAGCCAGTGGCACTTCAGCGTCCGCGAAGGTAGCCAGCCGGCCATCCTCATCTCCAGTCCCCTGCCGCTGACACAGGCCAGTCTGCCCTTCCTTGTGCAGTTGGACTGGTCCGGGGGACAGATCGTCCGTGAGTACCGGGCCTCCTCCGCCGCCGCCAACACCTACGGGGTACCGGCGACCCGTCTGGCGCCACCGTCCTCCAGTCCGCGCACGTCCGCCCGTGCCATGCCCTATCCGCCGATGCCGGCAAGGCCGCCGCGGGCCGAAGTCGCCGGCTGGGCCAGCGCTGCGCGCTACGGCCCGGTACCGGAGCATCAGACCCTGTTCGAGATCGCCCAGAAGCTCAGCCGGAGCAATCGCGTGAGTCTGGATCAGGTCATGGCAGCCTTGGTCAAAGCCAACCCGGGGGCTTTCAAGGGCGGCAATCCGAATATGCTCTACGCCGGTACCTACCTGCGAACGCCAAGCCTCGCGCAGGTGCAGGCCATGACGCCGGCACAGGCACGGGCCTGGCTGCGGGCGCAGGCCGCAGGAGCGGCTCAGGCTCGGCCGACTCCGGCGGTAGCCAGCCAGACTGCTCCCGCGGGTGCGGCTAGCAAGACTGCGCCGGCGACCCGCCTGGTTCTGTCCAGCGCTCCCAGCTCGGTCGTGGCGGCCGCTGCCAGCAGCACGGCGGCCATGCCGATGGCTGCGGCCAGCACCACCAGCGCTGCCGCCGCAGAGAGTGCCACGGCTGCCCTGCAGTCGGAAAATGCCCATCTGCAGACCATGCTGCAGGCCCTCAATACCCGTCTGTCACAGACTCAGGCCCAGGTGGCTTCCCAGGCTACGGAGCTGGCCAAGCTATCGCAGGCCTCCGCCCAGGCACATCCGGGCAACAATCCCCTACTGTGGTTGTCTCTCGGCGGTAATGTCCTGCTGCTCCTGCTGTTCCTCTGGATGTACCAGAGACAGCAGGAGGCGGCACGGAGGCAGCGGGAGGTCTCCCAAAAGCTGACCATGCTGGCGGGCAATGGCAATGCCAATGGTGCCGGCGCACGCTCGGCGCCACCGCCGCCAGCCCGCGAGGAACCGGCGGCCTTTGCGCCGCCGCCCCGGACGGAGCCCCTCTCGACCTCGGGCGTGGCGGGATCATCGGGTGTTGCGGCGCGGACACCTGCACCTGAAGGGACGATGCCTGAGACGCATCCGGGGGTCGAACCGACGCTGGCGGCGACGGCGGCCGCTGCAGAGGCGGGGATGTTGGCGTTCGAGCACGAACGGGAGCCCGCGGGCAGCGCTCCTGCTGCACACGGGGCTTCGGATTCCGGCAGGACGGCGGCGGCAGCCGATTCGGAGTCATCTGCCACAGCCGATACCGGTACGGATCTGTCGGACCCCCTGCAGGTGGACCCGCTGGAGCAGGCGGATCTATATCTGACCTACGGCAAGACCGATTCTGCGGTGACGGTATTGCAGGAGGCCTTGGAAGAGAATCCCCGGCGCAAGGAGCTCTACGTCAAACTGCTGGACCTCTACGCCCAGCTCGATCGTCGCGACGCCTATCTGGAACTGGCCGAGCGCATGCGCGGTCGATTTGGCCCGAGTAATGGCGCGTGGCAGCAGGTGGCAGCTCAGGGTGCCCAACTGTTTCCCGGTCACAGTCTGTTTGCCGATGCCGGTTCCGCCCCAGCCCCCGCACCGCAGCCGACGGCGCAGACGCACGAAGCCTTCGATGTGTCGGCCGTGGCACCCCGGGCTGCAGGGGATAGGGCCGCTCCGGACGAAGCGGACGCGGATCACCTGTTGGATTTCAATCTCGACAGCCTGCTGAGCAGTGCGGATGAGGAGCAGGATCGTACCAGTCCCCAGCACGAAATCCCGGCGGCTGAGAAGCAGCGGCTGCTGGATTCCGTCAATGAGCAGTTCCGGGCCTTGGACGCCGAGTCCCTGGCCGGGCCCGCCGAAGCACCCGCTTCCGCCCACTCCGGTCTCGACTTCGAATCGGGGCATGCGCCTGCCGACACGGTTCCGTCCCCCACGACCGTAGCGCAGCAGGCTACTGCCGAGAGTTCCGGCGATTGGGATGCCGTCGGTACCAAGCTCGACCTGGCCAAGGCCTATCTGGAAATGGACGATGCCGAATCGGCGCGGGAACTTCTGGAGGAGGTGAGCCGGGAGGGCAATCCGCAGCAGCGCAGCGAGGCACATACCCTGCTGGAAAGTCTCTAGGCAGGAGGTATTACGGCAGAGTCGCGGGTCTCGCCGGGGGCGCGTTGGGCCCTGGGCATAGAGTATCAGGGTAGCGCCTTCTGCGGCTGGCAGCGTCAGGACGGGCCAGCCAGCGTGCAGGAAAGCCTGGAGGCTGCGCTGTCGGAAATTGCCCAGAGCGCCGTCCATACCACCGTCGCCGGACGTACCGATGCCGGGGTTCACGCCCTGGGCCAGGTCGTGCATTTCGATGCTCCCGCGGCGCGCCCGGCCTTGGCCTGGACCCGCGGCGTCAATCGTTTTCTCCCCCCCACCATCAGTGTGCGCTGGGCAAGGCCCGTACCCCTCGACTTTCACGCACGCTTTGCCGCCCTCGGACGGCGCTACCGCTACTGTATCCTCAACCGTGCCGAGCGTTCGGCGCTCTTTGCCGATCGCGCCGCCTGGATCGCTCGACCTCTGGCGGTGGAGGCGATGCAGGAAGCGACGCGCCTGCTGGTAGGTCACCACGATTTCTCGGCATTTCGAGCCGCTGCCTGTCAGGCCAAGCATCCGTTGCGGGAGTTGCGCGAGCTACGGGTGACGCGCCGCGGCGACTGGGTTTTTGTGGATGCCGAGGCCAACGCCTTCCTGCACCACATGGTGCGCAATCTGGTGGGGGTGTTGCTGAGTATCGGCTGGGGGGATCGCCCGCCGCAATGGGCGGCACAGGTGCTGGCCTCGCGCGATCGCAAGCAGGCGGGGATGACGGCCCCCGCCGAGGGGCTCTACTTCGTCGCCGCGCTCTACCCCCTGCATTTCCAGCTGCCGACCCTGGATTTCCCCGATCTCCATACGTTATGCGCGCCATCGTGTTAGATTAGTGACATGCTGCGCATCAAGATCTGTGGAATCACTCGTGTCGAGGACGCCCTGGCCGCCGCCGAGGCCGGCGCGGATGCCATTGGCCTCGTCTTTTATCCACCCAGTCCGCGGCACGTCGAGATAGTTGCCGCTCAGGCCATTCTTGCGGCCCTGCCGCCCTTCGTCACGCGCGTCGGTCTCTTCGTCAACCCCCAGCCGGACTGGGTGCGCGCGATCACGGAGCAGTGTCCGCTGGACCTGCTGCAGTTTCACGGCGATGAGACGGACGACTTCTGCGCTGGATTCGGCCGACCCTACATCAAGGCCGTGCGGCTGTCGGGTCCGACGGATCTGCGGCCCTGGCGCGAGCGCTATCCGCGGGCCCAGGGACTGCTTCTGGACAAGGAAAACGATCGGGTCTACGGGGGCTCGGGTGAGAGTTTCTCCTGGTGGCCGCTGCCTACCGATCTGGGTGTGGCGTTGATCCTCGCCGGCGGGCTGCGAGTGGATAATGTCGCGCAGGCGGTGTGGCAGACTCGGCCCTATGCCGTCGACGTCAGCAGTGGTGTCGAAGTATCGCCGGGGGAGAAGGATCGTGGCAAAATAAGGAATTTCATTCACAGCGCCCGCGCGGCTCTACAGGAGACCTGAATGGCTAACTATCATCAGCCGGACGAGCATGGGCACTATGGTCCCTACGGTGGTCGCTTCGTCGCCGAGACCTTGGTGCCGGCCTTGGACGAGTTGCAGGCGGCCTACGCCGCGGCAGGACAGGATCCGGAATTTCGCGCGGAACTGCACAGCGAACTGCGGCAGTTCGTCGGCCGACCCAATCCGCTCTATCACGCCGCGCGCATCTCCCAGGAGCTGGGGGGCGCGCAGATCTACCTCAAACGCGAGGACCTCAATCACACTGGCGCCCACAAGATCAACAACGCCGTTGGTCAGGCGCTGTTGGCGCGGCGCATGGGCAAGAGGCGCCTCATCGCCGAGACGGGAGCGGGGCAGCACGGCGTGGCCACGGCCACCGTCGCTACCCGGTATGGCATGGAGTGCACCGTCTTCATGGGCGCCGATGACATCCAGCGGCAGTCCAGCAATGTCTATCGTATGCGCCTTTTGGGTGCGGAGGTGGTGGCGGTGGACAGCGGCACGCGTACCCTCAAGGACGCCCTCAACGAGGCCCTGCGCGAATGGGTCACGCGGGTGGAAGATACCTTCTACGTCATCGGCACCGTGGCTGGCCCGCACCCCTATCCGGCCATGGTGCGGGATTTTCACCGCGTCATCGGTGACGAGGCCCGCGCCCAGTGCCTGGAGCAGACCGGCAGCCTGCCGGCGGCCTGCATCGCCTGCGTCGGCGGCGGCAGCAACGCCATTGGCCTTTTTGCCGCCTTCATCGACGATCCCGAGGTGCGTCTCATCGGTGTCGAGGCGGGTGGCTTGGGCCTGGCCAGCGGCAAGCACGCCGCTCCGCTCAATTCGGGGCGGCCCGGGGTGTTGCACGGCAATCGTACCTATCTCATGGAGGACGGCAACGGCCAGATCCTGCCCACCCACTCCATCTCGGCGGGTCTGGATTACCCCGGGGTCGGTCCGGAGCACGCTTACCTCAAGGACAGCGGCCGTGCCGAGTACGTGGTGGCGACGGACGAGGAGGCGCTGGCCGCTTTCCACACCCTGAGCCGGCGGGAAGGCATCATCCCGGCATTGGAAACGGCCCACGCACTCGCCTACGCCTTCAAGATCGCGCCGCAGATGCGTCGGGATCAGAGCATCGTCATCAATCTCTCGGGCCGTGGCGACAAGGATATTCATACCGTGGCGGCGCTGGAGGGCATCGTGCTATGAGCCGGCTGGCGACGCGTTTTGCGCAGATGGAGGGGCGTACGGCCCTGATTCCCTTTGTCACCGCGGGTGATCCCAGTCCTGCGGCCACCGTGCCCATCCTGCACGCCCTGGTGGCCGCGGGCGCCGATATCATCGAGCTGGGTGTGCCCTTCTCCGACCCCATGGCCGACGGCCCGACGATCCAGCGGGCCAATGAGCGGGCCCTGTCCAAGGGCGTGCATTTGCGCCAGGTGCTGACCTGGGTCGCGCAGTTTCGTGAGCAGAATCAGCACACCCCCATCGTCCTCATGGGCTATCTCAATCCCATCGAGGCCATGGGGGTCGAGGATTTTGCGCGGGAAGCGGCAGCGGCGGGGGTAGATGGCACCATCATCGTCGATCTCACGCCCGAGGAAGGTCAGCACGAGAGCACGGTGCTGCGCGCGGCCGGTATCGACCCCATCTTCCTGTTGGCTCCCACCAGTGGTTCCGAGCGCGTGGCGGCAGTGCGACGGCTGGGCGCCGGCTTTGTCTACTACGTCTCTCTGCGCGGTATCACCGGGGCGGTACAGCGGGATTGGCAGGAGGTGCTGGGGCGGGTGCGGCAGCTGCGCGAGGCTCTGGGCCTGCCTGTGGCCATCGGCTTCGGTATTCGCGATGCAGCGACCGCCCGGTTGTTGGCGCGAGGGGGAGCCGACGCCGTGGTCATCGGTTCCGCCTTGGTAGAACGGCTGGCAGAAGCGACGGACGTCGATACTGCCGTGGAGCTGGCCCATGCCTTCCTCACGCCCGTCGCCGCAGCCCTGGCGGAGCCCACGCAGGTGTCGGCATGAGCTGGTTCGACCGGGTGCTGCCGCCCAAGATCAAGAAGGGCCCGGAGCAGCCGCTGGTCAAGGAGGGGGGACGGCGCAGTTCCGTGCCCGAGGGCCTCTGGTCCAAGTGTCCCACCTGCCAGGCAGTACTCTACCGGACGGAGCTGGAGGCCAATCTCTTTGTCTGCCCGCACTGCGGTCATCATCAGCGTCTCACGGCGCGCCAGCGTCTGCACCATTTTCTCGATCCCGAGCCACGGCTCGAGTTGGGGGCAGAGCTCATCCCCGTGGATCCACTGCGCTTCAAGGATCAAAAGAAATACAAGGATCGCTTGCAGGAGGCGCAGGAAAAAAGCGGCGAGAAGGATGCCCTGGTGGCCATGCGCGGTTTTCTGAAAGGCCAGCCGGTGGTGGTGGCGGCCTTTGCCTTCGAGTTCATGGGCGGCAGCATGGGTTCGGTGGTGGGGGCGCGTTTCGTCAAGGCGGCGGAGGCGGCCATGGTGGAGCGCTGCCCGTTCATCTGTTTCAGTGCCAGCGGCGGAGCGCGCATGCAGGAGGGTCTGTTTTCGCTGATGCAGATGGCCAAGACGGCGGCGGCCGTGGAGCGCTTGGCGAAGATGGGGATCCCCTACATCTCGGTGCTGACGGATCCGACCATGGGTGGTGTTTCGGCGAGTCTCGCTACCCTGGGCGATATCCTCATTGCCGAACCGCGGGCGCTCATCGGTTTTGCCGGTCCGCGGGTCATCGAACAGACCATCCGCGAAAAGCTGCCCGAGGGTTTTCAACGCTCAGAGTATCTGCTGGAACACGGCGCTATCGACCAGATCGTCGATCGTCGCCAGCTGCGCGATCGCATCGCCGAGATCGTTGCCATCCTGAGTCATGGCGAGCGCGCAGTCTGAGGACCGGGTCAATGCCCGGGTGATGGCGCTGGCCGGGGCGCCGGAACGCATCGACATGGGTCTGGAACGCATGCGCCTGGCCATGGCCGCCCTGGACCTTCCGCAGCGCCAACCCTGGCCGGTGATCCTGGTGGCCGGCACCAACGGCAAGGGCTCCACGGTAGCCTATCTGGAAAGCCTTTACCGGCAGGCGGGTTACCGGGTTGCTGCCTACACGAGCCCGCACCTTTGGCAGTTCGCTGAGCGCTTGCGGGTGGATGGCAGCCTGCTGGGCGAGGAGCAGTGGCTCGAGGCCCTGGAACAGGTTGCGCGTGCTGCGGGTCGCATTCCTCTCACCTATTTCGAACTGGCGACGCTGGCGGCGCTCCTGCTGGTGCGTGCGGCGGCGCCCGAGCTGCTCGTCCTGGAGGTGGGCATGGGTGGGCGACTGGACGCCGTCAATGCGGTGGACCCAGACCTCAGCATCATCACCACCGTCGCCATGGACCACCAGCAGTGGCTGGGCGACACCCGCGAGGCCATCGGTGTGGAGAAGGCGGGCATCCTGCGCCGCGGCGTGCCGGCTCTCTACGGCGATGCCAAGGATCCTTGCGCGACCGTGCTGGCGGCCGCCGAAACGCGAGAAGCACCACTCCATTGGTTGGGTCGGGACCTGGATGTGGATCCCGCCGCCCAGACCTTGCGCATGAACGGACGGCTCTGGCGGATACCCGCGCCGCTCTGGGGCGGGCGGGAGCAATGGGACAATCTCGCCCTGGCCACGGCCGCCACCTGCCTGCTGCGCGAGCGTTTACCCGCCGCTGCGGTGGAGCCAGGGGCTCGATGGCGGTGTCCACCGCAGTTGCCGGGGCGCTGTCAGCGCCTGCGCCCATGGGGGAGCGATGGCCCCACGCTCTGGCTGGACGTGGCCCACAATCCGCAGGCGACGGGACAGCTGGCCGAAGCGCTACGGCAGTACTCCGGGGCGCGCATCCACGCGCTCTTCAACCTGCTCGGGGACAAGGACCTGGCCGGCTGTCTCGAGCCCCTGCGGGGCTTGGTGCAGCAGTGGTTTCCCGTAGCTCTGCCGGGATCGGCGCGGGCCCGACCCTGGCGGGAGCTCCTGGCGGCCCTCGATGCCATGGGCTTGCCCGTGCGGGTGGTGGAGGAGGGCGATTTTGCGGCGAGCTTCGCAGCTGCACGCGGTGAGCTGAATGCCGAGGACCTGCTGCTCTGCTTCGGCTCTTTTCAGGTCCTTGGTCAGTTGCCCATGGGTCTGTTGTCGGCAGCGGCTTCGGCAAGGATACCGATATGCCAAGCTGGGTGAACCTTGGTGTGCTCGTCGTCCTTTTTCTATCGCTGCTCTGGGGAGTCCTGCGCGGCATGCTGCGGGAGTTCTTTTCCCTGCTGGGCTGGGTGGGCGGGGTCTATGTGGCCTGGCGTTACGGCGCCCAGTGGCTCGCCCCCCAGTTCACGGGTCTGCCGGCACCCTGGCGCGTGCCTCTGGCGGATTTCCTGCTCTTTCTCGCGGTGATTTTCCTGACCACCCTGATCGCCTTTCTGTTGCGGAAGGTCCTCTATCCTATCGGCTTCTCTGGGCCCGATCGGCTCTTGGGAGGCGCCTTCGGTCTCCTGCGCGGGGGCGTGATCCTGCTCGTCTTGATGTTCGTCGCCCGGGCGGCGGGCTTTGCTGAAACCGACTGGTGGCAGAGCTCCTGGCTCGGCTCACCGCAGGTGCGCTCGCTGTCGCAGTCCATCACGGCTCCGGCCGTTTCTTACTGGGAGTCGCAAAACCGTGTCAAAACCACCCGTATGCATGAGCCCCTCTGAGTGCGCGCCGACCGGCGCCAGCCTCTGTGCCGACACCGATGACGAGCACTTTCACGACGAATGCGGTGTCGTCGGGGTGTTTGGCCATCCCGAGGCCGCCAATCTGACCTACCTCGGTCTCTATGCCCTGCAGCACCGCGGGCAGGAGTCCACGGGCATCGTCTCCGCCGATCAGGGACAACTCCATACCCAGCGGGGGATGGGCCGGGTCGCCGAGGTCTTTGGTGTGGAGGAGTTGGGTCGACTGCCGGGATCGCAGGCCATCGGCCACGTTCGCTACTCGACGGCGGGCGGCTCGGTGCTGCGCAATACCCAGCCCATCTTCATCAATTACCGCCACGGCGCCTTTGCCGTGGGCCACAACGGCAATCTGGTGAATGCCGGCGCCCTGCGTGAGCAACTGGAGCGGGAAGGCGCCATCTTCCACACCGATATGGACACCGAGGTCATCGTCCACCTGCTGGCCCGGGTGCCGGGCAAGGACGCTGGCGAGCGACTGGCGGCGGCGTTGGCGCAGGTGGTGGGCGCGTATTCCCTGGTCTGTCTGACGGAAACGCGCCTCATCGGCGTGCGCGACCCCATGGGTTTCCGGCCGCTGGTGCTGGGTCGACTCATCGACTCCGGCGGCTTCGTGCTGGCCTCGGAGACCTGCGCTCTGGACCTCATGGGGGCGGAGTTCGTCCGCGACGTGGCTCCGGGGGAAATGGTGATCATCTCGCAGGGCGGCATCGAGAGTCGATTTCCCTTCCCGGCGGTGGGCAGGCGCATGTGCGTCTTCGAATATATCTACTTTGCTCGTCCCGACAGCGTCCTGGATGGCGTTCACGTCTATTCGGCGCGTAAGCGCATCGGTCGGATACTGGCGCGGCTGCATCCCCGCGACGCCGATGTGGTGGTGCCGGTGCCGGATTCCGGCGTAGCGGCCGCCATGGGCTACGCCGAGGCTTCCGGTCTGCCTTTCGAGCTGGGCCTCATCCGCAACCACTACGTGGGGCGCACCTTCATCCAGCCGGCCCAGCGCGGCCGGGATTTCAGTGTCAAGGTCAAGCTCAACGCCCAGCCGGAGATCCTCAAAGGCAAGCGGGTGATCCTGGTGGACGACTCCATCGTTCGTGGCACCACCAGCGCCAAGATCGTCCACCTGATCCGCGCCGCGGGGGCTAAGGAGGTCCATTTTCTGGTGAGTTCGCCGCCCACCATCGGCCCCTGCTATTATGGTATCGATACCCCGGATCGAGCGCAGCTCATCGCCGCCCAGCACAGTGTCGACGAGGTACGCAAGATGATCGGTGCCGATTCCTTGGGTTATCTCAGCCTCGATGCCTTGTTCGAGGCGGTCGGTGGGCGTGCGCTGGGTTTTTGCGATGCCTGTTTCAGCGACGACTATCCCCTCCCCACACCCGAGGGGCACGGTACGCGGCAGCTGTTTTTGATGAAGGAATTGCGATGAGCGAAAACGAGACGGCCCGTGGCAAGTGGCATCCGGAAACCCTGGCCATCCGCACGGGTATCCATCGTTCTCCGGAAAAGGAGCACTCCGAGGCGCTCTTTCTCACCTCGAGCTTCGTTTTCGACTCTGCCGAAGAGGCAGCGGCGCGCTTTGCCGGTACGAGCCCCGGAAACATCTACGCGCGGTTTACCAACCCAACGGTGCGGGCCTTGGAGGAGCGGCTGGCGGCCCTGGAGGGAGCGGAGGACTGTGTGGCCACGGCCTCGGGCATGGCGGCCTGTCTCACCACCTTCATGGGTTGCCTGCAGGCGGGCGATCACATCGTCGCCTCGCGTTCCATCTTCGGGTCCACCGTTCAGCTTTTGCAGAATATCCTGAGCCGTTTCGGTCTGGAGACGAGCTTCGTCGCCCTGGACGACCTCGAAGCTTGGCGCCGCGCCGTGCGTCCCAACACCCGCCTTTTGTACCTGGAGACGCCCTCCAATCCCTTGACAGAGGTGGGCGATATCGCCGCTCTGGCGGCCCTGGCACGGGATCAGAGCGCGATCCTGGTGGTGGACAACTGCTTCTGCACGCCCGTCTTGCAGCAGCCGCTCGCCTTGGGTGCCGATCTCGTGATCCACTCCAACACCAAGTACCTGGACGGTCAGGGACGGACTCTGGGTGGTGCCATCTGCGGGCGTAAGGAACTGCTGAGCGGGCCGCGCAATTTCGTGCGCACCGCCGGCCCCAGTCTCAGTCCCTTCAACGCCTGGGTGCAGCTGAAAGGGCTGGAGACTCTAGCCCTGCGCATGGAGCGGCACAGCCACAACGCCCTCGCTTTGGCGCAGTGGCTGGAGCAGCGGCCGGAGGTGGCGCGGGTCTACTATCCGGGGCTGTCCAGCCATCCGCAGCAGGCCTTGGCGGCGCGCCAGCAGCGCCTGCCCGGTGGTATCCTGTCTTTCGATCTGCGCGATGGTCAGGCCGCGGCCTGGGCGCTCATGGACGCGGTGGAGATCTTCTCCCGCACCGCCAATCTCGGCGATGCCAAAAGCACCATTACCCACCCCGCCAGCACCACCCACGCTCGGGTGAGTGTCGAGGCAAGGGTGGCAGCGGGTATCGGCGACGGCCTCTTGCGCCTGAGTGTGGGGCTTGAGCACGTGGACGATCTGCGCGCAGATTTGCAGCGCGGCCTCGAGGCGGCGGCCGCCGCTCGCCCGGAACCCAGTGTGTGAGCCGGTTTTTTCTGCAGTACCATTGGGAGAAAGCAAAATGACCAGATACCGACCCCTGAGCCATCACCACCTGCGCCCGGACACCCGTCTGAGCGTCTTTGACAACGGTCTGTCGACCCCTGTCACCATGGACGACAATGCCCTCAAGGTCATGACCGACCTGCGTCGGGTACCTGCCGCAAGTACCCACCCTGAGGTGAGCATCGACGCTGCCATGCAGAAGATGATCCACGTCGGCGTGCGACTGCTTTTTGTGCAGGACGACTATGGCGTCGTCGTCGGTATCATCACGGCTCGTGACATTCTCGGCGAGAAGCCCGTACAGGTCTCCGCCGACAAGAAGATTCCCCGGGATCGGGTACTGGTGGAGGACATCATGACCCGTCGTGGCCGTATCGAAGTGTTGGATTACGCGGAGGTGGCGCGCTCCACCGTCGGCGATATCGTCGCCACGCTCAAGGAGGTCGGGCGCCAGCACGCCCTGGTGGAAGGTGAGGGGGGCGCGCCGGAGATCCGCGGCATATTCTCCATCAGCCAGATCGGCCGGCAGCTGGGTGTCAAGATCGAGACGACGGGAACGGCGCAGACCTTTGCAGAGCTGGAAAAATTCCTGACCCAGGACGACCACTGAAACCAAGCGATATCGTCGTCAACGTACCGAAAGGGGTGGGCCAGTGATGGAGTCCTGGGGGCTCGCGCTGGCCGCCGCCCTGATCCTGCTCAACGGTTTTTTTGTCACCGCCGAATTCGCCCTGGTGCGTCTGCGGGTCACGCAGTTGCGCAGTCTGGCGCAGACCCAGGGCCTGCGCGGGCGCCTTTTGGCGCGCATGCATCGGCAACTGGATGCCTACCTTTCGGCCACCCAATTGGGCATCACCCTGGCGTCCCTGGCCCTGGGCTGGATCGGCGAACCCGCCACCGCCCGGCTTCTGGCGCCCGTTCTGGCGACACTGGGTTTCGGCGATGGTGCCGTACTGCGCTCCGTATCGTTGACGGTGGGTTTCGCGCTCATCGCTTTTCTCACCATCATCCTCGGCGAACTAGTGCCCAAGTCTCTGGCTATCCGTCGCAGTGTGCGTGTTGCCCTGTGGGTGAGCATTCCTCTGTATGCCTTCTACTGGCTGATGTTCCCTGCCATCTGGCTGCTGAATGCCTGCAGCCAGTGGGTACTGCGCATCTTTGCCTTGCGTGGCCGTGAACCCTTGGGGGATGCGCCCCATTCGCGCGATGAGCTGGCCATGATCCTGGCGCTCAGCCAGGCGCAGGGGGTGCTGGGGCGACGCAGCGGGGACCTGCTGGAAAGAGCCCTGGATTTCAACGAACTCAGTGCCGGTGATCTGGCCCGTCCTGCCGCCGACATGGTCTGCCTGCAACAGGACGCCAGCGTGGATGCGATCCGTGCCGAGCTGCTGGCCCACCGTTTCACGCGTTATCCCGTCTGCGCCGGCGATCGGCAGCACATCGTCGGTCTGGTCCACGTCAAGGATCTGCTGGCGGAGCTGAGCCGACCGACGCCCGCCCTGCACATGAAACGTATCCTGCGGCCGCTGCCGGCGGTGCACAAGGATCTTCCGGCCCTGGATCTGCTGGCGCATTTCCGTTCCGGCCAGCCCCACTTTGCCTTGGTCGTGGACGATCTGGGTACCATCACCGGCTTCGTTACCCTGGATCACGTGCTCGAGGCCCTGCTCGGTCCCATTCCCGATGAATTCGGTCATCGCCGGCGCGACTGGGTGGCGCAGTCGGACGGCTCCTGGCTCGGGACCGGCAGTCTATCCATCTACTCCCTGGAGCGGATCCTGGGGCGGGATATCGAGGAGGCGGGTGAGGCCGACAGTATCGGTGGGCTCTTGATGCAACGCCTCGAGCGTCTGCCCGAAAGTGGCGAACGGGTCGCCTTTCGCGACTTCGATGTACTGGTGCGCGAGCGGCAAGGGCCGCGTATCGTGCTTCTGCAGGTTTTCCCACACCCTGCGCTGGACGACGAAGACTGGTTTTCCTGATCATGAAGAAAAGCGATTTCTACTACCATCTGCCGCCCGAGCTCATCGCCCAGGAGCCGCTGCCCGAACGCAGCGCCGGCCGCCTGCTGTTGGTGGATCCGGGCAGCGATGTCTTCCAGGACGCCCGGGTGCGGGACCTGCCACGGTTTCTGCGCCCGGGTGACCTTTTGGTATTCAATGATACCCGGGTGCTACCGGCACGCCTGCGGGCGCGGAAAACCAGTGGTGGATCGGTCGAGCTCCTTCTGGAGCGCCTGCTGACGCCGGAGCGTGCCCGTTTCCTGGCGCGCGCGTCCAAGCCGCTCCGCACAGGTGGGCGCTTGATCCTAGCGGGAGGAGAAACGGCGGAGATCCTCACGCGGGACGAGCGGATGGTGGAACTGGGGCTGGTGGGAGGGGGTAGCTGGCTGGACATCCTCGAGGCCCAGGGCGAGGTGCCGCTGCCACCCTATATCGATCGCGCCCCTGCCGCGGCCGACCGCGATCGTTATCAGACGGTCTACGCACGCACGCCGGGGGCCGTCGCCGCACCCACCGCCGGATTGCATTTCGATGCAGAGCTGCTGGCGGCCCTGGATAAGGCGGGTATCCAGCGCGCCTACATCACCCTGCACGTGGGAGCGGGGACTTTTCTGCCGGTACAGGTGGAGAAGGTGGAGGAGCACCGGATGCACAGCGAGCGCGTCACGGTGCCGGCGGCCACGGTGGAGCAGATCCGCCGCGCCCGGGAGCAGGGGGGGCGGATCTTTGCCATCGGCACCACGGTCTGCCGCGCCCTGGAGGCGGCCGCCAGCGATCAGGGTTTGCAAGCCTTTGTCGGCGAGACCGACATCTTTCTCTACCCGGGACGGCCCATTCGGGTCATCGACGGGCTTTTCACCAATTTTCACCTGCCGGAATCCACGCTGATGATGCTGGTATCGGCACTGGCCGGACGGGAACGGATCCTCGCCGCCTACGCCCACGCCGTGGCCCAGCGCTATCGCTTTTTCAGCTATGGCGATGCCATGCTCATTCTTCCCGCAGGGGGTAACAGTCGTGACCTTCTTTGAGCGGCTGGCCCAGGACGGCGCCGCCCGTCGCGGGCGCCTGCATTTTGCGCGCGCTACCGTCGAAACTCCGGCCTTCATGCCGGTGGGGACCTACGGCACGGTCAAAGCGGTAACTCCCGAGGAGTTGCAGGCGACCGGAGCCGAGATCGTCCTCGGGAATACCTTTCATCTCTTCCTGCGCCCCGGTCTCGAGGCCATCGAGGCCCTCGGCGGCCTGCATCGGATGATGCACTGGGATGGTCCGATCCTGACGGACTCCGGCGGTTTTCAGGTGTTCAGTCTCGGTGCGCTGCGCAAGATGAGCGAGGCCGGAGTCCGTTTTCGGGCGCCCGTGGATGGCCGCGCGGTTTTTCTCGGCCCCGAGGAGTCCATGGATATCCAGCGACGCTTGGGTTCGGATATCGCCATGGTCTTCGACGAGTGTACCCCGCATCCGGCCACCTGGGACGTGGCGCGGGCCAGCATGGAGTTGTCCTTGCGCTGGGCGGCCCGCTCCCGCGCCGCCTACCATGGCCCTGGCCGGCTTTTCGGGATCGTCCAGGGCGGGATGTACGGCGATCTGCGCCGGCGCTCGCTGGCGGGGCTCGAGGCCCTGGATTTCCCGGGCCTCGCTCTGGGTGGTCTGTCCGTGGGTGAAAGCAAGGGGGAGATGTTGGCCGTGCTGGACGACATCCTGCCCGAGATGCCCCAGGAGAAGCCCCGTTATCTCATGGGCGTGGGACTGCCAGAGGATCTGGTGGAGGGCGTGTGGCGTGGTGTGGACATGTTCGACTGCGTGCTGCCCACCCGCAACGCTCGCAACGGCTGGCTCTTTACTCGTCACGGTGTGCTCAAACTGCGCAACGCCCGGTACGAGCGCGATCCCCTGCCGCCGGATCCCGAGTGCCGCTGCTACACCTGTCGACACTATAGTCGTGGCTATCTGCGCCACCTGCAGCGTACTCAGGAAATCCTCGGTGCCCGTCTCAACACCCTCCACAACCTGCATTACTATCAGGAACTCATGAGCGGGATGCGCCATGCCATCGAAAACGGGCGGCTGGATGAGTTTCGCCGGGACTTCTACGCGGCGCGGGGTGGCGTTACCCCGAAAGTTTCCCATGTCCCGACCTAAAGGCTACAATGGCGGCCCTCGGATTCCATCGGAGCGCCCATGAACCTGTCCCCCATCGCCACGGCTTATGCCGATACCGCGGCGGCCCCCGCTGGCCCCGAAGCCATGATCGTGCAGTTTCTGCCGCTGATCGTCATCTTTGGCATATTCTATTTTTTGTTGATCCGACCGCAGATGAAGCGGGCCAAGGAGCAGCGCGCCCTCATTGCTTCCGTGAGCAAGGGCGACGAAGTGGTGACCAATGGCGGGCTGGCAGGACGGGTCATGCAGGCAGGTGAGGAGTATCTGCATCTGGAAGTAGCCGAGGGCGTGGTGGTGAAGGTCCAACGCAGCGCTGTGGCGCTCATGCTTCCCAAGGGCACCCTCAAAAAACTCTAAGGCCTGGTCATGACCCGTTACCCCTGGTGGAAATACCTCATCATCCTGGCGGTGGTGCTGCCTTCCTTCCTGTATGCCCTGCCCAATTTTTTTGGCTGGCACGCGGCGGTGGAGGTGCGCGCCCCCGTGGGTACCCAACTGCCACCGGTGGCCACCATGGAGGATTGGCTCTCCGCCGCGCGCATTCCCGTTACCAAGGTGGCCAGCGATGCGGCCGGGATCACCTTCTTCTTTCCCAACGACAACGCCCAGGGTCTGGCCGAGACCTTGCTGCAGAACCGTCTGCCTCGCAATGCGCAGGTGATCCTCTCGCAGAAATCGGCCGAGCCTGCCTGGCTGGCGGCGCTGGGGGCCCGGCCCGTCAACCTCGGCCTCGATCTGCGCGGTGGTGTCTATCTACTGCTCAAGGTGGACACCGATGCCGTGATCAAGCACGCCCTGGAGGAGGATCGCAACCGTCTGCGTAGTTTCCTGCGTCGCAAGGACCTGCAGTACCTCAACGTGGAGCAGACGGGACCGACCACGCTGTCCATCCAGATGGCCAGCGAGCAGCTGGCGCGTGAGGCGCAGGGGCGCATTGCCGAGGAGTTTCCCGATCTGGCGCTGACCCCGAAGGGCCAGGGAGTACTCCAAGCGCAGCTCACGCCGGCGGCGGCGCAAAAAATGCAGGACGACGCTCTGCAGCAGGCCATCGTCGTTATCCGCAATCGTATCGATGAACTGGGAGTGGCCGAGCCACAGATCCAGCGGCAAGGCAAAGAGCACATCGCGGTCCAGTTGCCGGGGGTGCAGGATACCCAGCGGGCCAAGGAAATCATCGGCTCCACGGCGCAGCTGGAATTCAAGATGGTGGCCGAGCGCGTGGACATGGCGGCCGCTCTGAAGGGGCAGATTCCCCCTGGCGATGCCCTCTACTATGGTGTGGACGGCACCCCCTACGTGCTCCATCAGGAGACGGTGCTCACGGGTCGCTACCTCAACGGTGCCAGCGCCGGCATCGACAACAACACCGGACAGGCCATCGTCAACATCAGCTTCGACAGCGTCGGTACCCGCATCTTTGGCGATCTCACCAGCAAGCACGTGGGCCAGCGCATGGCCATCCTGCTGGACAACAAAGTGGTGACGGCGCCGGTCATCCGAGAAGCCATCACCGGTGGGCGCGCCCAGATCGACGGCTTCTCGAGCCTCAAGGATGCCAGCAACGTGGCCATCGAGCTGCGCGCCGGAGCATTGCCGGCGCCGGTGCACGTATCGGAAGAGCGCACCGTGGGCCCGACCCTGGGACAGGATTCCATTCACGATGGCGTCATGGCGGTGATCTTCGGCATGCTCTTCGTGGTCCTGTTCATGACCCTCTACTACCGCGCCTTCGGTCTCATCGCCGACCTCGCCATCCTGGTCAACATCCTCTTTATCTTGGCAGTGTTGTCCATCATGGGGGGGACCCTCACCCTGCCGGGCATTGCCGGTATCGTTCTCAAGATCGGCCTGGCGGTGGATGCCAACGTTCTGGTCTTCGAGCGTATCCGCGAAGAGCTGCGCCATGGCATGAGCCCGCGAGCCAGCATCGATGCCGGTTTCAAGCGCGCCTTTGCCACCATCGTCGACTCCAACATCACCGTGCTCATCGCCGCCTTGACCCTGTTCCAGTTTGGCACGGGCGCCATCAAGGGCTTTGCCCTGGTCTTGACCATCGGTGTGCTGGTGTCCATGTTCACCGCCACCCTCATGAGTCGCGGCATCGTCGAGTTTGCCTTGGGCAAGCGACGCGTGCAGAAGCTCTGGATCTGAGGTCAAGATGGAACTGCTCAAAACCCGAACCCACGTCGATTTCATGTCGCGCCGTTTCCTGTTTCTGGGGATATCGGCGCTGCTGATCGTCGCCTCCATCCTTGCCTATCTGGTGCGCGGCCTTGACTACAGTATCGACTTCACAGGCGGTACTCTGGTGGAACTGGGCTTCAGTCAGACACCGGATCTGGCCGCCGTGCGTGGCACCTTGGACAAGGCCGGCTACCACGACGCGGTGGTACAGACCTTCGGTGGCGACCGCGACCTGCTCATCCGCCTGCGCACCCAACCGGGCGAGAGCAGTGCGGTGGCGAGCCGCATCCTGCAAGTCTTTCAGAAGGATCAGCAGCAGTTTCCGGGCGTCCAGCTACGACGTACCGAATACGTCGGACCCGAGGTGGGCAAGGCCCTACGCAACAAGGGCATCATGGCGTTGATCATCGTCACCCTGGGCATTCTCATCTATGTGGGCTTTCGCTTCGAGTGGCGCTTTGCCGTGGGTGGCGTGGCCGCCATGCTGCACGATCCTATCCTCGTGGTGGGCTTTTTTGCCCTGACCCAGCAGGAGTTTTCGCTGACGGTGATCGCGGCACTCCTGGTGGTCATGGGTTATTCTCTCAACGACACCGTCGTCGTCTTCGACCGCATGCGCGAGGACCTGCGTGCCAGCCGCAGCGGTTCGGTGGCAGAGATATTCAATATCGCCATCAACGAGACTCTGTCGCGAACCCTCATCACCAGCTTCATCACCTTCATGGTGGCCCTGTCGCTCTTCCTTTTCGGCGGGCCGGTCATTCACGGCTTTGCGACGGCCCTGGTCATCGGCGTGGTGGTGGGCACCTACTCGTCCATCTTCATTGCCAGCCCCATTGCCCTGTGGCTCGGACTCAAGCGAGAGCATGTCCTCAAGCGCCAGTTCATCAGCGCCAAGGATCGGAAGGACGGCGCGACGCTCTGAGAGCGCCGCCACAGATGCACCCAGACGGGAAATGCTGCCCTTGTTCGCCCCGTCGCCCTGCGGTTTAATGGAGAGATCATGACAGCTAGAGCAGATCCAGCGCAGACGAAGGATGCGGAGGCGTCGCCCGACTTTGCTGCAACCCTGGCCTCCCTCGAGGAGACGGTGCGCCGCCTGGAGTCGGGACAGCTGGGCCTCGAGGATTCCGTAGTGCTCTTTCAGCAGGGAATGGAACTGGCGCGCCGGGCGCAGGCGCAGTTGCAGGACGCGCAGCAGAAAGTATCCATCCTCCTGGGCTCCGAAGAGACGCCTGTCCCCATGGTTCGTGACGAGGAGCCGTGATCTTGCATAGTGCAGCCGCAACCGAGTCTTTTGCCGAATTCCGCCAGCGCCGGGTGGAACGTATAGAAAAGGTGCTGGAAGCGCTCCTGCCGCCGGCGGATATCCTGCCCGGGCGTTTGCACGAGGCCATGCGCTACAGCAGTCTGGGGGGAGGGAAGCGAGTGCGCCCCTTGCTGGTGTACGCCGGTGGACAGTGCCTGGGGGTTGCCGAGGAGCTTCTGGATCGTGCTGCGGCGGCCCTGGAAATGGTACATGCCTATTCCCTGGTCCACGACGATCTGCCGGCCATGGACAACGACGATCTTCGGCGCGGTCGGCCTACCTGCCACAAGGCCTTTGATGAGGCGACGGCCATCCTCGTGGGCGATGCCTTGCTCACCCATGCCTTCCAGGTCCTGGCCGAGCCCGTCGCGGGCCTCAGCTCGGCCCAGCAGCTTGCCATGGTGCTGGATCTTGCCCGCGCGGCGGGCTCGCGCGGTATGGTGGGGGGACAAGCCATTGATCTGGCCGCCGTCGGTCACGAGCTGGCACAGCCGGCTCTGGAGCAGATGCATCTACAAAAGACCGGTATGCTTATCCGCTGCGCCTTGCAGCTTCCTTTGCAGGCGGCTGCGCTCGGCCCGGATTCCGCCGAGGCGCGGGCCCTGCTCGCCTATGCCGATCGCATCGGTCTGGCCTTTCAGGTGCAGGACGATATCCTCGACGAGATCGGGGATATCCGCGAGACGGGCAAGGCTCGCCAGGGGGCTGATCGCAGTCGCCAAAAACCCAGCTTCGTCAGTCTGTTGGGTCTGGCGGAGGCGCAACGCTACGCACGCCGCCTGCTGGAGGAGGCCCTGGATGCCCTTGCGCCCTGGGGTAGTGAGGGCGATCACCTGCGGGCACTGGCCCGCCTCATCGTCGAGCGAAACCGATGAATCCTTTGCTGGAGCAGATTCCCGATCCACAGGGCCTGCGGCAGATGAGTCGCAGCGAGCAGAAAGCGGTAGCACGCTGGGTACGGCAGTTTCTTCTGGAGACGGTCAGCCAGACGGGTGGGCACCTGGCTTCCTGTCTGGGAACGGTGGAGCTCACCGTCGCCCTGCATGCCGTCTTTGCTACGCCTGAAGACCGGCTGGTCTGGGACGTCGGTCACCAGGCCTATCCGCACAAGATCCTGACAGGCCGGGGACCACTCTTTCAGCGCCTGCGCATGAAGGATGGCCTGTCGGGCTTCCTCAAGCGCGACGAGAGCCCTTACGATGCCTTTGGTGCCGGACACTCCAGTACCTCCATCAGTGCGGCCCTGGGTATGGCGGTGGCGGCAAAGCTCAGCCAGCAGCAACGGCAGGTAGTGGCCATCATCGGTGACGGTGCCATGACCGCCGGTCTCGCCTACGAGGCCCTCAACAACGCCGGTGTCCTGGATGCCGATCTTCTGGTGGTACTCAACGACAACGAGATGTCCATTTCCCCCAATGTGGGTGCGGTCTCCCGGTATCTCACACGCATTCTCTCGGGCCGGTTCTACAACAGCATGCGCGAAGGGGCGGGCCAGGCCCTGAGCCTCGTGCCGCCCCTGCGGGAGCTGGCACGCAAGGCGGAAGAGGGCGTCAAGGGGCTGGTGTCGCCGGGGGTGCTGTTTGAGGAGATGGGTTTCCACTATTACGGTCCCATCGACGGTCATGACCTGGATGTACTGATTCCCACCCTGGAGAACCTCAAGAAGATCAAGGGGCCGCGGCTCTTGCACGTGATTACCCGCAAAGGCAAGGGTTTTGCACCAGCGGAAGCCGATCCCTGCACCTATCACGGTGTGACCCCCTTCGATCGCGAGAATGGCCGCATGGCCAAAAAAAGTGGCGGCGCTCCCAGCTACACTCAGGTTTTTGGCGACTGGCTCTGCGACAAGGCGGCGGCCGAGAGCACCCTCGTCGCCATAACTCCGGCCATGCGCGAGGGTTCTGGCCTGGTGCGTTTCCAGCAGCTCTATCCCGAACGCTATTTTGACGTGGGTATTGCCGAGCAGCACGCCGTGACCTTTGCTGCGGGGCTTGCCTGCGAGGGCCAGCATCCGGTAGTCGCCATCTACTCCACCTTTCTCCAGCGGGCCTACGATCAACTGCTGCACGACGTCGCCATCCAGAATCTGCCGGTACTCTTTGCCGTCGATCGGGCAGGGTTGGTGGGGGCCGACGGTGCAACGCACCAGGGCGCCTTCGACATGGCCTACGCACGCTGTATCCCCAATCTCTGCATCATGGCGCCGAAGGATGAGCAGGAGCTGCGCGACATGCTCAATACCGGCTTTGCCCTGCCGGGACCGGCACTGGTGCGCTATCCTCGGGGTGCAGGCGTGGGCGTGCCCCTGGAGCGCGACCTGACTCGCACCGTCCCGCTGGGCAAGGCCGAGCTGCTGCGACGCGGACGGCGTCTGGCCATCCTCTCCTTCGGTACCCGAGCAGCGGCGGCGCTGGAGGCGGGGGAGGCCCTGGACGCTACCGTGGTCAACATGCGCTTCGTCAAGCCTCTGGATGTGGAGCTCCTGGAAAGCTTGGCCCGAGAGCACGAGGCTTTCGTGACGGTGGAGGAGGGCTGCGCCATGGGCGGCGCCGGTTCTGGCGTAGCGGAGGCGCTGCTGGCCCAAGGTCTGCGGCCGTCCATGCGCATCCTTGGTCTGCCCGACAGCTTCATCGAGCAGGGCGATGCCAAAGCCTGGCTGGCGGAACTGGGGCTGGATGCCGCCGGTATCATCACCGCGGGCAGAGAACTGTTGGGGCGCCTTGCCCACCCCGCCCCGGTGGCGTAATATTTGACCAATTTGGTCAACCTTTATCCGAGAGGCCCACTGTGAGAGATTGTGCTGCCGAAACCTTGGAGGACGTGCAGGGACGTGCCGATCCCCGCGCCATCGCCATTCAGCGGGTTGGCGTCAAGGCGGTGCGTCATCCTCTGCGCATCAGCGACCGCGGCGGCAGGATCCAGCACAGCATCGCCCTGTGCAACATGTACGTGGCTTTGCCCGCCCACCTCAAGGGCACCCACATGTCCCGCTTCCTGGAGATTCTGAACCAGTATCCGGAGCCTGTCGGGGTAGCGAATATCGACAGCTTTCTGGAGGAAGTGCGCCACCGCCTGGAGGCGGAAGAAGCGCGTGTGGAACTGCGCTTCCCCTATTTTGTGAATAAGAAGGCACCCGTTTCGGGGGTGGAAAGCCTCCTGGACTACGAGGTGGAAATCCAGGCAGAACGGACCGCTGCTGGTCTGCGGCTCGAGCTTGGAGTAATGGTGCCGGTCACTAGTCTCTGTCCCTGCTCCAAGAGCATCTCCGACTACGGTGCCCACAATCAACGCTCCCACGTCTGGGTGCGCGCCGATACCCGGCAGACGGTGTGGATCGAGGATATCATCGATCTGGTGGAATCCGTCGCCTCCTGCCAGCTCTATGGTCTGCTCAAGCGTCCCGATGAGAAGTTCGTGACGGAGTATGCCTACGATCACCCGAAATTCGTCGAGGATATGGTTCGGGATGTCGCCCTGCGCCTGCGCCAGGATCGGCGGATCCGTCGTTTCACGGTCTCTTCGGAAAATTTCGAGTCCATACACAACCATTCGGCCTACGCCGAGATCCAGATGGATAATTGAGGCGTGGCGGGAAGCAGCATCGGCGAGTGTTTTCGGGTGATGACCTTTGGCGAGAGCCACGGTCCGGCCATTGGTTGCATCGTCGATGGCTGCCCGCCCGGCCTGCCACTGACGGAGGAGGACATCCAGCAGGATCTGGATCGTCGTCGCCCCGGTCAGTCCCGCCACACGACCCAGCGGCAGGAGACGGATCGGGTAGAGATTCTCTCGGGGGTTTTCGAGGGTGAGACGACGGGAACCCCCATCGGTCTGCTCATTCGCAATGTCGATCAGCGTTCTCAGGACTATGCCAAGATCCGTGATCGATTCCGGCCGGGACACGCCGACTACACCTATCTCTTGAAATACGGCCGACGCGATTACCGCGGCGGCGGGCGCTCCTCGGCACGAGAGACAGCCACCCGGGTAGCCGCAGGTGCCATCGCCCGCAAATATCTGCGCTATCGTCTGGGGGTGGAGATCCAGGCTTGGTTGGCGCAGATGGGTCCCATCGTGGCTCAGGATTTCGACGATGCCGAGATCCAGCGCAACCCCTTTTTTTGTCCCGATGCTGCGGCGGCCCAGCGCATGGCCGACTATCTGGACGAGTTGCGCAAGGCCGGCGACTCCATCGGCGCGCGGGTGGACGCGCGGGTACGGCACATGCCGGTGGGACTGGGTGAGCCCGTCTTCGACCGCTTGGAAGCGGACGTGGCCAAGGCCCTCATGAGCATCAATGCCGTCAAGGCCATCGCCGTTGGCGATGGCTTTGCGGTGGTGGAGCAGAAAGGCAGCGAACACGGTGACGGCATGCGCCCCGAGGGCTTCCTCAGCAACCATGCCGGCGGCGTTCTGGGTGGTATTTCCAGCGGTCAGGATCTGCGCGTTTCGGTGGCGGTCAAACCCACCTCGAGCATCCGCATCCCGCGACCCAGCATCGACCTGCACGGCGAGCCCGTCGAGGTCTCCACCACCGGGCGCCACGATCCCTGTGTCGGCATCCGTGCCGTGCCCATCGTTGAGGCCATGCTGGCCCTCGTTCTCATGGATCACGTGCTGCGCCAGCGGGCGCAGAATGCAGACGTCCAGGCCCCCATCCAGCCCATTCCGGCGGGCTGATGGTGGGTCGCGAGGCCCGGGCCCTCGTCGCCTTCTATTTTTTCTATTTCTGTGCCCTCGGTGCCTTCATGCCGTACTGGGGTCCCTGGCTCAAGAGTACCGGTCAGGGTGCACTGGCCATCGGTATCCTCACTGCCGCCGTGCAGTTCAGTAAGGTGCTGGGGCCCAATCTCTGGGGCTGGCTCGCGCAGGGTCTGGGTAGTGCCCATATCGTGCCGCTGGCAGCATTGCTGACGGCAGCGGGTTTTCTGGCCCTGGAGCTGGTGCACGGTAATTTCTGGGGTCTGCTGCTCATTACCCTGACTTTTTCCTTTTTCTGGGCGGCGACCCTACCCCTGGTGGACGCTGCGACCCTGGACTGGGCCGAGCGCAACGGCAGGGCCTACGGTCGTATCCGCTTGTGGGGCTCCCTCGGTTTCATCGCGCTTGCGCTCGGTATGGGGGGGCTGGTGCAAATCTGGGGCCTCGACGTCTTTCTGCCGGGCATCGCCGCCTTCCTGGCGGCCGCCTGGTGGTTCAGCCGCCGCTTGCCCTATCCGCCGCGCGCACCTTCGCAGGAGCGGGTATCCCTCGGGCCGCAGCTGCGCGACTGGCGGCTGTGGGCCTTTCTCGCGGCAGGGGCTCTGGAGCAGGCCAGCCACGGGGTCTACTACGCCTTCTTTTCCATCGACGCTCAGGCCCATGGGCTGAACGCTGGTTGGGTGGGACTGCTCTGGTCCTGGGCGGTCATCTGCGAGGTGGTCTTCTTCTGGTACGGTGAGCGTATCCTGCGTCGCTTCGGTCTGCGCAGGGTGCTCATCCATGCCTTCGTCCTCACCGGGACGCGTTGGCTGGTGATCGCCGCCTGGCCCGGCCTCATCCCTATCTTTCTGATCCAGAGTCTGCACGCCTTCAGTTACGCCGCCTTTCACCTGGCGGCGGTACACTGGATCTTCGCCCGTTTCCCCATGCGCCTGCGTTCCCGTGGGATGGCCCTGTACGCCAGTCTCGTCTACGGTCTCGGCGGCGGACTGGGGGCGCTGGCCGCGGGCTGGGCCTGGGGACACTGGGGTAGCGTGGGGGCCTTCGCCGCTGCCGGCATCCTGGCCTGGCTTGGTCTCGTCGGACTCCTGCCCGCCCTGCGCCCCTTGAAAAGCGGAGTCGCGGCTATCATTTAAGGGGGGAGACCTTTTATGGAGCCGGAAACGCCATGCGTGTCGACAAACTGACCACCAAATTTCAACAAGCCCTGCAGGAGGCCCAGAGCCTGGCCCTTGCCCGCGACCATCAGCAGATGGAACCGGTTCACCTGCTTCTGGCCTTCCTCGATCAGGACGGCGGCATTGCCCGACCGCTGCTCGCCAAGGCAGGAGTGCGCGTGGACGCGCTGCGCAACGCCTTGGGCAGGGCGCTGGAGTCCTTGCCCCGAGTCGAGGGCGTGCCGGGCGAGGTCCAGATGGGCCGGGACCTGGGCAACCTTCTCAATCTGGCGGACAAGATCGCCCAGAAGCGGGGCGACAGTTACATCTCCACGGAGCACTTCCTTCTGGCGTTGCTGGAGGACCGCGGCGAGGCGGGGCGCCTCTTCAAAGAGGCTGGAGCCTCGGCCAAGGATCTGGAACAGGCTGTCCAGGAACTGCACGGCGGTGAAAAGATCAACGATCCCAATGCCGAGGAGCAGCGCCAGGCCCTGGAAAAGTACACCTTGGACTACACCGAGCGCGCCGCCCAGGGCAAGCTGGACCCGGTTATCGGCCGCGACGACGAGATTCGTCGCACCATCCAGGTGCTGCTGCGGCGCAGCAAGAACAACCCGGTCCTCATCGGCGAGCCGGGGGTAGGCAAGACGGCCATCGTCGAAGGGCTCGCTCAGCGTATCGTCAACGGCGAGGTGCCGGAATCGCTGCGCGGTAAACGCCTGCTGGGTCTGGATCTGGGCGCCCTCATCGCCGGTGCCAAGTTCCGCGGCGAGTTCGAGGAGCGCCTCAAGGCCCTGCTCAATGATCTGGCCAAGGCCGAGGGGAACATCATCCTTTTCATCGATGAGATCCACACCCTGGTTGGCGCGGGCAAGGCCGAGGGCGCCATGGACGCCGGCAACATGCTCAAACCGGCCCTGGCCCGGGGTGAGCTGCATTGCATCGGCGCCACCACGCTGGATGAATACCGCAAGTACATCGAAAAGGACGCGGCCCTGGAGCGGCGCTTCCAGCGGGTCCTGGTGGATGAGCCCAGTGTCGAGGATACCATTGCCATTTTGCGTGGCCTCAAGGAACGCTACGAGGCTCACCACGGCGTGCGCATCACCGATCCGGCCCTGGTAGCGGCGGCGCAGCTCTCCCACCGCTACATCAGCGACCGCAATCTACCGGACAAGGCCATCGATCTCGTGGACGAGGCGGCCTCCCGGATCAAGATGGAGATCGATTCCAAGCCCGAGGAGCTGGATGAGCTGGAACGCCGCCTGATTCAGCTGAACATCGAGAGGGTCGCTCTGGCCAAGGAAAAGGACGAAGCCAGCCGCAAGCGTCTGGAGATCCTGGAGGGCCAGATCGCCGAGCTGCAGCGCAAGTATCAAGAGCTGGAAGAGATCTGGAAAAGTGAGAAGCTCGCCATCGAAGGCACTTCCCAGATCCAGAAGGAGCTGGATCGTCTACGGGTGGAGCTGGACAATGCCCGGCGCGCCAACGATCTGGAGCGCATGGCGCAGATCCAGTATGGGCAGATCCCCGCCCTGGAAGCCAAACTGCGGGAGGCGGAAAAACACGAGGCCGATGGCCAGCGCAAGGCGCCCACCCTCCTGCGTACCGAGGTGACGGAGGAGGAGATCGCCGAGGTCATCTCTCGCTGGACGGGTATCCCCGTCTCCAAGATGCTGGAAGGGGAAAAGGAAAAGCTGCTCAAGATGGAGGAGCGCCTGCGTGCGCGGGTGGTAGGGCAGGACGAGGCCGTCACCGCGGTGGCCAATGCCATCCGCCGCTCGCGCGCAGGTCTTTCGGATCCGCGCCGCCCCATTGGCTCCTTCCTGTTCCTGGGCCCCACGGGTGTGGGCAAGACCGAACTGACCAAGGCTCTGGCGGAATTTCTGTTCGACTCCGAGGAGCACATGGTGCGCATCGACATGAGCGAGTTCATGGAGAAGCACTCCGTCGCCCGCCTCATCGGCGCGCCGCCCGGCTACGTCGGCTACGAAGAGGGCGGCTATCTCACTGAGGCGGTGCGGCGCAAGCCCTACTCCGTCATCCTCCTGGACGAGGTGGAGAAGGCTCACCCGGAGGTGTTCAATATCCTCCTGCAGGTGCTGGACGATGGACGTCTGACGGATGGACAGGGGCGGACGGTGGACTTCCGCAACACCGTCATCGTCATGACCTCCAATCTCGGTTCGGATCGCATCCAGGAGTACGGACGCTTAGGGGACATCGACGGTATGCGGGCGGCGGTGATGGACGTGGTCCAAGGGCACTTCCGGCCGGAGTTCCTCAACCGCATCGACGAACTGGTCATCTTCCAGCCGCTCAGCCGGCAGCAGTTGCGTTCCATCGCCGAGATTCAGATGGGCTCCCTGCGCGCCCGTCTACGTGAGCGGGATCTGGACATTCTGCTGAGCGATGCGGCCGTCGACCTCCTGGCGGAGACAGGCTTCGATCCGGTCTACGGAGCGCGGCCCCTGAAGCGGGTGATCCAGCGGGAGATCGAGAATCCCTTGGCGCAGCGCCTGCTGCGAGGTGAGTTCGCTCCCGGTCAGGTGATCCACGTCGACGCCCAGGATGGTCACTTCGTCTTCGGCCCCTCCACTCTCCACTGATCTAGGCAGATCGTGGCTCTGCGGATATCCGGGATGAGCCTGGATATCCGGGTTCGGGAGCCGGTGCGAGGCCCGCGACTGGAAGCAGGGAGCCTTGCGGGTTAACATGTCCCATTCGAATTGAGCGAATGTGGACAGAGAAAGGGCAGGGCATGCAGACAAAAACGGTAGCGCTGGCGGTAGGTCTATTGGTGGTGGGCGCTCTGGGTGGCGTCTTCGCTGGAAAATATCTGCCCATTCCCTATGCCAAGGCGGACGTCGTGTCGCAGGCCGAGGCTCAGAAGCTCGTGGATGGACTGACCCACGGTGTTGGCAAAGTGGAAAAGACTTTTGCCGGCCCCGGTGGTTTGACCGGGGCCTTGGTTCAGATCGACGGCCGTCCCAACATCCTCTACCTGACGCCCGACGGCAAATACCTCGTCGTCGGCACGGTTTTCAATGCCGCCGGTGAGAATCAGATGCGGCAGGAGGCCATGGAGCTCGGCCTCATACCCAAACCCGAGACTCCCGAGGCCCTGGCCAAGAAGGCGGCAGATGCCGACAGCTTCGTACTCGGTAGCGGGGGACCGGAGATCACCGCCTTTGTCGATCCCAACTGCATCTTTTGTCACAAGTTCTATGAGGAGGCCAAGCCCCTGATTGCCGCTGGCAAGTTGCGGGTCCGCTTTGTCGTGGTGGCCTTCCTCAAGCCCAGCAGCGCCGGCAAGGCCGAGGCCATCTTGGGTGCCAAGGATCCGGCGGCGGCCATGGCGGAGAACGAGAAGGGTTTCGATGAGGCGACGGAAGAGGGTGGTATCCAGCCTGCCAAGGATCCCACGCCCGCAACGGTCAGTGCCGTGCAGAACAACACCAAGTTGTTGGAGCAGAGTGGCGAGGTAGCCACCCCGACCTTACTCTACTGCAACGACCACAATGCCGTGGTGCTCAAGCACGGACTTCCGGACAAGGACCTGGGGTCTTTCCTCAAGGAGATCCATTCTCTCGAGCACGGTAGCTGCAAAAACAGCTGATGGCGGCAATGATGGCCAGCATCCAGGGAATTCGACGCGAGGATTATCGACCTCCGGAGTATGACATCGTCGCCACCTCCCTCGACTTCCATCTGGATGCAGACCGTACCGAGGTGTCTGCGGAACTGCAGATGCGCTGTCGCAGCTTGGAACCGCCGGAGAGTCTGACTCTCCACGGTGAGAACCTGGAGCTTTTGGAGTTGCGTCTCGACGGGCAGGTGCTGGCGGCCGATCGCTATGACCTGGTCGCCGATGGTCTGCGCCTGCGGCGTCCTCCCCAGACTTTCACCCTGAGCAGCCGGGTGCGGATCTGCCCGTCGGCCAACACCCAGCTGTCGGGACTGTATGCTGCCGATGGCGTGCTCCTCACCCAGTGCGAAGCTGAGGGTTTCCGTCGCATCACCTACTATCTGGATCGGCCCGATTGCCTCGCGCCCTTCACCGTCACCCTGCACGCTGCCCGAGATCAGTATCCGATCCTGCTGGCCAATGGCAATCTTGAGGCAGTGGGGACAGACGATGCCGGCGGGCACTGGGCGCGCTGGCGCGACCCCTTCCCCAAGCCCTGCTATCTGTTCGCGCTGGTGGCTGGAAAGTTCGTGGTGGAGCGCGACCATTTCACGACCATGAGCGGTCGATCGGTCGCTCTGGAGGTCTACGTCGCCGAACGTTATCGCGATTCCTGCGGGCGGGCCCTGGACAGTCTCAAGCGGGCCATGGCCTGGGACGAGCAGGTCTACGGGCGTGAATACGACCTCGAACGGTACATGATCGTCGCCACCGACAGCTTCAATATGGGGGCGATGGAAAACAAGGGCCTCAACATATTCAACACCAAATACGTGCTGGCCAGTCCCGAGACGGCGACGGACGACGATTACCTGCACGTCGAATCGGTGATCGCGCACGAGTACTTCCACAACTGGAGCGGTAATCGCGTCACCTTGCGCGATTGGTTTCAGCTGAGCCTGAAAGAAGGGCTGACCGTCTTTCGCGATCAGGAGTTCTCGGCGGATCAGAATTCTCGCGGCGTGCAGCGCATTGCCGATGTGCGCCGGCTGCGTGCTGCGCAATTTCCGGAGGACGCAGGCCCCTTGGCCCACCCCGTGCGACCCGAGGTCTACGCCGAGATCAACAATTTCTACACGGCGACGGTCTACGAAAAAGGCGCAGAAATCGTGCGTATGATCCATACCACCTTGGGTCCTGCGCGTTTTCGGGCGGGCATGGACGAATATTTCGCCCGATTCGACGGCCAGGCGGTAACCATCGAGGATTTTCTGACGGCCTTGGAAGTGGGCAGTGGCTGCGATCTACAGGCCTTTCGCCGCTGGTATGCGCAGGCAGGTACGCCGCGGGTCGTGGCGCGATGGCACCCGGATCCAGAGTCGGGCAGCCTGCGTCTGGAGCTGTCGCAGCGGACCCCGGCAACCCCGGGGCAGCCCACCAAGACGGCGGTGCCCATACCCGTGCGTGTCGCCCTCTTCGATCACGCGGGTAAGCGTTTGCCTCTGCAGCTGGATGGTGCCCATCTGGGTGAGGAAACCGTCCTGATGCTATCGCAAACACGGCAGGAATGGACCTTCACCGGGATATCCGGGCCCTGCGTGCCTTCTCTGTTCCGAGGCTTTTCTGCCCCCATCATCCTCGAACGCAGCGATGCGGCCAGCGCCGAGCCCTTTCTTGCTCGTCACGACGATGATCCCTTCAGCCGCTGGGAGAACTTTCAGGCCCTGGCCATTCGCGAGCTGCTCGGCTACATCCGTGAGCCAAAGCAGGTTCTGCCCGGCGCCGACCTGCGCGAGGCGGTTGCGGCCGTCACCGCCCAGTGGCCGGAGGACCCGGCCTTCTGTGCCGAACTGCTGACCCTGCCGTCGGAGGATTATCTGGGCGAGCAGATGGAGATACTTCAGGTGGATGCCATCCATGCTGCCCGCGAGGCCTTGCGTAAGGCGCTGGGCGAGCTCTTCGGCGAGACCTGGATGGCCTGGTATCAGGGGCTTGCCGCGCCCTACCGTCTGGACGGTCTGGCCGTGGGCCAGAGGCGTTTGCGTCAGCTTGCCCTGTCCTATCTGTTGGCCAACGATCGTCTGCGCTGGGAGGCCATTGCCCTGGCACGTCTGCAATACGCAGAGGCCGACAACATGAGCGAACGTCTGGCAGCCTACGCATTGCTGGTCCAGGATGTCGACCACGACAGTGAAGATCTGATCATGGATTTCTATTGGACCTGGCGCCACCATCCGCTGGTGCTGGATCGGTGGTTCAGTATCCAGCTGGGGCGGGCGGAACCGGCGACCCTGCATCGCGCGGCCAATCTGCTGGTGCATCCCGATTTCGACTGGCGTGTGCCCAACCGGGTGCGTTCGGTCCTGGGGGCATTTGCCGCCAACCCCACGGTCTTTCACGCCGCCGATGGCTCCGGCTACCGTTTTTTCGGCGAACAGCTCCGTCGTCTCGACGATATCAACCCGCAGACGGCCGCTCGTCTGGCAACGGTGCTGAGTCGCTGGCCGCGGCTGGACGAGCGGCGTCGCGGGCACATGCAGGAGGTCATCGCCGAGCTCGCTCGAAAGCCTGCCCTGTCGCGTGACCTTGCCGAGGTGCTCGGCCGTTGCCGCGAGGCGGCGACGGAGGCCCCAGCCCATCCCGTTAGACCGCATTCCATTTCCATTCATCCTTCAGGAGCGCGCGAAATGAACGTCGACATCGACACTGCAGTGAAGAAAGGCCTGGAAAAAGCGGAGGAAAGGTGCCTGGATGCCGCCACCCTGGCGGTAGCGGAGCTGGTGGCTCGGAAGGAGATCGGGGATCTCGGCGCGGCGGCAGAGGTATTCGGATCCGATCAGGTCGCCGAGTTGGCGGGCTTCCTGTCCGACAGCATGGACTGCAAGGCCTTGCAGGACTGCTGTGCCGGCCAGCATTTCGATGCCGAGCAGGCCCGCGAGTGGGAGCTCGACCGCGATCAGTACCGACTCGCCCTGTCCATTGCCTTGGTGGCGCATAAGATCGAGCGGGAACGGGAGAGACTCGGCCCCTGCTGAGGCCGAGCAGTCCGCCCCGACCCCCGGGCGTCAATCCCAGGGTCGGGAGGCCTCCAGAAAGCGGTTCCAGGACTTGCGAAACTTTTTCTCTTCCCGCTGCATGCGGGCGACGAGGTAGCCCCACAGTACGCCGGCATGCAGGGCCAGCTCTGAGGGGGCCTCGTGTCCCAGGGGTTGGAGGTGGCTGGCGGACATCTGCGCGTCGCGAATCAGACCGGAACTCTCCTGCAGGTGGCCCAGAAGCTTCATCATGCCTTTGCTGTCCTTGGCCGGCCAAAGTCCGGCAAGGCGTTGCAGCACATAGCGGAAATTCTTGATCTGGATACGCAGCCGGTGAAACTCGGCGCGACCCTCGGCGCTGACGGCATCGATGTGGGCCCGCCGTAGCTTGCGGTCCATCTGGGCCAGCTGCTGTTCGGCAAATTCCCGCAGACTGAGACGCCCGGACAGGGCGGTGGCGCCTTCGAGCTGCGCCCAAAGCCTCAGGAGGGTGGCCGCGAGTGTTCCCGCAGAGCTCGGTGTCTCGGTATCGCTTTTCAGCAATGCCTCCGTCAAAAGTCCGGGTGCCAGCTGGAATTCCGGGGCGTGACTTTGCCAATGGTCCAGTAGGGCGTCGCGGTCACGGCGACCACTCTGCTGATGAAACCAAGTGGCGAGCTCCTGGCGCGGCTTTTTCAACCCGGCGTCCACCTCCAAGGGCTTGCAGAAACGCAGCAGAGCGCGTAGCTGGCGCACGGCGCGGCGCAGATCGTGAAAACTGGTGCGGCTGCCATCGCGCGTGTCGACCCGAAGTGCGGTCAAAGATTCCTGGATCTCGCCGATGAGTATCCCCCGCAAGGCGTCGGCGGCATCCTCGCGGCCGTGCAGCTTCGGCGTCTGGATCTCCTGCCGTGTCTGCACCGAGGATGTTGGGAGCTGAGCCAACTGCAAAGCGATTCCCCGTTGAAACTTGCTCTGGGACTCGGGGCACAGCGGCAGAGCCTCACAAAGGGCCGCACCACGCTCGAGAAGAGAGGCCACCGTGCCGGTGACCAACTCCAGCTCCAGCTCCAGGATGGGCAAGACCTCCTCCTTGACCCGAATCTCGCCGCGATCGGCTGCCAGCAGCCACTGCTCCCCCCCGACCTCGGTCAGGCGGCGCTCACGCCGCTCGAAGACCGTCTCCAGCACCACCGTCAAGGGTAGATCGCGATAGGGGCGCAGGATCTCTGTCAGTTCCGGATCGCTGAATACGCCCAGATCCGCCTGCGGCTCGGCCACCGCCACATTCCATTCCGGGCGCTGATGTAGCCCGCCGCCGGCTGCTCCGGCGAATTTCAGAGTGGCTACCCACTGCTCGCCCTCCCGGCGCAGACGGTAGGCAATACCGGCGCGCTGCAGACGACGGTCACTGGTGTCGAAGTAGAGGGCGTGCATCGGCCGCGGGGCCACCGTGGCCAGATCCACCAGCGGGTGGCTCAATACGGTTTCCCAGGCCTCGCCTTGCAGTACCTGCAGTTTGAGTTCACGTTCCACGGTCGGTTTCCCCCAAGAACTGCAGGATACGGGTCCACTGCGGCAGCTCCGACCTGTTCTCGCTGGCGCGCAGATCGGCGATGCCGAGCCCCGCAGCGGCGGCCCGGACATAGATCTGACTGTCGCGCAGAGAGGCGATGACCGGGATCTCCAGATCGCGCAAGAAGTCTTCCAAGGCCTGCTTTGCCCGCGTACCCTGATGCACTCGGTTGGCGACGATGCCGATGCGGATGCGCCCCTTGCGAAAGCGCTTGATTTCCTGAAGCCGCTCGAGGAAGACGAGACTCGCGTCCATATCCAAGACCGAAGCGGTGATGGGTACCAGCAGGGTGCTCACCTCATCCAGCATCTCCTCCAGACGGGTGCGCTTGAGGCCTGCCGGAGCGTCCAAAATAAGCCACTGAGCCGGCGGATAGTCGCGGAACTTGCGTTGCGGATCGCTCACCAGAGTGATCTCCGGCAGTGCCGGCGGTCGGCGCCGCCACCAGTGGCTGCTGGATCCTTGGGGATCCAGATCGGCCAGCAATACCGTTTCGCGCTGGGCAAGCAGGCTCGCCAGATTGGTGGCAACCGTCGTCTTGCCCGCGCCCCCCTTGCTGTTCAGAACCAGGACCGAGTATCGCTGCAGCTCAGCCATTACCTACACCGCCCCGACCGTAGAGCGCGAGGAGACGATCCTGGGCAGAGTGGCAGGGCTGCTCGGCCGGCTTCCGCAGGTGGGTATAGGAACCGTCACTGGTCATGGCCCAGGCGTTGCAATCGTCCTCCAGATAGAACTCCAAGGTCTCCCGTATGAGCCTTTGGCGTAGATCCGGATCCTCGATGGGGATGGCCGTCTCCAGCCGGCGGAAGAGGTTGCGACTCATCCAGTCGGCGCTGGCCATCCACAGTTCCGGGTCACCATTGCGGCCGAAGTAATAGACACGGCTGTGCTCCAGAAAGCGGCCGACGATGGAGCGTACCCGGATGTTCTCAGACACGCCAGGAATACCGGGGCGCAGCGTACAGGGCCCGCGGACGATGAGATCGATCTGGACCCCGGCAGAGGAGGCGAGGTACAGGTCGCGGATGAGGTCCGGCTCGACCAGGGCATTGACCCGGGCGATGATGCGTCCGGCGCTGCCCAGAGCGGTCTCGGCCGCGATCTTCTCGCGCAGGGCGGCGAAGAGTGTGAAGGGACTTTGCAGCAGCTTCGCCAGCGTCGGGGCCCGACCCATTCCGGTAATGTGCATGAACAGCGCGTTCATGTCGGCGGTGATCTCGGGATCGGCCGTCAGCAGACTCAGATCCGTATAGATACGAGCGTTGCGGGCGTGGTAGTTGCCGGTGCCCAGGTGCCCATAGAGGCGGATGCCGTCCTCCTCGCGCCGCAGCACCAGGGCCATTTTGGCGTGCACCTTGTGATTCACGACGCCATACACGACCTGTGCACCGACTTCCTCCAGCTGCTCCGCCAGCCGAATATTGTTGGCCTCATCGAAGCGGGCCTTGAGTTCGATGACGGCGGTCACCTGCTTGCCGGCCACGGCGGCATCCATCAGCGCCTGGACGATGGGAGAATCCGGAGTAGTGCGATAGAGCGTCTGTTTGATGCCCAGAACCGCTGGATCGTTGGCCGCCTGACGGATGAAATCCACCACAGGCATGAAGCTCTGGTAAGGGTGATGCAACAGGATCGGGCCTCGCCGCAGCTGGCTGAAGATCTCTTCGCTGCGCAGACAGCGGTCGGGCAATCCCGGGGTGAAGGGCGGATAGAGGAGATCCGGACGCCCGGCCATGTCGATGATGGCCGCCATGCGCGAGAGATTGACGGGTCCCGGCAAGGTGTAGAGGCTTTCCTCCTGCAGGTCGAAATGGCGAAGCAGGTAGTGATAGACCTCGGCGGGACAGTTGCTGGCAACCTCCAGACGCACGGCCTCGCCAAAGGGGCGAGTGGTGAGTTCGTCCGCCAGTGCGTCCAGCAGGTTGTCCACCTCTTCCTCGTCCACGAAGAGTTCGCTGTTGCGGGTCACGCGGAACTGGTAGAAACCCTTGACGTGCAGGCCGGGAAAGAGGCTTTCGATGTTCTCGTGAATGACCGAGGACAGGAACACGAAATCCGCAGGGCCCGCGATATCCGTGGGTAACTGGATGATGCGCGGGAGGATGCGCGGCGCCTGCACGATGGCGATAGGGCTGTGCCGACCGTAGGCATCCTGACCTTCGAGGACGATGGCAAAGTTGAGACCTTTGTTCTGCACCTTGGGGAAGGGGTGTGCCGGATCCAGACTCAAGGGCGTGAGCAGAGGCAGGACCTCCTGCTGAAAATAGTGGGCGATCCAGCGCCTCTGCGCCGCACGCCAGGTGTCCCGCCGACGCAGGCGGATGCCCTCTTCTGCCAGGGCAGGGAGTATGCGCTCATTGAGGCAGGTGTACTGGGCGCGGATCAATTCGTGAGCGACTTTGGCGACGGCGCGTATTTCGTCCTCGGGACCGAGCATGTCCGGGCCCAGGGGCCCCGCATTGTATTTGCGCCGCTGCATGAGCCCCGCCACCCGAACCTCGAAGAATTCATCGAGATTGCTGGAGACGATGGTCAAAAAGCGAAGACGCTCCAGGAGCGGGACCTGTGGATCATCGGCCAGGGCCAGCACGCGTCGGTTGAACTCGAGAATGCTGAGGTCGCGATTGAAATACAGCGAGGGATGGTCGAGGGCACCGACCGGCAGGGCCTCCGAGGGCTTCGGGGCCACCAAGGTCTCGGACTCAGGCGGATTGCTGGGCCGCATGCAGTCGCTCCTGCCGTCGTTCCGCTGCCAGGACCGTATTCTGCAGGAGCGTGGCCACGGTCATCGGCCCCACGCCGCCCGGCACCGGCGTGATCCAGGCCGCCCGCTCCCGCGCACCGTCGAAATCCACGTCTCCCACCAGGCGGCCGTCGTCCAGGCGATTGATACCGACATCCAGCACCGCTGCACCCTCGCGCACCCACTCGCCGGGGATGAGCCCGGGTTTGCCGGCGGCTGCCACCAGGATCTCTGCCGAGCGTACATGTGCCTCCAGCTTGCGGCTGAAGCGGTGGCACACCGTGACCGTGGCACCGGCCAGCAGCAGCTCCAGCGCCAGGGGACGGCCAACGATGTTGGAGGCCCCGACTACAACGGCTTCGCTGCCTTTGCGCGGAATCTGGTAATGCTCCAGCAGGGTCATGATCCCCGCCGGCGTGCAAGAGCGCAGCGTAGGGGCGCGCAAGGCCAAGCGCCCGACATTATAGGGGTGAAAGCCATCCACGTCCTTGTCCACAGCGATGGCCTCGATGATGGTCTCGGGGTCGATGTGTGCCGGCAGCGGCAATTGCACGAGAATACC
>ERZ1669250.109-NODE-109-length-43280-cov-8.999722_pt1 | contig 43280 bp, 45 predicted proteins | sample MGYA00579295_ERZ1669250 | MGnify/ENA primary metagenome ERZ1669250 (study PRJEB41166, sample SAMN08046056) | hot springs metagenome | biome: hot spring; feature: acid hot spring; material: thermophilic sediment; isolation source: thermophilic sediment from acid...
GTTCCCGGAGGGTATGGCTTAATAGAGATATCCATAGGAAAGGACAGCGCAGAAAAGCGCTTTGGAGCAAAAATAGGCTCGGTGGTTACGATTGAAAAAATATAGAAAAGGGATAATCATTGGTAGGTTTCAGCCGTTTCACTTAGGTCATCTGAAAGCCGTCGAGTACGCATCATCTCTCTGCGAGAGGCTTGTGATAGGCATAGGGAGCGCTCAGGAGAGCGGTACGGTAAGAAACCCATTTGACGCCGATACGAGGGAGGCCATGATAAGGGAAAGCCTAAAGGATGCGGGTCTTGACCTGAAGGTAATTGAGTTCCTTAGGATTCCCGACTTCATGGATGACGAGAAGTGGTTTAACTACATAATTCAGCACGTTCCAGACATAGAAGTCGTATTCTCGGGGAACGGATGGGTTAGAAGGATATTTAAAACCAGGGGGATGAAGGTCGTGGTTCCACCGTGGTACAACAGGGGCGAGATCTCGGGAACCAAGGTCAGACAGCTCATAAGAAGCGATCAGAAATGGGAGGGCCTTGTTCCGAGAGCGGTCATAAGCATAATAAATCAGCATAGGTCAGATTTAATTGGGTCATCTGCTGATCTATCTCAGCAATAGCTTTTGAAACATGAAGGTGACGCCGTCCCCTTGTTGGAAAAAAAGAAAATTTCCGAGCCGCTGAGGATCCTATACATAAGGCAGATAGTTACAGCTTTCAGCAACGGCTTTGCGTCGCCCTTCGTAAGCATATTGATGGTGCAACTGAACGCATCGGCCTTCATGCTGGGGCTGCTTTCCTCCCTCACTAACTTCATATCGAACTTCTTCCAGTTTATGTGGGGCGCGGTCACCGATGCGGTTGGCAGAAAGGTGCCCTTCATAGTTATCGGAGGGTTAAGTACGTCATTCATATGGCTTCTGGCAATAGGCACCAAACAGGCCCAGTTTCTTCTGCTACTTGTTGCGCTTCAATCATTCATGAATTCTATGGTTACGCCCGCGCTTTCGGCGCTTATTGGGGATCTGGCCCCTCCCATGAGGAGGGGAAGGATTTCGGCCTCGCTTAACATATTCTCATCGCTGGGCTCTCTAGTTGCGACGCTGATATCGGGATACATAATGATGGTTGACGACAAAAGTCTAACCCTCATGTATCTGTTTCCGTTTTTGCTGGCCGCAGTAACTGGTTTTGTTGGTAACTTGGTCATATTAAAGATAAGAGAAAAGCCGACAAGGCGTAAGGTGAGCGCAAGACCTTCTGAGCTAATTAAGCCGCTTAGGGAGAACCCCACCTTCAGAAAGTTCGCGGAGATCTCCTTTGCCTCAATGATAATACAATCGCTGCCTTGGGGGGTATTTCCCTTTGTTATAGTAGACGTAGTTAGGGCTAATATGATTCAGGTCGCGCTAATATCTGTCATAAACGGCCTCTTCATTTTATCCGTTCAGAGGATAGCGGGCAACCTCGTGGATAGAGTTGGGAGGAAACCGTTTATACTGGCTGGGAAGTTCGGACTTGCGACGTTTCCTCTTTTCTACGCCTTTGCGACAAGCGTTACGTACCTTTACCTGGGGAACGCCATTGGAGGCGCGTTTAACGGCCTTCTCATGGTTGCGAGCTTCGCTTACATGCTAGATGTCTCGCCTAATGACATGAGGGGAGAGTACTTCGGCGTGTACAACTCGCTCATGGGGATCGGTACTGGCATAGGCGCTCTCATAGGGGGTTCGCTGGCCGACATTTTCATGTCTCACCTTGGTTTGGTGATGGGACTGAGATACGTGTTGCTCATATTTGCCATAGGTAGGTTTTCCGTAAACTTTTTGTTCTTTAAGATAAAGGAGCCTTCAAGGCTCATTGAAGATAAGCGCCGATCCACTCTTTGGCTCTGAACGGATGCAGTGAGTCGTAATCTTGCCCATTTGACACGAAGAGTACCGGTCTCTTGTACTTTGATAGCGATAGGAAAACCCCGCCTTTATTATCGGCGTCGACCTTGGTTACTATAAACGCATCGACGCCGACTGCTTGATCATATCCTTCGACCTGCCTTATTACGGCGTTTCCAGTTAAGGCGTCAACTACGAGCACTTTTAAGTTGGGCTGCGCGACCCTGACTATCTTCTTCATCTGGTCCATGAGGTTTTTATCCATCTCTACCCTTCCCGCGGTATCTACAAGGACAACGCTATTCTCTCTACCCATGTTCGTTTTTTTTGCCTCGTACGCTATGGAAGCCGGGTCAGCTCCATATCTGGACTGAACGAATGGCACTCCCAGCTTCGTTGCGTGCGCTGTTAGCTGTTCAATGGCTCCTGCCCTGTACGTATCAGCGGGGACCAGCGTCGGCTTAAAACCCTTTGAAACGAGCAGCTTACATACCTTAGCTACCGTCGTCGTCTTTCCGACGCCATTTACCCCAAAGAATACCATGACGTAAGGCCAGTTTCTCCCTTGGTTTATCATGGCTTCCAGATCCGGCGACTCAAGGAGCTTCAGCCTCTCGTAAATTACATCCGAAAGTTCTCTATCTTTAGCCTCTAGCTGGATCTGTTCAACAACCTCGAGCGCGACTCCGGCCTCGAGCAGGAGTTGTCTTGCCTCATCATCCTTGTGCTCCCTGAGCTTCGCAAAAGCTTTCTTTATTCCCTCAAAAACCATCGCGCGAGACCTAGCTTGCTGGCAAGTTCCCTCAATCTCGGCTCCATGGACTGCATGGCCCCAACCGTTTGCCTTTCCCTTATCTGCGTGGCCTGAATGCTCTTCTGTAACTCATCACGCCTTTTTTCGAGATACGTCACGACTTCCTCCTTGGGCCTTTCTGCAAAGACCGATTGACCAAGGGAGACGAATACCTTTTTGTCTGCTGTTGCCGCCTGAACGAAAACGCCTGCTCCTAGGTTTGCCAGAAAGCCGCCATTTAAAGACTTAAGCGCTGCCAGCGCTCCCTCGGTTTCCTGAAGGTACGCGGCTATTAGTCTCTCTTGGTCGCTTAAGGCCTTAAGCACGGATTCCAGATACACGTACTGATCGCTTAGGTTTTGAAACTCTTCTCTTTCTTCGCTCAAGTTGCATCATCTGCTTTATTATGGGATCATCAATCTTATCTGGATCTTTAACTTCCTTTATGCTTTCTATTCTTATTTCTCCCCGTTTGACATGATGTTTGCTTCCTACCTCAGACATAACTCTGTCAGTGGCACGTTTTTCGTTGGTTGCTACCACGTACTTTACGAAAACATGACCGTAAAACCCATCTGCCACTTTTCCTCTTACCTCGTAAATGCGAGGTTGTTGCTCGGAGCTCATTTGTGATGAATTGGCTGCTAAGACTTAAGCCTAAGCTTGGCAAGTCTCGTTGTTGGTTTAGCGCCAAGGCGCGTTCTATGCTTACCAGTTCAGGTCCTGTGCTTGCTTCACCTGCAAGCGCTCCAAAGGAGTTAGCTACTAGTCCAAGCCTTAAGTAGTTGAACCCAATGTTAACCGTTGCCGTGTCACCTCTTACCTTGAACTTTTGTTCTAGTTCCTTGGCTTCCTCATCGGATACTGAGGGAGGGAGTGCCAACCCTCTGTCAGTTACTACCGCCAACGAGCCGACTGTTGTGTACTGCCCTATGCGCCCCCTTTCAACCTCCACGTCAAGGACGTCAGATATCTGTCTCACGGTTTCGCGGTCGAAGCCCTCGTATACAAGGGCGAAAAACGAGTTTGCCAATATTAGGTTTCCGAGGGCCGTGTAGTTAGTTTGAAGCTGCCCTACGTTAAGATCATAACTTTTTTTTACTTCTGACAGATCATCATCATCGACGTTCCAAGGAAAAAGCACACCTTTGTTGTTGCCAGCTATCATAACGCCATGAAGCTCTGAAGATATTACATCCACTGGAAGCGTTTCAACCGCAAGGGCGCTCTTCACAAGACTCAAAGACTTTTCATCGAATGAAGGGGATATGAGAGCAACCTTATCGTTGGCAAAAACCTTAACGCCAACCCAATTGCTTCCCATCAAACGGCCTCTTGTAACTCCTACCGTGCTAATTGTCCTGTGCAATAGACTCACCTGAAGCCCCTTTCCCCTTTGCTTCTTCCTCATCTTTTGGGGCTTCGGTCCTTTGAGTTTTGAGCTTCACGATCCACGGTTCATCGCTCTTCTCCCTCTCCGCGATTACCTCTACTTTCTTTGGGAAGTTTCTAATGCCTTTGCTCCATACAAAAGAGTTCAAATCCGGATCAAGCTTGACTTCTCCCTCTTTTATCCTTCTCCTTATGGCTTCTTGAAGTATCCTGATCGCGTGCGGTGCCCTCTTTTTACCGCGCTTGAACTTGGTCGACTTAAGCGATATCACGTATTCTTTTTGCTCAGGCATACTATATTTAATGTCGTGTAGATTAAGCTTTATCTTTTGCGGGGTGTGCAGCTCGCACGGCGGAAAGCCAAGCTGGTGAAGATAGGAAGGTTCGATGCTTCCTCCAAAGCGCGCTCCAGGTGCGGTAGCGTGAAGCACGACCTAGCTCTTTCCGACTGCGTAGTTCGCTGCGACGTCTGCGGGCTGACGATGGACCGCGACCTGAACGCTGCCATCAACGTCTTAAACATGGGCCTTATCAGGGTAGGGAAGAGCATGCCCGAATTCGCCCGTGGAGACGCCTCTGGCGGGATACCTTCAGCGGGAAGGCATTATCAACGCGTCGTTGAACCAGGAACCTCAATTCCTTCAGGGATGAGGGGGTGTCAGCTTGACGCGCGCGATTCCTGCATATGTATATGGTCGACGTTGTTTCAATTTCGCGTGAAGGCTTTCTCGTGAAAGCGCGAATGAAAGAACCTCAGGGTACTTTGATGCTAATTATCTGCGACCTACCCCATTCTTTCGGGCCGGACTTTGGGGTTTCAGGTAGCGTGGCGCGCTTTTGTCTCCTATCTCTATTTACTTGCCGTAATCCACATCTCTCTTTAAGTCACTGGGCTGCGTTTAAATCGCGATCGCGCGTTGCCAAGGCGCCTTCGGCTTTCGGAGTGTACTTCCAAAACACTTTTCGTATTGAACTGCATCATTTTATTTCCCACTCTAAGCGACGAGGTCTTCAGTAATATGGGTAAAAGAGATCGCATACACCGATAAAATCTTAAGGTAGTGCAGAAAGAAAAGTGGTAGGCGGTCGTAGTCTAGCCTGGTAGGACGGTGCCCTGCCAAATCAGCAGAGCGGCACTGACCCGGGTTCAAATCCCGGCGGCCGCATACCGAATTTTTGCGAAGTAATATCGCAGTGGTAACTGTATAGAAGTTTAATGGGCCGAAGGAGACTTGAACTCCTGACCTCTGCCATGTCAAGGCAGCGTCCTACCAGACTAGACGATCGGCCCAAGAATTCTTGGCAAGGGCTCTTTAACCTTATCGCTTCAGCTAAACGACCTATCGCCCGCGTCTCCCAGTCCAGGTATTATAAATCCATTTTGATCGAGTGATGGGTCCACGGCTGCGGTGAAGAGTTGAGCGTTGGGAAACTCCCTCCTTATGGCAGACAGACCATATTCGGACGCTATAAGCGTCATGATGACAACCTTTGAGGGCTTACCTTTTTCCAGCACCCTGGGTAGTACGCGCTTGATCGTGGAGCCAGTGGCCAGCATCGGGTCCGCCAATATCACGAGCTTGTTATCGGTGCTGGGGACGTTGACGTAATAAATTTCGGTGTCTATCGTTGAGGGCCCCGCGTCGGTCTCGCGCCTCTTGGCGACCACGAAACCAACCTTTGCAGACGAAAATACCTCAAGTAGACCGTCAGTCATTGGCAACGATGCCCTTAGTACCGAGATCAAAACGGTATTTTTGAGCTCTGGTATGTCAACCCCCTTAGCCTTGACCCGCATGGGGGTTTCGACTTCTACGTCGCGCGTTTCAAGAAACCGACAAAGCTCATAGCCCATAAACACGCCTATCCTTCTTAACTGCTGTCTGAAGCTTTCCTGGTTGGTGTTCTTGTCACGAAGTTCCGTTAAAAGCTTTTGCAGAAATGGGTTGTCCAGAACCGTGACGCCATCTATGCATTTCGTCACTATGTACCGGTAAGAACTTGGGGTAGCTAAAAAAAATTTCGTAAGCCTGAGTTTCGTAAGTTTGAATTACACTGTTACCAATGCGATAACTTCGCGGTCAGGCTGCAATCCTCTCCCGTTCGCGTAATAGCTTCTAGGATCCTGATCGGGTTTTTCGCTAGAAGTTGATGCCGATCTTTTACCTTGCTCTCCGAGTTGGTCTCCGTAAGGAACGCGTTACGGCGGAATGCTTACCCTCGAAGATGGATTTTCCAACTTGCCGAAATTGCCTGTTCTCGCTGATTTAAAATAGCTAATCCGTCGCCGTTGCTGGAGGCGACCAGTCCGTCCATCAAGGGCCTTCACTTAAATAGAGCGTGATACCTCCGATTATGTATGGTAGTTTAGAGGAAATCAGGTACAACATCGAGACATGCAAGTTGTGCCCACTTTGGCGGACCAGAACAAAAGCTGTTCCAGGAGAAGGTGCAATCAGCGGATTGATGCTTATTGGCGAGGCTCCTGGAAAAGACGAAGACATGCAGGGCAGGCCTTTTGTGGGCAGGGCTGGCAAGTTGCTTGAAAGCTGTTTGTCAGCAGTTAACCTTTCAAGAGAGAGCGTTTACATAACGAACGTGGTTAAGTGTCGTCCTCCCGGCAACAGAAGGCCACATCTCAAAGAAATCGCAGCTTGCAGGCCATATTTGTTGGAGGAAATCAGGTTGGTTCGGCCCCTAGCCATTCTATTGATGGGGAACAGCGCTGCTTACGCTCTTCTTGGGAAGCGCTCTGTGGTTTCTCTTAGAAAGCGGGAGTTCGCGGTTCAAGGCGTACCTACAATGGTTACGTTTCACCCAGCTGCCATGCTGAGGAACCCTGCTCTACGGTCCTCCTTTACGGAAGACCTGCTTGCGATTTTGCAGTTGATAAGTACCAAGGGCATACCGAGTTAAGGGGGCATTCACGGCACCTTGGTTCCCTTGCCTTGCAAACCTCGCGTCCAAACCTTATCATCGAAAGATGCGTTGCCTTTCTTTTATCTTCAGGAACCAGCTTATGTAGGTCTGCTTGTATTTCGTCATAATTCCTTGACTTAGTTAGTCCAAGCCTTTGGCTTACTCTTTTCACGTGAACATCGATGGGCAGTACTGGGGCATTTAGGTAAATCATGCAGAAAACGTCAGCCGTCTTTGTACCTACTCCTTTTATGGTCCTTAGGTTATCCCTTGCTTTTTCCCAAGGCATGCTCAGAGATCTGGAGATCAATCCGTCCAGAAGTTCACGGGATGCAAGCTCGCGTATTATGACTGCTTTTTCATGTTGCATGCCAGCTTGCCTTATCGCGTTGGCAATGTCGGTCACGCTGGCCTTTGCAAGATCAGCAGCACTGCCGTAAAGCCGCTCGAGATTCATTTCTGCGGTCCAAGCGTTTTTGTCGTTAGTGTGTTGGCTCAAGACAATCCCTATTAGGCCAAAAAGAGGGTCCCTTGCAACTGGAGGGCCCTGCCACGGGTACATCCTTCTGATTACTTCAAGCGGGTCCATCCTAATCACCACAAACGGGACAGCTTGGATTTCTCTTGAGGTTCGTCACATCGAAAACGTATGAGGAGGCATCAAATACGAGGAGCTTACCTGCAAGCGGCGAGGTCCCATTAACTATAATGGATATGGTCTCTGAGCTCTCAATTGTAGAGGCCATGAAGACGGCTGGAGGATATATCCCGTGGGCGCAGGCTTTCTCATCGCCCTTTCCTGACCTCATGAAACATCTTAGGCACGCCGTCTTCCCAGGTAGGATTGTTGAAACGTTGCCGTAGTATCCCTCGACCGACGCAAAAACGTAGGGTATTTTGAATTTCACCGCAAAAGCGTTAAGTAACAAACGAGCACTTATCGAGTCTAGCCCATCGACTATCACGTCGACGTTTTCTATGCGGTAGGTGTTTTGCTCAAAGCGCCCAACAATTGGGATGACCTCGATTTTAGAGTTGATCTTCATTAGTTTTTGAGAAGCTGCTATGGCTTTGGGTTTTTTCACATCACTTTCATCGTAAAGCGGTTGTCTGTTTATGTTCGTCAGTTCAACCTCATCGAAGTCCACGAGCATTAGGTGGCCAACGCCCATGGCGGCAAGCTGCATGGCCACATTGGATCCCAATCCTCCCATGCCCACAATCGCGACTCTGGAATCTCTAAGCTTGAGTTGTGCCTCTCTTCCGATGATAAGGAGTTGTCTGTCAAAGCGCAGTAGGTCAGGTCCATAGTACATGAGTAATCTGCGCGTTAGCGCTTATGTCTTTATCCCTAAGAAGTTGAGGGTGTGCGGATATTAGGTAATACCTTTTCCTTTGGGATGGGGCTAGCCGGACTTTCCTCCAACCGGGCGTTTTAATGCCATCATACAATCTAACGCATAGATGCTGAGGTCTCTTAAAGTGCTCTTATACCCAGACGAGGATCAGAAAGTGATGTGGGGGAAGCACTTTGGTTCCTGTATGTTCATCTTTTCTCGCCAGAGATCCCGCCCGTAAGGACGGGGTAGTTTACCTGGAACTACTACCTAGAACTAAGAATTAAGAAGCACCAAGATCAAAGGAAGTCGATGAGTGCGTTCGATATGATAAATGTTCTAATGTAGTGAAGGAAGCAATCCTTGCCTTCGAGAGGTTGACTTACGGAACCCACAGTAGGTGCCCTTAAAAACTGGATCTGGCGTTTGAGGCTTTTTTATCACGACGCAGGTTGCCCCAAGTTCAAGTCGAGGAAGGATAACCAGTGCTTTATGGTGCCTGCGGATTCAAGGACATAGGGAGTGGGCTCGATGCTCCAAGGTTTCTAGAGGGCATCTGATTCAGAGGCCGCGCAATAATTCCAGATATCATGCAGCAGATCACTGTCACGAGATAGGGTGATTGTCATTATGCTGCATAAATTATGCGTTACCGAAATATTACCGAAGGAAAAAGGTAGTAAACCTTGACAAGGGTATAGTTAACTTTATCATGACTTCCAATTGGCATAACGAGAGCGTCAGTCGATGCCTAGAGAAAGCTAGAAAAGAGCGTGAAAAGAGAGCACAAGAACCGTTCCAGAAAGAAGAAAGGTTCCTACAGCCTTAGAAAGCAGGTTCGTAGGTTAAGGAGGGTCTATGAGCGCGTTAAGGATGCCCGTAAAGACTTCCTCCACAAGGTATCTATGGCGATAGCCAAGTCGTACGATACCGTGATCGCGGAGGGTCTAAACTTGCAGGGAATTATGCAGAACCACCCATACCTGAAATCGATAGGAGATCAGGAATGGTATCAGTTTAAGCAGATGTAGCCATGTGCGTGAAGAAGCAGGAGAGCACAACGGGTAAAGATCGGCAGGCTTGATCCCTCTTCAAAGGCGTGTTCAAGGTGCGGGCCATAAATCACGAAGCACTACCCGAGGCTTTCCGACAGGGTTTACAGCTGCGATGTCTGGGGCTTGTTATCGACAGGGATCTAAATATCGCGATTAATATCTGCAATATTGGGTTAATTTAGGTAAGGTGAAGCATGCCCGAATTCGCCCGTGGAGACGCCTCTGGCGGGATACCTTCAGCGGGAAGGCATTATCAACGCGTCGTTGAGTAAGAACTCCATACTTTTTTATGGGTTGGAGGATGCCAGTAATCGATAACATATGAAAAAGCTTAACTAATGAATCATCATCATCATATGCCGAGTTGGGCTGATTCCGTTCTGGGGGTCGGTATCATCTTGGTTATAGGTCTCGTAGCCCCCGTCCTCGTCCTCTTGGTAGGGAAGGCTTTGGCAGGGCCAGAGCACCCCATGAAGAGGAAGAGGTTTGAAAGCGGAAATGCACCTGTTGGTAAGTCAAGGGGATTCTTCTCGATGCAGTACTACCCTTATTTGCTCATGTTTATAATTGCCGAGCCCTTTGCCATTTTCTTGTTCATAGTTTCAATGTCCTCGTCCTCGGTTACCTCGGCCTGGATTGCAACATTTTTGGCTGGAATCATTATAATAGCGCTTGCCGTGCGCGGCGCTCGTTCGCTTGCCGAAGGCGATTAACTTGGAAGAAGAGGGAAGCTTCTATTTGGGGAATTTGGATCAGGTTGCCAAAAAGGCTGCCCAGTTTATCAAAAGCAATAAGATCGCCAACAAGATGATCACGTGGGGTTACTCGTATTCTCTTTGGCCCGCGTATTTGGTTACCGCCTGTTGCGGAACTGAGCTGGCTGCGGCTTCGGGCCCGAGATTTGACCTTGAAAGGTTAGGATTTCTCTCGTATGGTAATCCGCGCCAATCAAATTTGGTCGTCATAGATGGCACTTTGAGTATTAAGATGGCGAAGGTGGTGCGTACCGTGTGGGAGCAGATGCCAGAGCCCAAATGGGTCATAGCCATGGGGGCTTGCGTTCTTGACGGAGGGATTTTTTGGAATAGCTATAGTACGATGCTTGCAAGGGATGTGATACCAGTGGATGTTTACGTGCCAGGCTGCCCACCTAGACCCGAGGCCTTGGCGAGGTCCGTGATGATGCTTAAAGAGAAGATAAAGAAGCAGCAGGCCAAATACCTGCAGAAAGGTCTCAGCGGAGAGGCGAAGGAGGAGGCAAGTGTTGAGCAACGAGCAATTAGAAGGCCTCGGTAAGCTTTTGGCCGATAAGGCCAAGGTCGCATATAATGCAAGGTCAAACCTCATAAGGATTGACGTACAGCCGGAAGCGCTTAAAGAGGTAGCTCTCCGGCTAAGGGACTACGGCTTCGATCACTGTTCCTCGGTAACTGCCGTCGACTATCCGAAAGAAAACCGGATGGAGATCGTGTGGCATCTATCTAGCTATTCGAAGCCTGAGCTTTCTAGGTATACCGCTGGGCTGGTTGCCAGCGTTTCAAGGGATAAGCCTGAAGTTGCCTCGCTAGTGAGCGTTTGGGAAGGCGTGATCTTTCTCGAAAGGGAGACGCATGAGATGTTTGGTGTCAATTTTGTTGGTCATCCTGATCAGAGGCCTCTTCTATTACCGGAAGAACTTATGGGAATATGGCCTCTAAGGAAGGATTATCAATTGAAAAAGAGAAGGGAGGACTTATTTAAGAAAGGAGGGGCTGCTTCATGACGCAGGAAATAAAAACCGTACCGTTTACTTATGAGGCGCTTTCGCAGCTAGAGATGAAAGAGGGGATCCTCGAGCTTCAGATCGGTCCTGCGCACGCCGGCTCCGGACACATGAGGATTTTGGCTTGGGTAGAGGGAGATACCGTGGTTAAGGTAGATCCTGATGTAGGCTTCGTGCACAGGGGCGTAGAGAAGCTAAGCGAGGATAGGCTTTACATAAAAGCTATCCCAATGGTCGAAAGGCCATCGCTTGTTGATACGGTGAACGCCAACCTGGGCTACGTTATAGCGCTGGAAAGGCTTCTGGGTCTTGAACCCCCTCCTAGAGCGCAATACATACGGGTCATAACCGCAGAGATAAGCCGCATAATGAGCCACCTCTACGGCATTGCCATATACGGAATTTTCATGGGAAGTTCTACCGTTTTTATGTGGGCAGTTGCGGATAGGGAGCCCTTTATAGATTTGCTGCAGGAGCTCACTGGTGCTAGGATAACTTACTCCCATATAATACCAGGAGGTGTAAGGTGGGATCTGCCAAAGGGCTTCGCAGATAAGGTTGAGGTGGCACTTAGGTACTTGGAAAACCGCATGAAGGACTACGAAAAAGTGTGGATAAATAACCCGGTTGTCGTGGCCAGAAGTGCTGGGGTAGGGAAGCTCGGTGCTGAGGATGCCATTAGGCTCGGGGTAGTTGGACCGAACCTTCGCGCCTCAGGCGTCAAATACGACGTGAGAAAAAACGACCCGTATGCGGCTTACGCGGACTTCGATTTTGAAGTTCCCACTTTTAAGGAGGGCGACTCTTACTCACGTCTACTGATAAGAGTTGAAGAGATTAAGCAGAGCATGTCGATCATTAGGCAGGCCTTGAAGAGGCTTCCAGAAGGAAAGGTCATATATGAAGATTACTATAAGCGGATGAGCCCGCTTATGAAGGAAATATATGACAAGACCGGAAGGGTTAAGTTCACTCTTATGTTGACATCCCTTAGCCCTCCAAAGGGAGAGGCGATATCAAGAGTAGAAGGTGGAAGGGGTGAAATGTTCTATTACTTAGTTAGCGATGGAGGCAAGAACCCGTATAGGTTCAGGCTTGTAACGCCCTCCTTTAGAAACTTGCCTTATTTCACTCACGTGATGCCCGGGCACAAGCTGGCCGATATACCAGTCATCTACGGTAGCATAGATTATTTCCCACCGGAGGCCGATAGATGATGAGCTTCCTATACTTTATCCCAAACTCTTGGTTACCTTTGCTGGAGTCCGCGTTTTACGCGTTGATATTTCCCGGTTTCATCGCGATTCTTCTGCTGGCTTTCTTCATAATATGGTTTGAAAGAAAGGCGGCAGCAAGGGTGCAGATGAGATACGGGCCACTTTGGGTTTCCAAGAGAACTGGTGGCATAATACAGCTCTTAGCCGATATGATAAGGTTCAGCTTCCAAGAGTTCATAGTGCCTCAGGGCGCAGATTTCATTCCCTTTGTGTTTTTGCCAGGGCTTTTGCTGGCCTTTTCTGTTTTGCCTACCGTATTCATACCAATTGGCCCCGATTACTCTCGCATATTTCCTTCAAATTACACGCTTCTCTTGGCGGTTGCGTTCACATTGGTGATTCCAGTTTACTTAGTTGTGTTGGGTTGGGCTGCTGACAATAAGTTCTCGTTTATAGGGGCACTTAGGGAAGCGTACCTTCTCATCTCTTACGAGGTTCCCTTCATCCTAGCGATTACTTCAGCGTTTCTGCTTTATGGCACTCTTGACTTGGTAAAGATAGTTGGAATTCAGGAGAGCACGCTTCCAGGGATTATGCTAAACCCAATTGCAGCTATAGTTTACGTGATAGCTGTAATAAGGGCGACGGGAAGGGTTCCTTATGACATCGTAGAAGCCGATAGCGAGCTTGTCTTTGGTCCGTATACGGAGTACAGTTCACTGATGTTTGGGTTTGTAATGGGCGTTCCTTACATAGAGCTTTACAGTTATAGCCTTCTCTTTTCCGTGCTCTTCTTGAGTGGGTGGGCTCCAGCCACCGGCATTGGCTTCCTTGGAGGGTTGATTCTTCCAGGCATAGTGACCTTCGTCAAGTCGGTTATAGTTATGTGTTTTTTGGTTTTCCTTAGGGCGGTATATCCCAGGTACAAACTCGATAAGGCTGTGAAGGCCGGTTGGAGCTGGGTGTTTTACCTGGCGCTGATAGCGCTGTTCCTATCGGCCGTCGTTTCGAGGATCTTGTGGTGATGGATAATGAGCAATCAAAAAACGTCGAGAAAATCAGCGTTTGGTGAGGTTAAGGGCCATATTGACGCGTTGGCAACTGGTTTCAAGTACTTCGTAGACCCTCACCGCATGACCTTGGACTATCCCGCTGAGGCCATGGAGCTTCCGAAAAACTATAGGGGCTTCTTCAGGCTCGTTGATGAGAAGTGCATAGGCTGTAGCTTATGCGAGATCGTTTGCCCTTCGAACGCAATTGTCATGATGCAGTTGCCAGCCACCCAGCCGCCTACCCCTCAGGCCGACGCACAGGCACCAGCCCGTCCAGTTCCCAGGGTAAAGAAGAGGCCCTTGGTTGACTGGGGTATGTGTATCTTCTGCTACTTCTGCGTTGACGTCTGCCCAACGGAGGCCTTTGAACGCTCAAACATTCACGACCTATCTTACTTCGAGGAATCGGAGTACAGACCCACGTTTGACAGATTTCTCAAGCTTCCCGAAAGTCCCTCTCAGAATTCTAAGAAGGTCGTGGCGAAGCTTGACGAGAAGAATGGCATAAAGTATGAGGAGGGTGGCAAAGAATGAGGGTTTTATTGGAAGTGGGCATGTACGCTTCCACGGTACTGCTGATCGCGTTTGCAGCGCTGGCCGTATCTCATAAATCCATGATATATTCTGCTCTCTTCTTGGCCTTTCTTGGGCTTACAAATGCGGCGCTTTTCTTTGCGCTAGGTTACGCATTTGTGGCTTTTGTTCAGGTAGTCGTTTACGTGGGGGCGAGCGTCTTGTTCCTAATAATATCTGTATCCATGCTCAGGGAGCCCAAACAAAGTGGGATATCTTACGCTTATCCCATAACGGGCGCCGTAGCCGTTCTCGCCTTGGGTCTTCTCTTTATATATGTGTTCGGGTCTGCGGTTGAAATCGTTCCGCATGTTATCAGTTACTCGCTTATGGCATCTGAAATATTGAGCAAGGGCAGCACAGCTATCTACGTGCTTTTCTTGCTGCTTGCTCTTGGTTTGATAACGTCCGTTACTGTTTCTCTCAAAGGTGAAAAAAAGTGACAGTGACGCCTTATCCTTTCATCTTCATTGGTTCAATCGCTGTTATGGTTATAGGGATGTTTGGCCTTTTGAGGCATAGGAATCCCATAAGGATGTTATTATCGCTTGAGGTAAGCTTCAACGGGGCGCTCTTGCTGCTATTATACATGGGTTGGGTGCTGAGCAGCCCGCTTGCTGGCTCGAGCATGGCGCTTTTCGCCATAGGGGTTTCCTCGTCGGAACTTGCACTGATGGTGAGTATAATGATGGCGATGTTTAAGGAAGGTTACCTGAAGACCCTTGACCAGGAAGAGTTAAAAGAGGTTGAAGAGTCATGAGTGCTATCGGCCTTTACCTTTTGATGGTCCCATTTGTGGTAGCCTTGCTGGCTCCGCTACTTCAACGTATTCTAACGCCCAAGTGGTTGGCAGCGCTCACGGCCCTGTCCCTTGTTGTACCGGCCTCGTTTGCGGCATACATCATAATGTCTGGCAGTGAATACGCCTATGAATTTACCTCAGCACCGGCGCTTGGTTCCTTCATGGTTATCGTAGACGGTCTAAACTGGCCCATAATATTGGGCGTAGCTGTGGTTAGTTCTGCTATAGCTTTTTACTCCGTGCCGTACATGAGCAAGCGGTTTGAGGAGGAGAAAAGAGGAGATTGGGGAGCGTACTTTATGCTTTACGGATTATTCGCTGCGTCGATGATAGGTATGGCGGAGGCCAACAATTTCATATTGTTCTACGTGTTCCTAGAACTTGCCCTCATACCGTCATTTGTGCTTATAGCGCTTTACGGCTACGGTGACAGGGGAAGGATATCCAGCCTTTACTTCATTTGGACACATGTGGGTGCGTTGACGTTCCTAACGGGAGCGTTCATTTACGGCATAGAGCTGCGGACCTTTAACTTCTATCCCATTCCAGCAAGCACTCCTCTTCTTGCTCCTTATGCCGCGATTATTGTCACATTGCTCATGGTCGGGCTCTTCATAAAGATGGCCGTGTTTGGAGTTCACGCGTGGCTTCCTTACGCTCATGCAGAAGCCCCTACTCCAATATCGGCGCTTTTATCACCTAACCTCATAGGTATAGCTGGCTACGCCATAGTCAGAATAGTCTATGGGGTATTTCCATCGTATCTGATGGGAGCTCAATGGGTGATGGTTGCGTTTGCGCTGGCGACCATATTTTACGGCGGCCTACTGGTATTCCGTCAGTGGGACCTCAAGAGGCTCTTGGCGTATTCAAGCATAGCCCAGATGGGTTACGTGCTTCTCGGCATCGCTTCTCTTAATCCGTTGGGAATAGCTGGGGCTATCCTTCAGTTCTACGCACATGCAATAGGAAAATCTCTTCTCTTCTCTTCGGCGGGGGTCATGATAACGGAAAATGACGGGTTAAGAGATGTGAACAAGATGGGTGGGCTTGCCAAGAAGATGCCATATACCGCATCTTTGTCGCTTTGGGGTTTCATGAACATATCTGGCTTACCTCCGTCGATTGGGTTCTTCAGCAAGCTCTTCATACTCATGGGAGTAGCGTCGGCGTTTGTGTCAAGGGGAAGCTGGGGCGTATTCGTGTTCGCGCTTTCCCTGGTAAGCTTGGGTATAACCCCTGCGTATTCCTTTGTAACTATGAAAAGGGTGTTCTTCGGTCCCTTGGGCAACCAAGGCGTGAAGGAGGGCACGTTGATGCTTTTGATTCCTATGGTCGTCATAGCGATATTTGGTCTGCTATTTTTCATATTCCCTGGCGTCCTGCTAACCCCTCTTTACGCTTACTTGAGGTGATAGGAAGTGAGTTATGCATACTTTAACGCGATCTGGATCATTCCTTTCATTGCCTCGGTTATAGCACTTCCCCTAGGCCTGAAGCAGAAGCGCTCAGCCTCATTCGCATCTGCCGTCTTCCTAGCTGTTCCAGCCCTTCTGTCAACTTACTTGGTTTACGTGATATCTGCGACCGGTTTTAAGCCGTTTACGACTTCGGTTGCCTGGTTCGGGTTTGGCAGTACCTCAGTTACGGTGGGAATACTGGGCGATGGGTTGTCGGCCATAATGGCACTTGTTGTTTCGTGGATTTCTTTTTTGATCTCAGTTTACAGTTACGAGTACATGGAAGGGGATCCGGGAACGCATAGGTATTGGTTCTTCTTTGACTTCTTCGTGGGCTCCATGCTTTTGTTAGTCCTCTCAAACAACCTAGTGCTTTTGTTAGTGGGCTGGGAAGGAACTACTCTTTCATCTTATGCTTTGATCGGGCATTGGTACACGGACGATGAAGAACGGTGGGTTGGCGATAAGGGAAGGTACGCCCTTGGGGTGCCTAACTGGTCTACCCCAAGTAGTTCGGGTGTGAGGGCCATCGTGTTTACGAGTTTTGCAGACATTGGTTTCATAATAGGCGTTAGCATGCTTTACAATGCTTCCGGAACGTTTAGCCTCTACGCGATTTCCGAAAATATGCCCGCCATACTTTCGGCGCTAAACAGGCAAGGAATGCTGATCCCGTTCTTAGTTCTATTTTCAATGGGGGCTTTTGCCAAGAGCGCCCAATTCCCGTTTCACGAGTGGCTTGTAACCGCCATGACAGGTCCTACCAGCGTCAGCGCTCTTATACATGCGGCAACCATGGTTAACGCTGGCGTCTACTTCATGCTGAGGTTCATGCCCATGATAATAACGGGGGCAAGCGAGGACGGATTGCTTGGTGCGGTATCCCCATTCTTCCTTTACGTTGCTGTCATAGGTGCTTTCACGGCGTTTATGCTAGCATCACAGGCTGTGGTATCCAGAGAACTGAAGCTCATACTGGCGTTCTCAACGGCATCTCAATTAGGATACATGTTTCTGTCAATTGGACTAGCGGCTTATGTTGAGCCATCTGTGGCCTTCTTTGCGGCTTTTTCACACATGATAAGCCAGGCCCTGTTTAAGGCTGCGTTATTCTTGGCAGCTGGTGCCCTTATACATGAGTTCTCGTCGCGCTACATTAGCGATATGAAGGGAGCGTGGCACGGAATGAAATGGACCACCATCGCTTTTGCGCTAGCATCCCTTTCTCTTGCCGGTATCCCTCCGTTTTCAGGGTTCTGGGATAAGGACTTGATATTGGACCTAACACTTCAGTCTGGCCTTTGGTACCTATACGCTTTAGCTCTAGCTGGCGCATTTATGACGGCTTTCTATATATTCAGGGCGTTTACCCTGATATTTGCAGGAAAACCAGAAAGAGAAGTCAGAGAGCCGGGGCACGCGATGTTGCTACCGTACGCGGTGCTTGGGATTGTGACGTTGGCCTTTGGACTGATATGGCCCTCACCGGTTGGTGCTTCAATCTGGATTTACAAAGCCATTACAGTTGACAGCTACGCTAATTTGCAGCTGACGTCGCTACCACCGTTTAACCTTAGCTCGCTTGCGGCCTCTCTAATAGTGGCGTTTTTCGGACTAGGTATAGCCATTTACATTTACTCCGAAAAGAGGCAATTATATTCACCCATCGGAAAATCCGGAGTGTTGCCGGCGCTTCACTCCTTCTTGTACGATAGGTGGTTCATAAACTCGGCCTACTATCGGGTGATCGTGGGCGGTTTCGCGGCAGCTTCTCGTGGCCTCGATGCGGTGGAGCACGGTGGCTTCGATAAGTTTTACCACTCATTGCTTCCCTCCACGTTTTCCTTGGCTAGCGTGAAGCTTAGAAGGGTTCAGACAGGTGTGATATCCAAGTACTTGACCGCTCTCTTCGCCGGTCTGCTAATTATGGTGGTGATCTACGTGGCATTTCTCTTGATTGGGTGATAAAAATGCAAGCAGAGATGTACTCGTTGATTGTGCTGGGGGTTTCCGCAATGACGTTAACGCTCTTGCCTAGGAACCGCGGAAAGCTCGGTGTAGTTATTGGTGAAATTGCCCTAGCGATTTCAGTTGCCTTATGGTTAATTTACTGGTATCCGTTCAGGGTCCCAATGGTATCAACGGCTTCAGCTTCGAGCTTTCATTCAGATGAGCTATCCTACTTGGTTTCCGTAACAGCTGCGTTCGTGGGGGCGCTTGTACTTCCGCTCTCAAAGAGAGTAGAAGGAAGCTCTTGGCAGTTTCCGTTCGCTATAATCCTCGGCGTAGCGGGCACTTCCGCTCTTGCCTCTACGACAAATCCCTTAGTGATATTGGCGAGCTGGGGCTTGGTATCCTTAGCTAGCTATTCGATGGTCTCGCTAAGCGGAGATAAGGACTCCCTAATTGGGTCCATAAAGTACGCATTTATGAGTGCTCTCTCTTTCCAGTTCTTGCTCATAGGCGTCTACATGGTTGTCTTTTCGCCGGCTGGGTCCAGGATTATAGCGCTTGGAGTGCTTCTCTTCTTGGTTGCGCTTGGGTTTAAGGCAGGCATTCCGCCATTCCACATGTGGTTGCCTGACGTCTATGGCTTTTCGGATCCAATCCCAATATCAATGTTGTCATCGACAATGAAGCTTGGGGCGCTAGCCCTAGCCATTAGGATACTAGCGCAAGTTATGCCATCCATAGAGCCACGGTTTGGGCTCTCCCTGGTAACGGTACTTGTGATATTGTCTTCAGCAGCGATGGTGCTCGGTAACCTGGGTGCTTTAACCCAGACAGACGTGCAGAGAATGATGGCGTACTCGAGCATAGCCCACGTCGGCTACATGACAATGGCTCTCTCGGCTTTTGCGGCGTCTGTGGTATATAAGGCACCTCAGGCAGGTTACTTCGCGCTGCTTGGCTTGCTAGTATACTTCGCTTCGTATGCGCTTTCTAAGGCGTCGGTGTTCTCCTTCATATCGGGAGTCAGGGGTCAGGGTAGGGCAAGCATGTTCAAGTTCCAGGGTCTGGGAACCGCTAATAAGGCGTCTTCAGCATCCGTCTCGGTGATACTTCTCAACTTGATAGGCATGCCACCCCTGCTCGGGTTCTGGGGCAAGTTTTTCATATTCCTATCAACCGCAAGTCCATCTATCCCACCTTTTTACGTTGCGGGAATTCCATGGTTTACGCTTCTTGGAGTCGCTAACAGTGCCTTATCCGTGTTCTACTACGCTAAGGTCATAAGAACGATGTATACGAGCGGTCCATCGGGCATGAGCTCAAAGGTCATTGCAATCCCGCTGATTTCATCGGTTCTTCTTGCTGCTTTCGGGCTGGCAATGCCGTTTTTGATCTCCCTCCCGTAGAAAAGTTTGCAAGGGTCCTGTTGTCGAGGTGTGCCGCTCGCGCCTTTTTGCGATGGTCAGATTTACGTGGTTAGTTCGATGTGGGATTTACCCGGACGTTCGCATTCTGTTTTTGTTCTTTGTCCTCTTGCCGCGAGCCTCCAAAGAGGACGAGCTGCGATAGCCTACATTGATAACTTTTAAGGCCCATGCGTCTTTCTTTGGCTTTGGCTTTCTAGCCCTTTAGCCCTTTTGCTTAATATTACTTGCAGCTTCTAATTGGCGGTTGAGATCACACGCCGCAAGAGGCCTCCGCTTAAATACGCGCTATGCGTGGGGTGTTGCTAGCGCTGAGGCTTTCGGAAAACCTTTTTGGTTGAACGGAAGCGGGTGCTATGAGGTGTTCCCGCGCCTATGAAGAGCGGTTTGGGGCGTCTTTGGTTTTATTTGAGCCAAGTATACGAGCAGGTGCCCCGCGTTTATGATAGGGGCAGCAACGCCATAAGTCTATGGCAGGTTAGAAGATGGAGAATGGAGGTTCTTAAGCTTCCGCTGAGGCCGGGCGATTTGGTCCTTGACGCGGGTTCAGGAAAGGGGGCTATGAGCAATTTGTTGAGGCGCTTTGGTGTTGATACGGTGATGCTTGATGCGAGCTTTAACATGTTGGCGCAGGGCACAGGAGATAGGGTGCAGGGCGTTTTTGAGCGTCTTCCTTTCAGGAAAGGAGTATTTGACCATGTGGTGATGGGTTTCTCCCTGCACGCATCTATAGATTATGAGCTTACCCTCAATAATCTAAAAGGATCTATAAAGAGTGGTGGAAGGATATTTATAGTGAGCATAGGAAGACCATCGTCGAGTGTGAAGTACGCCTTGTGTCTTGCGTACTTCGAGTTCGTGGTCCCCATTTTGGCTTTGCTTTCTACGGGGAAGGAGTTTTCATTGTTTCTTGGCCTAAAAACGATTTACAAGAACAATCCTAAGAATGAGTCAGTAAGGCATCAGCTTGATGGGTTATTTGAAGCGGTTGAGTTCAGGGAAATTGCTCTGGGAACTGTGTTCAAGTATGTCGGGGTTGTACCGGTTTCGAGTTCGCAGCGGTGATCGCCGCCTTTACGTCATAGCCCTTGGATATGAGGTACGAGATCTCTAGGGCTGTGTGATATGACTCGGGATTTCCAATGTTGAGCCATACCTCGTCCGGCTCAAGCTCGAGCGCAACTACTCTTCCCTCTTTTGCAAGTTTTGAGATGGCGTCAGTTAGCTCGGCCTCACCGGTCCTGCCTGGCTTAACGGAGGATATTACGCTCATGGCTTTTCCCGAAAAGGCATATACTGCGGTTAGAACTAGGTTCGAAGGAGGGTTAGGGACCTTTTCCAACGCTTCGGTGACCTCTATGGTGCTACCCATTCTCCTCCCTATTATTACGCCTCCGCTGCTTGGATTGTCGCTTTCTCTTACTAGCAGCACGGCGTCCAATCCCTTGTTTAATTCTTGCCACATAAGTTGGAGAAGGTTTCTTTTGAAAGAGAACGGGATTCCGTCATCCGCGTGAACAAAGAAAGGATCGTTCTTGACAAACACATTGGCTTTTGCTACCGCATCGGCAAATCCCCTTGGCGGATCTTGTTGCACGAAGGTGACTTTTAGTCCCTCGCCTAAAAGATAAGTTATCAGTGGATCTTTCTTCTCGCCTACCACAATGCAGAGGTCATCTACCCCTGCGGACTGAAGTTGATCTATTATGAGCCTTATTATCGGGACGGCTGAGAGCTTGCCCTCAACGTTCGAAAAAAGCGGTAATAGCCCTTTTGGTATTGCTTTAGTGCTGGGATTCATCCTGCTGCCCTTTCCCGCAGCCGTTATGATTGCCTTCATCTTAATCACTGGAGACTCCATCCTTTAAGGTTGGAGTCGGCAAATGACGTAATTGCAATATAAGTATTTTTTGTTTCTCTTTGAAAGTCGAAGCCAAACCAGTAACGCAAGAAGTCGCAAGCCTAATCGCCATAAGACGGCTTTTTCTAGGGATACGCGTTGGAGTTTAAACTCGGTGGGGGAAGTGGAACTATCCATTCCCCTCGCGGAAGTACCACAAACTTGTAAGCTGGAAAGCAGCCCTTTCCCTAGCGCTTTTCCACGAAGCACAAGCAAGGTGCCCGGGGATAATTACGTCTTAACGCTAGCAAGATAAGGTAATTATCCCGTATTCCACGTGTGAAAACAAGCTTGCCGATAAACCAGGAAGCTCCCTTTGCTAGTGCTGGATAATTCGCGCATAAAAGGATGAGGACATGCTGGGAAATTGTCAGAAACTCATTACCCGTTGCCACAAGGATACCGTAGTTCGTGAGCCATTTACTTGCAACAAAAAACACGGTGTTTTATCTTGAGCGAACGAAGAGCGGAACACGCATTTCTTCAGGACTGAGACCTCCGTGGTGTCCCCGAAAATTGATTGATTCGTTATTTTCTGTGTATGAGTATATTAGTAGCCTTTTTGATTGGGGTAGCACTAACAGGTCCCCTAGCCTTTCCTCGAACTCAGTTTTTTCGCATCCTATAAGCCCCTCTCTTAGAACTTCTTCCTTGGTCATTACGATGAAGTCTGGAAAATTTTTGTTTAGGTAATCCATTACCTCTTGCGTTTTTCTCGTTTTAAGGAACATTGCCCTCGAATCTCCAAACGGAGGTAACTCTAGGAGTGACATGAGTTCAGCAGGCGGTAGCAGGGCGGGGTCAACCTCCACTTGCCCGTGGTCTGCAGTTCCTAAAACGGTGTAGCCAGAAGTCGAGCCCACTGCCTCGAAAAAGTCAAGCAGATCCTTCACGGCTGAGGCCGTCTCTTGGCTATATGGCCCATAGTGATGGGATAGCGTATCTACGTAGGGAACGTAAACGTACACAAACTTTCTCTCTTTTTTAGATAGCTGCCTCTGAACCAGCGGGCGCAAGTCCCAGAAGTCGTAATAAGGGATGATCGACGAAAATCCGTCATCATCGTAGTTTGACATCGGTGTGTTTGAAACGCTTCTAGGAAGTATGGCAACGGAATTCACGCCTATCTTCGAAAGCTTTCTCCCTAACCTCTCCCCTGGCCCTACGAGCTTCTCATACGACGTTGGGAGTTGTGGCCCGGAGGGATGCGAGAGGCCTAGCATGTTGACAATGCCTCCCATTTCTCTTACAAAAGTTTGAAAGCCCAGCACCCCGTGCTCACATGGTTTTTTTCCCGTGAAAAGCGTTGTGAGTACAGTTGCGGTAGTGGAAGGAAATACCGAGGTTATTTCTTCGTGATCGTTTTTGGCTCCCGCGCTCTCTAGCGTAGATATTCCAAGCGCGTCGAAGAGGAAGAGCACAAGTCCGTCGTTTACCGGTAATTTAAAGTCAAGTGTTTTGCCGGTAGGCGAGTCTCCGAAGAACTCCAGAATTGACTGGCTGAGGTTGTAAAGGCTTCTGCCATCGTATTTCGGTTTGAAAATCATTTTTGAACAGAAGCGCTTGCAATAGCATTTAACCCTATCGGGACTAAGGGAACTCAAATATTCCTTTTGCCGGGGAGGTATTGGTAGTTTCTCTTGTATTTGAATGCTTACGGTAAAATGATCATAACCGCGGTACGCAGATCAGACAGAGCCTATCAAATTCTCCATATTTAATCATACGAAGGTATTTTTATGCCGGCCCTTCAAGGCGGAAATGGCATCTAGAGAAGACATAAGTTGCAAGTTAAGGTCGGGAAGGAAGTTGAATGCGAGACCAAAAATTAACGGTGGCACCATAAGTAAGACTGTTTACTAACACAAACAAGTTATCGGTATGTTCTTTCCTGAGGGTAACGATGTCCTCTTGCGGCAGAAGCCAATGGAAGCTATTCAGAAAGAAAAATACATTGAGCCATTAGCGGGACGTTGCGCGACGCTTTGAAAAGGGAGGTCACTTCCCGTTGTGACGGATAAATTCATGAGAACTACGGATATATGTTCCCAGTACATGGGTTGGGCTAAGTCTGTCGGACGCGGAGCTCACCTACCCTCTTGCTCGATTCTTTGTTCGGCAAGGATTTTATCTCAGCCCTTGAGACTCAGAAAGAGGATACATTGTGGAACGTAGGCAGAACGCCTGAAGGTACTAACATGCGATTGCAAGCTTACTGAGTAATTCTTTTTCGGCATAGCTGGTTCGGCCCTGCTATGGGGTCTTTTATGTGCTTGAGATAGCGTTTTATGCCATAACGCTGATTGGTGTGAAATTGTCCTCTAAGGTTGTGCTAAGGCTTGGCGGCTCTATTTTAGCCTCTCCGATAAACGCGCAACTAGTCAAGAGGTATGCTGAGATAATCAAAGCGCAGCTCTCGCGGGGCGTCGCTATGGGCGTGGTAGTTGGAGGCGGGTCCATGGCTAGGGAATACATTAGGGCAGCAACAGAGCTTGGTCTAGCTAATAGTAAAAAAGACGCCCTTGCCATAAGGGTATCCCGCGTTAACGCCGAGCTCTTTAACGACGCACTCGGTGGTAGATTTGGAGTGTCGTTATCTATCAGATCTGCGCTTAGGTCAATATCTAAGCAGGGCTTTGCCGTTATGGGTGGACTCAGGCCTGGAATGACTACCGATTACGTTGCGTTCCTTTTGGCTAAATCCATGGGAGCAGACATATTGTTTAAGGCAACCGACCAAGAGGGGATTTACGATGCTGATCCACGCAAAAATCCAAGCGCGCGCCTAATAAGAAAGATGAGTTATGCCGAGCTAGAAAGCATAGTTGGCAGGGGTTTACACGAGCCGGGCATACACAGCATACTTGACCCGCTTACCGTAAGAGGTCTTCCTGAAACACGCCTTAAGGTAATGGTTTTCAACGGTATGGTGCCTAATAACCTTGATCGTGCCATAAACGGAGAGCCGGTTGGGACCCTTGTTACTCCTTGAGTGAGAGATCTCGCAAGGCTAAAAAACTTCCGGTCTAGAAGAAATGGATGGGAATTGAATAAGGAACAGGTCGAAAGATATAGGATGCTGAAGTTATTGAGAGACCTCTCCACAAAGGTGGGAAGGGGAACCGAGTTTGTGTCACTTTACATCCCGCCATCGAGGCCGCTTGGTGACGTGTCAGCTAACTTGAGGGAAGAATACGGAACAGCGAACAACATAAAATCGAGGGTCACTAGGAATCACGTGCTGGACGCCTTAGAGAGCATACAACAAAGGCTAAAGCTGTTTAAGGAAGTCCCACCAAATGGGCTCGTGATATTTTGCGGGGCCGTACCGCAGGGCGAAGCCGCGGGGAGCGAGAAGACCGAGATATTCGTGCTTGAACCTCCTAAGCCGGTTCCGTTCTATTTGTATCGATGTGATAGCAGGTTCTACCTCGACCCGCTTTTGGCCTCGCTAAGCGACGAAAAAAGCTTCGGGCTGATAGCAATAGGAAGGGACGAGGCGGGGCTTGGTGTGGTCAGTGGTAAGGACCTGCGTGTGTTAGACGTGATGACGTCGGGAGTGCCTGGAAAGGTAAGGGTAGGAGGGCAATCTGCGAGGAGGTATCAGAGGGTACTTGAGCAGCTTGTGCATGAGTTCTTCGTTCACGTGGCTGAGAGAGCTAACAAGGAGTTCTTAAGCATACCAAACCTGCAAGGCATATTCGTGGGAGGGCCAGGGCCCACGAAGGAGGACTTCATAAAGGAGGGGCTGCTGGATTACAGGTTGAGAGATAAAGTGCTTGAGGTAATAGATTTGGGGTACGCTGGAGAAGAGGGGCTGAGAGAGTTGGTCAATAAGATAGCACCAAAGCTTAAGGATGTTGAATACGCGGAGGAAATAGAGGCCTTTGAAGAGCTCAAGCAGATGCTATTTGAGCATCCGGATAAGGTCGCGCTGGGGAAAGACGAAGTTGATAAAGCATTCAAGCAGGGTCTTGTCAAAAAGCTCCTGATCTCTGAGGCGTTTGACGTCCCGTACTTACTTATGAAATGCGATAAGTGCGACTACGAGATATTTGTCAGGGCTTCAGAAAGGCCCACCAAGTGCCCGGCATGCGACGGGGGAATTAGCGTTGTAAAAGAGGAATCTGGGCTAGACCACTATCTGGATTTGGCAATTGAGCAGGGAGCTGAAGTGCAGATCTTCTCTGCGCATAGCGAGAGCGGAGAGCAGTTCCTAAGATCTTATTCTGGTATTGCTGCCTTTCTCTAGCCGGCTAACGTATTGCGGTAATTTGTGAAACAGGCATGCTGATGTTCCTTTGAGGATTATTAGGTTGTTCTCAAAGGGAGGTGCCGAGCATTGGCGTTAATTGATGCAATACGCTTAAAAAAAGCCGTTGGTTTTTGTGTTGCTACATAGCCCGGTGGTGTAGCGGCCAAGCATGGCGGGCTTTGGCCCCGCTGACAGCGGTCCGAATCCGCTCCGGGCTATCCCATTACACGTACTCCCTTCAAATAATGAACCGTTCATAATTTCACGAGGAACCGAGTTTTTAGCCCAGTTTACGTTAAAAAGCTCGAGTTGCTGAAAGTCTAGGAACGTTATTAGATAAAGTGAATTGAAAAGGCTCTAGAATCTCCTTAAGCCTATAAAGATTGGTAGCGGTGCCTTTATAATAGGGCGCGCTTTAGAAGTCGCAGTTTTAAGTGCTTGAGTCTAAAAAGTACCGGTGCGGGGAATGGGATTCGAACCCATGTAGGCATAGCCAGTAGGTTACCCATCCAGGCGGATCTTGAGTGTGGGGTTTTGTCCTGCCCACCCCCTTTGACCTGGCTCGGGCATCCCCGCATGATAAGTAACGGAAGTAGGGTAAAACCTTTTTCCTTACCCATTTTCAATACTATGGTAAAAAAAGCAGTTTCGCTTTTAGCTGTCCTGCTGCTTGCAGCAGTCGCGGTGGAGCTAGCATCTGGTTCTGCTCCATCATCAGTCGTAACACCTAATGCGGAGATAACCGCGCTGCACTCCGAGGTAACATTTACGCCGTTTGGAGTTTATGTTAGAGATGGAATATACATAAGGGCCGGCAGCGATGGGCTATCCTATCTTCTTATAGAGGTGCCGAGCGGTACTCACCCACAGTTTTATGATTTAACCGGATACCTTAAGACCAAGTGGTTAAGTCCAAACATAGCTAACGTGACGCTAAGCTCGACGCTATACGCCAACGAGACGTGGGAGATTTACGCATCTTACGTTTATTATCCATCTGATCTGCTTTTATCTCCATTCACGTATCACGTTTGGTTGTACAATTCGACGATCGGCAACCTCACCATCTTTGCTTATTCTCCTGCGCTATCGATAAGCGGAGTTCCGAGTTCTTGGGCTATCGCGAGCTACAAGGGATTGACTCACCAGGAGTTTTACGCCAATGCTAGCAACGTTAATGAGGCTGAGGTCTCATCACTCGTAATAACTGGCTATGAGAATGACGTTACTGCCTTGGACTTCTTCTTGACTTTCGTAGTTGTGGCGCTTGCCGTAGTTGACGCCTCCCTTTACTACGCGTATCGTAGGAGGACCCAGCAAAGCGCCGGACAGGTAGAAGGGCGCCACATAAGCGATAGGACGCGCGACGCCATTTCCTCGATATCGGATCTCGTGAAGGGCTTGCTTGAATCAAGAAAAGCCCTTCCGATTAAGAAGGGGGATGTCCAGGCCGTTAACCGCTGGATCAATTCCAGCAAGCAGAAGCTCGAAGCGCTTGACGCCTCCTTAGAAAGTCTGCAGGTAAGAGAAAAACGCAAGGACGACTTAGATGCCATAAAGGAGGCAAGGGACTATCTCCAGATGATAAGCCTTGACCTAAACGGCCTATTTGACCTTGACCTTCGCCTTGCCTCTAAGAAGATATCGCAGCGTACCTACGACGGAATGGAGAAGCAGAGACTTAAGTCCATATACAGGTCGTTGGAAAAAGTTAACTCGATTTTGAGCAGAACGGTAGAGGAAGCCTAGCGACGTTTGTCAGGTAGCTTTTTATGCCTTGACCACGCTAAAAGTGGGCTCGTGGTCTAGTCAGGATATCCGAAAGGTCCTAGAGACGGCGGCCTGCGGAGCCGTTGATCAGGGGTTCAAATCCCCTCGAGCCCGCCTTTAATCAGAGCGACGTATAACGCTGTAATACTTAAAAAGGAGCGTAATTCATATATCAAGTTGAAAAGCTTGGCGAAGTGTGAGGATTCGGTTAAGTACCTCCTGCCGATAGTGAGGGCTGAGATAGCAAAACAATTGATGCTCAAATACCTTATGAGTGAAACCGAAGCTGCCAAGCTCCTTGGGGTGTCTCAGGCATCCATAAGCCATTACATGAACGGTGAAAGAGGGGGCAAGGAGCACGATATCGTTAAGAAGTGGCGGACGGAAATAGAGAAGTTTGCGTCGAAGGCGGCGGATGACCTAATGGCTCATCACAGCTTAGATGACATATCTGTTGCATACTGCGAGCTTTGCAGGACCGTGGGAATAGGCGAGGCCTTACCGGTTGGCGAGACTGAGGAAAAAACTAAGTCATTTTAACAATGGAGTAGTTTTTCACGCGTAAGAGGAAACGTTTCAACTTAATAAGCTTGATGGGCTTTCTAGACTTGGTTTCTTTCGAAATGCTTATATTATGGGAATATTAGTATCACAGGATAAATCTTGACAAAGATTTTAATAAATGGTAATTGGGTTGACGAGAGCGAAGCTACGAAGCAGATTAAAATACTTACCAAAGGGGAGAGGAAGTTCTTAACTGCATTGCTTAAAATCGGCGAGCCAAGTACCATAAAGAGGATATCTGAAGTTGCCGGTATGGGTACTGTTTATTGCTACATAGTTTCCAAGAATGTAGAAAAGAAGGGTTTGGTAAAGAGATTTGGAGGAAGAGGAGCCCTATTCGGGCTTACTGAAGAAGGGTATAAGGCAATAACTTGAGCTAAGGTTGTCCAATAAGGAGCTGGACATGAAGAATCCCGCAGATGGATCTAGCAGAATCCTTTTTTATTAAGTTCTTAGCTTCGCACGCTTTAACCGCGTCATTGCCTAAGATGTTTATTACGTAAGCGGAATGAAATGCGTCTTCGAGCTGGTCTTCGTTGATAAGAGAGCCCCCGTAAAACCGGGGGTCCACGAATAGCGAGGCCTCGTTACAGGAGATTGTTTTTCCCAATATACTGGCATCGCACAGCCCTATTACGAGGCCATTCTCCGACTCGTGACGCCCTATGGAGAACAACGCCATCAGCCCTTCAGTGGGTTCTTAACTGGCGTTTCTGCTCCGCAGGCGAGGCACTTCAAGAAGTAAAGGCGACCCCTCTTCTCCAGTACGGTGTCGGGCCTGCCGCAGACCGGGCAGCGGACGTATTCTTCGTAATATTTCTTTATGAGGGCATCCACCTGTTCCTGGGAAACCTGATTGTTGAGGACAAGCTTGTTTCCTTCGATGGTACCTGCGGCTCCTAACCTCTTAGTGAGATAAAGATAGAGTTGCTGCGGCTCCCTTTGAAACAGATCGCATATTTCCTTGAAGTTCTCGATCTCCGATCTCTTGCGTGTTATGGAAAGGTGAGCGTGGGGCACCTCAAACCAATCGCTTTTGGTGCTCTTTTCTGGGAGGTTGTTCATCAATCTTTGCAAAAGCTGCTTGTAGTCGTATTTGTCTACCATGAGTTTAGGCTTGCAGCGGCTTTTAAGCGTGAGCAAGGCCGAAAACCCCATATCCGTGCGATTGATTTTCGTTGAAAAATGGCATATCTGTGTTTAATAAGACATGGAGAATCCCTATGGAACGCTGAAAACAGGTTCACGGGATGGGTTGACGTCCCGCTTACAGACAAGGGCAGAAGCGAGGCCACTCGGGCAGGGGAACTACTAAAAAAAGAAGGAATAAAGTTCGATGTGGCATACACTAGTGTCCTAAGCAGGGCCATTGAGACGCTTGAGCTCTGCCTTAAGAGTATGCAAGTCGACATGCCCATAATAAAGGATGCGCACCTGAATGAGAGGCATTATGGCGATCTGCAGGGATTAAACAAGGCAGAAACGGCAAAGCGGTACGGAGATGAGCAGGTTAGGTTGTGGCGCAGGAGCTACGATGTAGCCCCACCAAACGGTGAAAGTCTAAAGGATACGCAGAAAAGAACTGTGCCTTTCTTTGAAAACTGCATTTTAACCGACATAAAGATGGGCAAAAACGTGTTGGTAGTAGCACACGGAAACAGCCTAAGATCCATAGTTATGTACCTAGAAAAGATTTCTGAAAAAGACATTCCGCTCCTCGAGATACCAACAGGAGTTCCCATAGTCTACGAGCTGGATTCTGAGGGGAACGTGAAGAGCAAGAAGCTTCTGGAGCGATGGCCTGTACGGTCATCCTCGTAGGGTGAGGGCCTTCTTCTAGGAGTTGTCCCTGTGGGCATGGGGCTTCCGAAAGGTTAGGGCTCGCGGGCCCGGTGGGATTCGAACCCACTGATACAGGCTTCGAAGGCCTGCGCCCTAATCCATAATGGGCCACGGGCCCGCTTGTTATTCAAACAAAATTTTTATACGTATTGGAAAGGCTACTCACGGCTGCAAGCTTAAAGCTGCAGATATGGAGCTTACTACCCTTTTAAGGTCGTTCTCGGCAATTTTCTCTTTAAAGGTAGCTTGGTCTATGACCTTAAATCCGGCATCCTGCATGGCCTTAAGGTTTCTTTTATCAGCTGTTGAGCTCCATCCGTATGAGGTTAGCAAAACCGTCGGCTTGTTTAGGCCTTTCATCTTCATTGAAAATATATCGATAAGCTGAGCTATGGAAGGGTGAGGCCCAACCTCATAAGTCGGAGAGGCTATCACTATGACCTTAGCGCCATTAGCTTCGGTCAGCGCGTCCTCTATGTCATCCCTCCTGTTATCCGTAAAAGCAAACGTTTTGAAGTTCACGCCAGGAAGACTGTCCTTTATCCTTTTTACCACGGACTCTATGGATCCGTACATGGAGGCGTAAACGATTACAGCCTTCTTTCCATCTGACTCGCCGCGGGCCCATTTCGTGTAAAGCTGTATCACCCTCTCCGGGTTCTTAGACCAGATCAGGCCGTGAGATGGGGCTACGATGGCCGGCTTTATTCCCTCCTGATTCAGCTTTTCTATGTTTTTCAGTAAGTTATCCCTGTAGGATCCTATGACGGTTACCAAGTACTTTTCAGAATAGCGCTCATATTCTTTATCCGCTACTTGGTCATCAACTCCGTCAGGGATAGAGTAGGATCCGAACGCATCGCATGTGAATAAGATCTTTTCCTGCTCGTAGTATGTCATCATGGTTTCTGGCCAATGCACCCACGGCGTGTAGATGAATTTGAGCGTTATGTCTGAAAAGGAAAGGCTTTCATCGTTTTTAAGGGACTTAAACTGGTTTTTAAAATTGTACTTTGCCCTCAGCAAGCTTTCGGCTATGGGGAACGCTACCACAATCGCGTTTGGGTTTACTTCCGAAAAAGCTTCAAGGGCGCCCGTGTGGTCCGGTTCCGCGTGGTTCACTACAACGTAACGGATCTCGGCTGGTTCTACGACCTGCTTCAGCGCCTCCAGGAAAAGATCTGAGTATTTTTGCTTCCATAAGTCGATCAGCACCGCGCCATCCTTACCCTTTATAACATACGCGTTGTAGGTGATTCCCTCCGGAATGTGCCAGTTTGCCTCGAAGTACTTTACATCGGTGTCGTTAAGCCGCAAAAGGGTTACGGATTCAGAAATGTTTCTTATGATATATGAGACCATAAATTTACTTCTCATGTGAATAAAAACGTTTGTGCTTGCTAGTCATGCGATGAAGCGAACCCTAGGCGCGCCTCTGTTGTGAAGGTCCCTCAAATCCTTGGGCATTGAGAACAGTGTTTCTATGTTTCTTTTCGTTATTTCGGTAATCGGTTTTTTATCTCTTACTGGTTTTCCGTGTAATATGAGTGGCTTCAGTAGCTGCGTCCCTTTAGAAAATTCTGTCCCCTCTGGGACGATATAGTCAATCCACTTCTCGTAGTCCCTGTAAACCTGTTTGGCTCCGCTCATATGGCCGGTTTTCGATATTGGGAAACCGTCAACCTCACATATCTTCATGCCGAAGTCTATGGTTGGTGCATCCGTGACGGCGTTGCCAACGCCGAACGCATCAGCATGTTGTGCCAGCTCTTCTAGCCTGTATTCGTTGAGCCCGCCGCTTAGAGTTATCTTTACGTTGAGTCCCATTTGCTTGAGTTCCCAGCGCACTTCTTCAGCTTCCTTGTCTAGATCCCCTGAATCTATGCGGACTCCTTGAAGGTGGCTTCCAAGCGCTTTGGCAGCTATTAGGGCTTCTGCGCGCGGAGTAAAGAACGTATCTATGAGTATGGTGCGAGGGGAATCGGGTGGAGCGTACATGTCGTAAGCGCGAAATGCCTCCTCTTGGTTGAAGGGATGTTCTTTTGTGCTAAACGCCAGTACCATTGCGTGAGGTATGGTGCCTACGGGTTTTACTCCCAAAAGCCTTGCAGCTAACACGTTTGAGGTACCGTTGAATCCCCCTTCAAGTGCTGCCTTTTCCTTAGCGAGCGCGGAGGATGGATGCGAGCGCCTTGTCCCAAACGCGAAAAGCGATTTATCTGGCCCGACGGCTAGCCTCATGCGTGCAGCCCTACTTGCCGCACCCGATGCCTCGCATAGAAAGCCGAGTATTTCTGGTTCGTAGGTCGCAAAGTCGAGGTATCTTCCCTTTATTACCAGTACCGGTTCTTCTGGGAAGAAGACCTCTCCTTCATCTATTGCATAGGCGTCTACTGGGACATCAGTAAGTAGTTCCGTGACATCATCGAGGCCAGACAGAATTCCGAAGTTATAGGGCTCTGGCAGGGCCTTAGTAAAAACTTCCATTGTGACGTAGGGATTTCTTCCAGCACGCCTTAGTACCTGCTCCGTTACCTTGAAGTAGAGATCTGATACCTCGCCTGACTTCAGATCGTTTTCTGTCGGTGTGAAAAACATCTTAACTATATATTGATATGATATTTATTTTTTGCGAGGAAAAGCGCGTTACTTGCCCCAACAGCCCTTCTGGCCTTTGGCCCGCTATGTGCAACTAAAAAATTATAAAGTGCGGTGATACTAAATAACAAATGCAAATAACTTATTTGGGTCATTCCTGCTTCGTCTTGCAGAGCGCGGGACATAAGCTGATAATAGATCCATATGAAGGAGGAGCCTTTGAGGGGTTTAACCTGAGAATAGAGGACTACCCCCAAGCCATAGATGGCGTTGAGGGGGTTGCCGTAACACACCATCATGCCGATCACGATTACGTCAAACCTTTTTCCGGCGCTAAGGTCTTTGACGGGGTTAAGAGTATAGGGAAGCCGCCCATCGAGCTAATACCGGGATTCACGTTATCCTCTTATCGGACCGACCACGGCCCTGGAAGGGGAGAGTGCTCAACCATATCCATATCCGTTGAGGGAAAGCGCTTCGTTCACCTTGGAGATACCTCGTCATTACCTCCCGAAACGGAAACTCAGGTGAAAGATGCCGACTACCTGATGATTCCCGTTGGAGGGTATTTCACGATGGGGCCTCAAGAAGCAGCTAAGCTCGCTAAGATGCTAAACCCTAGATTTGTGGTGCCAATGCACTATGCCATAAAGGGAAAGAGCTCGCTCGTTCCGCATACGCTGGACGATTTTCTGAAAGCATCATCGGGGCTAAACGTTTTAATCATAAACCTTGGAGGAAGTAAGACCCTGTGAGAAGTTGGTTTTTTCCATTTGTCATCTTGGCTGGAAAACGACTAAGGCTTAAAAGCAGCATCATATAACTTTTGATTGGGTGATAATGTGTGTCTGGGGCCGAATTCCTGAAAAAACCCCACCTTAACTTGGTGGTAATAGGTCATATTGATCACGGCAAATCTACCATAGTGGGAAACCTGCTGTACCTAACGGGGTCGCTGGATCCAAGAGAGATGGCTGAGATCGAGGCTGCAGCGAAAGCCAAAGGAGAAGAGGATAACAAGTTCGCGTGGGTTCTCGACAGGCTTAAGGAAGAAAGGGAACGCGGTATAACAATCGACCTTTCCTTCTGGAGGTTCGAGACTCCGAAGCATTTCTTCACGTTTATTGATGCGCCCGGCCATAGGGATTTCATAAAGAACATGGTGACGGGCACAAGTCAGGCAGATGCCGCAATACTTGTGGTCTCCGCGAAGAAGGGTGAGTACGAGGCCGGAATAGGAGCGACTGGTCAAACCAGGGAACACGCTTTCTTGGCTAAGACCATGGGAGTCAACCAGATCATCGTTGCCATAAACAAGATGGATGATCCTTCTGTCAACTATTCGCAGCAGAGGTATGAGGAAGTAAAGGCTGGTATCAGCAAGCTTCTGTCAATGATAGGTTACAAGATGGATAAGGTGCCGGTGATCCCCGTTTCGGGTTGGAAGGGAGATAACCTTGCGACCAAGAGCACTAATATGCCGTGGTATAACGGTCCAACGCTGGTAGAGGCCCTCGATATGCTTGAGGAGCCACCCAAGCCAATCGACAAGCCGCTTAGGCTTCCGATTCAGGACGTTTATACCATTCAGGGCGTTGGGACGGTGCCAGTAGGAAGAGTAGAAACTGGCGTACTTAAGATAGGTGACCGTCTCGTTTTCCTTCCCTCCAACAAGGTGGGTGAGGTCAGAGATATAGAGACGCACCACACAAAGGTAACTCAGGCAATACCTGGTGATAACATAGGCTTTAACGTGAAGGGCCTTAATAGAACCGACATACAAAGGGGAGACGTGGCAGCGAAACTTGACAGCCCAGCTACCGTAGCCAAGGAGTTCACTGCAAGAATATTCGTGCTATATCACCCCACTTCCTTTGGAGTTGGCTACACACCCGTTGTTCACATCCACACGGCTACCGTTGCCTGCAGGATAGAGGAGATAGTTAACAAGCTGGATCCGAGAACTGGCCAGCCGCTGCCTGAAAAGGCGACGTTCCTAAAGCAGGGCGACAGCGCTATAGTCAGGATGGTGCCGATAAAACCCATGGTAGTCGAGAAATATCAGGACTTCCCGCCACTAGGAAGGTTCGCCATAAGGGACTCGGGTAGAACCATAGCTGCAGGCATAGTAGTTGACGTGGTACCAGCTCAGATTCAGGTGAAGGCTTGATGGCTCAGAAGGCAAGGGTGAGGCTTTGGAGCGCGAACGTCAGGGACGTGGACTTGGTATGCAACGAGATAAAGGACGTTGCTACCAAGGCAGGCGTTCGCGTTGCGGGCCCCATCTACCTGCCCACTAAATATCTAAAGATAACTACGAGAAGGGCGCCAAATGGAGAGGGAACTGATACCTACGATCACTGGGAGATGAGGCTTCACAAGAGGTTAATAGATATAGATGCCGATGAGAGAGTTATGCAAGAAATAATGAGAATTCAAGTGCCTGATTCGGTCTATATAGAGATCCAGTTGACTTGAGCTTAACCCTCTTTTGATTTATTAATAAATAGCTGAACTCCTTTTTGAAGGTCAGGGGTTCCTTTATCGTTGAGTGGCACCTTTGTCATAACGTGAATGTACTTACCGTCAGCGGTTTCTATGAAGGCCTGCGGGATTTCCACTCCACCAAATTCGTCCTTTTCCCCGTAGTTTGTTAAGAAGTCCCAGTCTTCGTTTAGCTCCTTATATTCGACGTTTAATTGTGTGGCCGCCGTTTGGCATATTTTTTTAGCGTAAGACTTTAGGGCATCCCAATCCGCGGTAACCAATATTATGGCCTTAGGCTCCATTTGAGACAACTAAAGCGGAGGCTTAAAGTCTAGCGTTTTGGAAGGGGCTCAGCTAGGACTTTAGCTCATGAGCGTCGCTACCCGGATTCGTCTTCATTGCCCCTTAGGGCTTTGGTCATTACCTCGCTTTGCAGAATTTGAGGTGGTACGCCAAGCTCTGTTGCGATCGTTGCTATTTGATCGAACTCCGGCTTTGCGCTTATCAGTTTGCCCTCCATATCCCACGCCAGCTTTACGTTTATGTCTTTTCCCCTTAACTTAATGGTTCTCATTGCCCTGGAGGCCACAAACCTATTGACGCCCCAAAACCTAACTCCGAGGGTACCGGTATCGTCCATCAGGGTAAGCGCGAGCTTTCTCTCGTCTCCCACCCTTGAGATGGCCCTAATTAGCGTGCCAGGCCTTCCCTTTTTCCTTAGAGAAGGTATGACGTAGGCGTCAAGCGCTCCGTTTGCCATCAGGTCGCTTACGGCCTTCCCAACGAGCTCGCCGCTTGCGTCGTCAATATCGGTCTCCACGATTGACACGTTTTCGGTTTCCGTCGGCGGGTAATCGTCCCCTAATATCACGCGCGTGAAAGAAGCCCTGCGGCCTAGGTCCCTCTGGCCAATTCCATAACCCACTTTTTTTGGAGTGAATATGGGGGTCATGCAATTCTTTTCAACCAGCGTTGACAGGATTGCCGCGCCTGTTGGGGTGGTTAGCTCGCCACTGCCGAAAGGCCCGGGTATGACGGGTAATCCTGCCTGGCTAAGAATGGTTATAGTGGCCGGTGCTGGTGATCCCATTATACCATGCGAAAACTCCATATCTCCCCCTCCCAAAGCTATGGGAGAGGCGCAGTACTTGGTCCCTTCGAACAACTTTAGGTCATCTAGGCACATGGCGACGCCTACTATATCTATTATTGTGTCCGCCGAAGAAGCCTCATGAAGTGTGACCTTCTCTCTTAAGCCGTGAACATGAGCTTCCGCGCTTACTAGCTTGTCGAAAGCGGAAAGAGCAAAGACCTTGGCCTTTTCTCTAAGATTGAACTCCTTGAGGGCTCCGTCTATGGTCTTCCTAAGTATGGCGCTATCTCTTTCCGGGTGTGGAGGTTCTCCCGGCTCATAGACAAGTTCTTCATCAACCGAAACGGTAACCTTTGTACCCATGATCTCCCTGCTACTTGTCTTCTTAACGTCGACTTTCACGGAGCGGACGCCGGGCAGGTTCTTGGAAACGTAGTCAGCCAGTTTTATGACTTTATCTTGGTCAGCGCCAAGATCTAAGAGTGCTCCCAAAAGCATATCGCCTGAGGTTCCAGCTGTAGAGCAATCAAAATACAGCATCATGAACTTAAGCGTTTAATTGGCTTTAACGCTTTGCGCATAGTTAAGCCATTGTCGTACCTGAATTCATGATGCGTCGAGCTCGTATCGGCATGGAGTCACCTGTGTAGGCCATGCAGCCTGACGGATTCGAGCGCATGGCTTTTTAGCGCCTACCTCACTCTTCAAATGAGAGATATCCTAGAGAGGCTTGCATCGGGAAAGATCGGCGTCGATGAGGCTGAAAGGGAGATAAGGCGGCTTTACGTCGATCAGGTGGGAGAAGAGGTAAGGCTAGATCTAGAGCGCGCATGGAGGAGGAAGGTACCTGAAGCCATATTGGCGGAGGGCAAGGATCCAGGGGAAGCAGCAGCCCTTGCCAAGGAGATGGCGAAAGCCGTAGGGTCTGCCATCGTGACAAGGGTAATGGATGAAGATCATCGCAAAGCCATTGAGGGACTAGCTGGCGAATATCAATTAAAAAAAGGGAAGAGGTGTTTTGTGGTCAGAAGAAGTGGTTACGTCCCTCCAAAAATTGGCCAGAAAATAGGAATACTGGCAGCTGGTACAGCTGATCTTCCTCTGGTTGAGGAAGCCCAGTTCGTTGCTGAGGAAATGGGTTGTGATGTTGAGGTAGCGATTGACGTTGGGATAGCTGGAATTCACAGGCTGTTTGAGCCGCTTAAGAAGATGCTGAATGATGGCGTGGTCGTTCTGATCGTCATAGCGGGAATGGAGGGAGCCCTTCCTGCCGTAGTAGCGTCGCTTGTGGACGTACCCGTGATAGGGGTGCCTTCGTCCGTGGGATACGGGTACGGCGGTAAGGGGGAGGCAGCTCTGATGTCAATGCTGCAGGCATGTCCCATGGGGGTTTCTGTGGTTAATATAGACGGCGGAGTTGCCGCTGGGGCCTTTGCGGCGTTGATTGCAAACAAAATAGCTGAAAAGTGCCGTAATTCATGAAAAATATTCAGTAATTAGAGCTAATTTTTGAACCAGTTTCAAAAAGCTTTTATGCCTTTAATCGCTTACTACATGCCCTATGACGTAAAAGACGGTAGAGTGGTTCCTTTTGTTGCTAGCGTTGACGAAGCGCTTAGGTTGGCTAGGTCTGCCAAGTTCGTCGACCTTCAATTTGCCGACATAGCGGGGAGGCTGCAACATGTCACGATTCCCTCCCATGCCCTGAGCGAGGACTCGTTCAGGGTTGGGGTACCCAAGCTTGATGGCTCATCTATAAGGGGCTTTGCGCAAATAGATGAATCAGACATGGTGCTTTACCCGGACCCTCAGACCGTTGCGGTCTTGCCTTGGTATCCCCAAGAGCTTTCTACTGTTAGGTTTATATGTGACGTAGGACTTGGCGGTGGGGCTGGTGCGTTTGAAGATGCCCCCAGAAACGTTGCCAAACGCGCGGTTTCATATCTAAGGGATAATGGCTTTACGTCGTACTGGGGGCCCGAGGTCGAGTTCTTCGTGTTTGATCGCGTGACTTGGGATACGCTGCAGCCCTACAGGGGGCAATCTTATGAGATCGTTTCGCGCGAAGCGCCATGGTCATCGCAGGGAGCTGGCTATCCCATAAGGTTCAAGGAGGGTTACTATCCTGCGCCGCCGCAGGACACGCTTTACGAGCTCAGAAGCACTGCCGTCTCTTACCTGGAAGACAGGTTTCACGTAGTATGCGATGCGCACCACCACGAAGTCTCTACGGCAGGTCAAGGTGAGATAAACATATTTCGTGATGACCTAGTCCCTTCGGCAGACGCTGTGATCAGCATAAAATACGTGGTCAAGAACGTAGCTAAGAACATGGGCATGGTGGCCACGTTTATGCCTAAACCCGTGTTTGGTGACAACGCCTCTGGGATGCACGTCCACATGTCGCTTTGGACTGGAGGCGTCAACGCTTTTTATGACGCGTCTGATAAGTATGCCGAGCTTAGCCAGACCGGTAGATACGCCGTAGGCGGTTTGCTTGAACACGCGAGATCGTTAGCCGCGATCGTGGCACCAACTACGTCATCTTATAAGAGGCTGGTACCGGGATATGAGGCTCCGGTTTACATGGCATGGAGCAAGTCAAATAGATCAGCCGCCGTTAGGATACCAATTTATCATAGCGGAGTCGATCACAGCGGCGAGAAAAGGCTGGAGTTCAGGCCTCCAGATCCATCCTCGAATCCGTATTTTGTGTTTGCGGCAATGGCCGCTGCGGCGATGGATGGCATAAAGAGGAAGATAGATCCAGGAGATCCTGTTGATAAGAACATATACGAGCTCACGGAAGATGAGAGGCGTGAAAAAGGTATTGGCGTGCTGCCAGGCAGCCTCAAGGAGGCGGTAGAAGCGTTGCAATCGGACAGCGACTACCTTCTGCCAATATTTGGCAGGAGCCTTATCGATAAGATCATTTACTATGAGCTTAAAGACTATCAGGAAGTGAGCATGAGACCTCATCCGCTTGAGTTTCAGATGTACTTTGACGTGTAAGGCCCGCACCGGCATTTGAGTTTTTTGAATGCAATAAAAATCCTGCCTTGATGATAGTCAATGGGGCGAAAGCCCCCTTTTGAAGAGCGCAACAGGTCTAGTGGGAAGCAGGCGCGTTGCCGGATAGCCCCTTCCCGCGAAGCGGGACCAAGGCGCTCGCGGCGGCAAGATGAACAGCCCTTTTGACCGCCGGAAGAGCTGGGAAGCCGAAACCGTTAGCTGGATAATTCGCACGTATTCTTAGGATCGGGAAAACCTTTGTGCTTTTAGCTGATTGATGATATTTGGTGGCGCTTGTTTTTATCGGTATCGTGCTGAAGCGTTTGAGAAGTAACTCAAGGTCGCATATCTAGGTGTTTAGCTAAACTTATATCGGTAAACCGAAAACACTTGAGTTGTTCGAAGAAGCGAGGAAAAGGACGCTAGTGTCTGCGGTGGTGTTTGCCGCCCTAGCGGCAGCCAAATTTGAGAGCGGCGTCTTATTCCATAGCGTGATAATGATTGGAGATGGGATTCATTCATTTTCTGACGTGTTTATGACGATCATGGTTTACCTAGGGCTGCGGGTAGCCGAGCGGCCGGCCTCGGAAAAGTTTCCCTTTGGGCTGTATAAGCTAGAAAACATGGTCTCTTTGGTAGTGGCCGCAGCCATAGGTTTTGCCGCTGTGGAGATAGCAAGGGATTCTCTGAGTTTCATTCGCGTATCCCAGCCGGCTGTACCCATAGTTGTGGAGGTAATCTCTGCTGCAGCCAGCTACTCGATAATGGTTTACTTGAATAGGACACCTGGTATAGCATTACCGTCGATGAAAGCTCAGGGCCTTCACGCCTATCAGGATGTCCTATCATCGCTAGTAGTTGTGGTAGGAGTGGTCGCGGAGTGGTTATCAATGGTTTTGCTTGCTGAAGTTGTCGGAATACTCATAGGGGCCTACATAATGTTTGAGGCCTACAGGATAGCTAAGGACGCCGTTTACACGCTGCTTGATGTCGGGAATGAGGAGATAACCGAAAAAATAAGGGACGTCGTGTCAAGGATTGAGAGCGTAGTAGGGGTACACGAGATAAGGGTAAGGCAAAGTGGCCCGTTTTACTTCGTAGAGATGCACCTTGAAGCGCCTGCCAATTACTCTGTTCAGGAGGCAGACGCACTAGCCGATAAGGTCGAGGGTGAAATAAAAAAGAGCATTCCCTCGGTCGTTCACGTCAGTATACATGTTGAGCCAGGGTCTTTCCAGGGTAAGTGGATCGTGGCGATTCCTGAGCAACCCGATGGTTCCTTGAGGGGACATATGGCCACGGTCCCTCTTATAAAGATCGTGGATACCAAGAGCGGCAAGGTGGACGTAATCGAGAACCCAGCTTTAGCTGAGACTAGGAGAAAGGGCGTGAGGCTTGCAAAAGAGCTTAAGAACAGGGGTGTCGAAGTGGTGCTGGTTAGGGAAATAGGTGAAGGCATGTTGTCGTCGCTTAAAGGCGAGGGCATGATGGTGCTGTACTCTCCTACATCTAATGAGACTGAGGCCCTCACCATGTTCAAAAGGGGCGAATTGAAGCCCGCGGAAGCATCTCCAGAGCCAGATTGAATCGTATTATTACCGATCTTGGTTAGGGAAGGCTAAAGCCATGCTAAGGCCGCTGATGCCTTTTTATCTGAGCTATCTTACTTACATATGGTCAACGACGAAGACATAAAGAGGATGGCTAACCTTCTGAAGTCAGGGGCGACCATGTTAGCCGATACGTGCCCTGTCTGCGGTTCCCCTTTGTTTAGGCTTAGGGACGGGCAAGTGATATGCCCGCACTGCAACAAGCCCGTGGTCTTCGTAAAAGCCGGGCAACAGGAAGCGTCGGCTATGGAACCCTACATCATCGAGAGGGTGAAGGAGGTACTGCTCAAAAGGTTAAGTGAGGTCTCCGCGGCCCTTGACTCTGATTCAGATAACATGCCCTCTTACGTTTCACTTATCTCGACAATTTTGGACTCTCTTAAGAAGATCAAGGAGTTGGAGGCCTCGTGAGCGGGCGCGTGGGGATGGCACCATGTTAGTTATAGGTGGCATGGGAGTAGGGGGTCCTGGTAATCTGACCCTATCGTTGCTAGATGCTGTCAGGTCATCTGACCAGGTATTTGCAGAGGCATACACCGATCCAGAGGACATGCTTACCATAAAAAAAGTGGAGGAGCTAACTGGCAAAAAAGTGATAGTGCTCAGCAGAAAGGACCTCGAGGAAGGACAGGGTGCCCAGGTATTGGAACCAGCCAAAAAATCCCCAATTTCTCTTCTCGTCTTCGGGGACCCTTTTATATTTACAACGCACCTTGCCCTGAAGCGTAGGGCAGAGCAAATGGGAATTGAGGTCAAGGTAGTTCACGGCATTTCCGTATTATCGCTTGCGCCTTCATGCTCAGGACTTGATCCTTACCGCTTTGGCCCGCCCGTTACCGTGGTGTATCCCGATGAAAGATACGGCTATTTTCCAGAGACTCCATATGAGGTAATAGCGGATAATCTTTCTCGCGATCTTCACACGCTGGTTCTTCTTGATGTTAAGCACGAGGAGGGCAGGTACATGGGCTTTTCGGAGGCCTTAGGAATTCTGGAGAAGCTGGAAGAAAAGTTAAGTAAGGGAGCTCTGAGAAAGGGACGGCCGTTGATACTTCTATCGGCCCTTGGGTCGCCAAGAGAAATTGTAAACTGGGTTCGGCTTGGAGACGTTGTCGACGATAAAATTTATAATCTGCCCAAGTCCATAATAGTGCCTGCGAGCATCAAGTTTTACGAGCAAGTACCTCCAGATTTTCAGCGAATGTTGCATCGAAATGGCTAAAAGCTCATGATCTTAGAGGTCAACGTGGAAGGAGCCGCCAAGCTGCCAGCCTACATAAAGAAGGGTTCGCTTGTACCCAGGGAGTACCAGCTGAGCATATACTTGAGCGCCTTACAGGGCAACACCCTTGTGGTCTTGCCCACTGGACTTGGAAAAACGGTTATTGCTGCACTTGTAGCGGCTAAGCGCTTTGAACAATATCCCGATGAGAAGATCGTGGTGCTAGCGCCCACGCGCCCCTTGGCCGAGCAACACGCATCAACCTTTGGGAGCCTAATAGAGGCTGATGAATTGCGGGTACTTACTGGAGAAACGAGCCCTGATGCCAGAAAGTGGTATTGGAATCACTCTCAGTTTATATTCATGACACCACAAGCGCTAGAGAACGACCTCAGAGATGATAGGTACGATTTAACTGATGTGTCTTTTATGGTTTTTGACGAAGCCCACCACGCAGTTGGCGATTACCCGTATGTGTACATAGCTTCAAGGTACGTCCATGAGGCTAGGCATCCTTTGATTCTTGGACTAACTGCATCTCCTGGATATAACAAGGAGCACCTAGAGGAAATCCTTTCTAATTTACACATAAAAAAGGTGGAAGCCAGAGACGAAAGGAGTGCTGACGTCGCAGCTTACATCAAGGGGATAACTGAGAAAAGGGTTGTGCTGGAATTGCCGGCCGAGATCTTGCAGGTGGGCAGATTACTAGATCAGATCTCTGAGAAATACATCGAAAGGCTATCGGCGCTTGGCATAAGGTTCAGGGTAAGCAACGTCCCCATAAAGTACCTTTTGGACATTCAAGATAAGCTGAGGAAAAAGATAGAGTTGGGTAGCGCGGATTCCACCGACTTTCAGGCATATGGCCTGTTAAATAATATCATCAGGGTGAAGCACGCCAAGTTGCTGGTTGAGGTGGAGGGCGTGAGCAGCGCACTAAGCTATATGGACGAGATGGAAGATGCGGTCGCACAGGCTGGTTCTACTCGCTCGTTGAAGATGCTCGTCAGCGATTGGAGCGAAGCCAAGAATAAGCTATTGGAGTTGCGGCGGTCTGGCCTTGAACACCCAAAGGTTCCAGCGTTGCTCTCTGCGGTATCGGAGGAGCTCTCGAACACAGGTTCTAAGGTTTTGGTTTTCACCCATTATAGGGAGACTGCAAGGGTGCTTTCCTCAATTCTGGGGAGCGTTAAGGGTGCAAGGCCAGCGCCTTTTCTCGGGCAGGCGAGGAAGGGCGTAGAGAAGGGAATGAGTCAGCGCGATCAGATGCGCGTTTTAGACGACTTCAGAAGTG
>ERZ1669250.110-NODE-110-length-42870-cov-14.063039_pt1 | contig 42870 bp, 45 predicted proteins | sample MGYA00579295_ERZ1669250 | MGnify/ENA primary metagenome ERZ1669250 (study PRJEB41166, sample SAMN08046056) | hot springs metagenome | biome: hot spring; feature: acid hot spring; material: thermophilic sediment; isolation source: thermophilic sediment from acid...
TGGCAATTGCATCCACAGTAATCTCTATGATATCATATTGGTATCGTAAGGCTAAATGGCTTTTGTTGAGGGAGGTATAGTGGAGAAAATAGCAATTGTCACGGATAGTTCCTGCGATCTCAGCGAGGAAATTATTTCTGAATATGACATAAAAATTTTGCCTTTGCTTATCATGTACAAGGACAAAACGTACAGAGACAAGATTGAGATAAAATCTCAAGAGGTTTATGATCTGCTTGAAAAAGAGATACCCAAAACATCCATGCCTTTGATAGGTGATGTCAAGGATCTTTTTGAAAAACTTAAGCATGAAAAGTACACTCATGTGCTTGTAATTACCATCTCGAGCAGTTTTAGCGGTACATACGGAATGCTTAACACAATTTCCAAGGAATACAAAGAGATGAACGTCAAGGTCGTGGATTCAAAAAGCCTTTCGATTGGTCTGGGTTTCACAGTCTATGAGGCAGCAAGAGCGGTGAAGGCAGGCAAATCTTTTGAAGAGGTTTGTACGGTGGCTGAAAAGGTTAAGAATAGCATCAAACTCTTTTTCATAATAAAAACGCTCAAATATTTAAAGGCCGGCGGCAGAATAGGCAATGTTGAAGCGACTATGGGAGAATTTCTTAACGTCAAGCCGATAATCTCGATAGACAAAGAAGGAGTTTATTATTCTTACGCAAAAATTCTTGGATGGCGCAGGGCTGTCGATAAGATGTTCGATATTTTGGTGAGAGAAACCCAAAACAAAAAAGTGAATTTAGCCGTCATGAACGGTGAAGATGAAGAAGAGGCAAACGAATTCATCCTGAGGATAAAAGAATCGGGAATAAATGTAAATAAACTTTTTGTTGGGCAGATAAGTCCGGTGCTTGTAGTTCATACAGGCCCGGGTTTACTCGGAATGTCATTCTATGAGGTTAGCGAATATTGAAATATGAAATTGATCTTGACAAAGTAGACTAAAAAGGTATAGAATAAAATCAAAGGGCAGTTGAAAGCGGAGGAGGCCTTAAAGATGAAAAAGAAAAATATTGAAGAGTTGGCTGACAGGATCTGCAAGAAAGATATTGCTCACAGAGTTATGATAGAAAATCTTATAAAAGTTACGATATACGGTTCAAGGTTATGATAAGCAGGGCAAATGCCCTGCTTTGTTAATTCTAAAAAGAAAGGTGAATTGAGATGAAGAATGTAAAGGTGAATATAATTTTTCACAGTATTTATGGTCATATTTATCAACTCGCGCTTGCCGAGGCAGAGGGTGCAAAGGAAGTTGAAGGAGTTGAGGTGGGAATTTATCAGGTCGAAGAACTTTTACCGCCTAACATAATAGAGGCAATGCACGCGACGGAGGCAAAGAAAGCGTTTGAACATGTTCCAGTGGCAACTCTTGATAATTTATCCGAAGCAGATGGCATCATCTTTGGAACCCCAACAAGGTTCGGAATGATGAGCGCGCAGATGAAGGAATTCCTTGATTCGACAGGGCCTTTATTTTCAAAAGGCACTCTTGCAGGTAAGATTGGAAGTGTCTTTACTTCATCTCAGACACAACATGGCGGCCAGGAATCGACGATCTTGAATTTTCACACGGTCCTTTTGCACCATGGAATGATTTTGGTAGGCATTCCTTACACTGTACCTGAATTGAGTTATATAGGCAACATATCCGGTGGAAGTCCTTACGGTGCTTCGACGATAACCGGATCAGACAGGAAAATAAGCGAGATCGAACTGAAGATAGCTCGCGCCCAAGGCAAAAGAGTTGCAGAAATAACGAAAAAGTTATTCGCCTGAGACTATAACTACCCGAATAACAATTCTCCCGCCTTTATAATTGGTGGGAGAATTTTTACTTAATAAAATACGCTCAAAAGTATGGAGAAAGTATCAAATGCTTTTTTGAATCAAGTCATCAGAGTATTTGTTCTTTTACATACTTCCACATAAGCCAGAATCCACCGGCATGGAACATATGTTGCATGTTTACAAGATGCTTCAAGATTATTGCTCTATAGCCTGCGAAAGTCCCGATTGATTTTATGTTTGCGACTCCGTACTTTTTGCCTATGTAGACTATGTTGCCGTGGAGGTTAAGATTAAGTGGCCTTTTTTCTTTTCCATTTATCGTAGCAACGATATTGTGAGCCGCTATTTCTGCCGATTGCATCGCTGATTCGACAAGGCCAGGCATTGGCTTGTTCGATTTGTCGACATAGGAGGCTATGTCTCCTATGGCATAAACGTGTGGATCGGATGTTTCCATATATTCGTTGACTATTATTCTTCCCCTTTTGTCCTTTTGCAAATCCAGCAAATTACTGAATGAGTTGGCCTGAACGCCGCCAGACCAGATAAGCGTTTTTGTAGGAATAAAGTCTCCGGATTTCAGGGTCAGACCTTCGGACGTGACATTTACTATCATCGAATTGGTCTTTATTTCAACGCCATGCTCATTCATGTACTTTATGGCTTTATTTACAACTTCCTCTTTTTCTATATTCGGAAGGATCCTCGGCAAAGCCTCGACTATCATCAACTTAACGGATTTTCTTAATATACCGTTTTCTTTGCACAATTTGTTGACCCATTCCATAAGTTCTCCCATAAGTTCAACGCCGGTAAAGCCACCGCCGCCAACGACTATCGTAAGCATTTTCTGCCTTTCGGCCGGATCTTGAATCTGTTTCACATCTTTGAAGATCTGCTTTATTCGAGAATTTATCTTTACAGCGTCATCTATAGTCCAGAAGGAGAGCGCGTTTTCTTTCATTCCCGGTATCCCAAAGAAATTTGGATCGCTTCCAGCCGCCACAACTAAAAAGTCGTAATCGTAAGATTTGCCATTGGCAAAAACCTTTTGACCTTTTAGATCTACTTTATCTATGGCTACTTTTTCGAGTTTAACGTTAGGCGGAAGGATCTTTGACAGAGGTATTTTTATAGCCTCGGGCGGGATTCTTTCACACGCGAATTTGTGCAATTCGGTTCTAAAGGTTTGATCCCCTTCCCTTTCGAAAAGCGTTATGTCTACGTTTTTGGACATTTTGGAAATTCTTTGAACGAACTCAACTCCTCCAAATCCTCCACCAACAACAACTATTTTAGACATTGCGCACCTCCTTTTATATTAGACCGATCATTATTCCTATTCCAAAGATCAACATCGCATTTGAACTTTCTACGTCTATGTTCATTATTTCTTTACCACTTATTTTACCATACGATTTTGAGAAAAGTTTCACTATAATTCTCACGTATAGAGGAATCGAAGCGAAAGAGATCAAAGACCAGATCGATATGTCCTTTATGCAGATAGCGTAAATTGCTAAGACAAACTGTAAAAATGTGAAGACCAGATAAGTTACAGATCCTGCTATATCCCCAAAGACGAGGGTGAGGGATTTTATTCCGACGACCTTGTCATTTTGGGTATCTCTTATTTCATTCGCTAACACAATGTTTGTAACGGGCAGACCTATAATCACGGCAAATAAAAGCGCGTTAAAAGAAAGCGCCCGAGCCATCAAAAAATAACCGCCGAGAGTTATCAAAATTCCGTATACCACAAAAATCGACGGGACAGAAAGGCCATGATACTTTAAATTAACCGGATCGGCCGTGTAAAAGTATCCGCCCGCTAATCCAAGCGCACCGAAAATCAATATGTAAGGCGTCGAAAGCAGCACTGTTATTATTCCAAAAAGGATTGCAAGCGCAAAGGTTGTTATCATGACATATTTTTCTTCTTTTAACGTTATCTTGCCATTTATCAAAAGCCTGCTTCCGCTCGATCCAAATGTGCCGGGCCTGTCTATGCCATGTTTGTAGTCAAAATAATCATTCGCGCTGTTAGAGGCTAAATGCATCAAAGCCAAAGAAAGGCCCCCCAAAATGTACAGAATTAAAGAAAAATGCCCTTCCTTTAAAGCGAGCAACGCGCCTATTGTAAATGGAACCAAACTTGCGCTTACGACATACGGGCGGGTGGCAAGAAAGTATTTCATAAGATTCTGTCTATTTCCCTCATTATATCATCTGTCAATTTGTACTTTATCTCGGTGGCGGCCAAATTTTCTTTGAACTGATCTGTGTTGCTTACTCCCAAAAGCACGCTACTCACATGATCATTCTTCAAAACCCACGCTATTGCGAGTTGTGAAAGTTTTACGTTTAAAGATTTCGCAATTTTTTCAAGTGATTTTACCTTTTCAATTCTCTCTTTTGAAAAACGGCCGTCTTCTTCAAAGCGTTTTCTTAGATCGGGAAAGACATCGAGTCTGCTCCCCTTTGGAATGCCTTCGTTGTATTTGCCGGTAAGAATTCCTGAGGCAAGAGGGCTGAAAGTTGTCAATCCCATTCCATACTTTTCGTATATCGGAAGGTATTCCTTCTCTACCCTGTCGCGCTTGAGCATGTTGTATTGCGGCTGTTCGACTACCGGCTCGACACATCTCCATTCTCTGCATACCCTGTGTGCCTCTTCTAACTCTTCCGCACTCCACTCCGATGTCCCCCAGTACAGAGCCATCCCGCTCCTTACCAAATAATCCATCCCCATCACTACCTCTTCCATCGGCACCGACGGGTCCGGCCTGTGACAGTAAACTATGTCCACATATTCCATCTGTAATCTCTTTAAAGAATTCCTCATCCCTTCGACAAGATGCTTCCTCGATAGCCCAGTGTCATTCGGCCCGGAACCTCCCCAGAATATCTTCGTCGATACCACAAGATCTTCCCTTCGAAATTCTTTTAGAGCCTGACTCAATATGTATTCGGCCATCCCTCCCTGATACGCCTCGGCCGTGTCAAAAAAGTTTATCCCGTTCTTGAAAGCCTCCCTTATTATCTTCTTCGATGTATCTACGTCTAACTGGGGCCCAAAGGTCAGCCACGTTCCAAATCCTAATTCGCTTATCTTCAATCCCCACTTCCCGACTTTCCTGTATTCCATCTGAATCATCTCCTTTCATAAGGTCGTTACATACTTTATCATGTATCCGACGATATACGCAATAATGGCCGCTGCTCCTCCTGTAAGAAGCATTTCAATGCCGCTTTTTATCCAGTTAACGTTTGTGACCACATTTCTTAAAGCCCCGACTAAAAAGAGAGTTACAATTGTCAAAAGCGTGGCTGTAGAGAATGTGTTCTGTGCGAAGAATGGTATAAAGGTCGCGAGTATATATGTAACAAGCGGCATAAATCCAAAGAAGACAAAGGAAAAAAATGTAACTAATGCGTCTTTAACCGGAGAATTATTTTCATCTTCGAGTATATTCAATTCTTCATGCATCATCGTCTCGACCCATAACTTTTTATTGGAACTCAGTATCTCTACAAGTTGGCGCGCTTTTTCATCATCAAGACCCTTGGCCTTGTATATTTCGATGAGTTCTTCCTTTTCTGATTGAGGATCTATTTCGACTTCCCATTCTTCACGCTCTCTTTCGCTCTGGTTATATTTTACCGTCGTTCTTTGTGACATGTAATCTCCTACGGCCATAGAGAACCCATCGCCGAAAAGATTGGCAAGGCCCATTATAAGAACTATTTGAGGACTTAAATGGGCTCCCATCGCTCCGGCCACAACGGCAAAGGTCGTTATTATCCCATCGCTTGCGCCATATACAAGAGGGGTCATGTATCTGCCCTGCGACGTTTTGTGCCATATTTCGTTGGATATGCTTTCTTTCGAATGAGCCTCCTGGTGAAGGGATATATCCTTCCTTTTGAAAGCCTCTCTTGCTATCTTTTTTCTATCTTCCGGCTTCATTATTCCTCCCGATATTCATTACTATTATCAATTATACCACTTTAACTTTCATTCTCTGATTCGCTTCTTTCTTCCGCCATTTTCATAAGTTCTTCGAAAGTTTCTCCGTCTTGTGGATAATATGAAACCCCTATTTTAATATTGACCTCTCTTTTGAATTCTTTTATTTTCCCGAGTATCTCTGCTTCTTTGGCTTTCATATCGGTCTTTCTGAAATTTGCAAAATAAATCGCGAAACTGTCTTCCCCCCATCTGCAACTTATGTCGGTTATTCTCGTGCTATTCTTTATCACTTTGGAAATGTATTTCATGAGCACATCGCCCTCGAAATGCCCATACCTTTCATTAAATTCTCTGAAATCCTTTATGTCTATTAGAACAAAGGCAGACTGTCCCTTTTCTCTTTTCAGTATCTCTATCTCTCTAAAGACAAGGTTTGAAAACTCCTGACGTGTGAGAAGTTCGGTGAGAGGATCGTACATTGCCGATTCATTTCTTTCCTCCCTCAATTCGTGCATAGACACAACGGAACCGATATGGTGCAAAAGCGAGACAAGAAGTTCTTTGAATATATCTGTCGTTGTGAATCTGTCGAGGTCTAAGACGAAGCCAAGAGTGTTAGAATGCGTCTTGATTTCTAAATTGAATTTAGTTCCGTTGTTTTGAAGATCGTACGACGTTATCGTTCCTATATTAAATATTTTCTGGCCGTACTTTATTCCGACGCCTTTTACGCATTTCGAAAGATCGAGTATCCTTCTTGCCACGATCTTTATGGCATCATTAAATGATTCTTCGCTGTCTATTCTTTCGAAGATCATTGGAAGTTCGGCATAGAGATCGTTGAATTTGATGAGATCAGCATTTGTCTGGCCGATTTCATCTATGACAGAGGCATAACCCTTAGACAATTTGTTCCACTCATTCACAAGATCGTTGTAATTTTTTACGAACTTTTGGTCTTCCTTTCCTTCGTACTTGCTAAAGGTTTTTATTTCGCCTAAAAAGTTCAGAAATTCTTCAATCGGCCTATCTTTCTTCTTAAGATAAAGGTACAAAAGCCCCGTCAGCGAAAAGAACACAAAGATTAATACGTAAGAAGGCAAACTTGCAATCAAGGCTCTGTAGATCAGAGAAGAGATTCTAACCTGATTTACAAGCGTGTAATTTCCATAGGTTGCGTCTTTTATGAAAAGATAAGGCCATTCGATTATAAAATTTGAATTCTTTGCGAGGATAGATATAAAGGTCTTCCATTCGCCATCTGATAAATTAATTCCAAAACCTGACTGGTCAACTATGTAAATATTTCTGTCCGGTATGGAAATGCGCGGATCGATCTCAACCGCGATGATGCCGGACGGAGTTTTTGAAGCGATGGTTATTGCAGGACTTCCCTCTAAATTGATAAGCGGAGAGATGTACGATCCACTCATTACCGAAAATTCGTAAAGAGCCTTGGTGTAATCATTAAATCCGTAAGACCTGACAACATTTCCGTTGTTGTCTATTTCGATAACTCCCTTTATGCCGGGGGGAAGTGTAACGTTGTCTGGAAGTTTCATTATTGAAATCAAATGTATTATGCCTTCTATTCTTTGAGAAAACACAGTGGAGACTACATCTAGTTCTTCATTCAATTCATTTCTTACGTTTACGAATTGAAAGTAAAGGTCGATAGATGCAAATACAACAGATGCTACAGTGAGAAAGATCACAAATCTTTTAAAAGTCATCTTTACCTCCACGACCCCAAAAGCGTAAGGCTTTCACCGGATATTCTGTAAAAATAGATTTTAGAAGAGGCCGATTTATTCGAAAAGGTGAATTCCCCGTTTGATCCCAAAAAGGCATGTGAATCAAGAAACTTTTCCGCATCGTCTGCTCTCACGCCGTTTTTTGCCAGTAAGAACGTTACGATCACGGCATTATAGGCAAGGAGCATCGGAGAATCGGGAAACATCTTTATTTTGTAAAGCAATTCTTTGAATGACTTGGAAAGATTCGCAAGATCTGCAAAGCATGTCACTATCATTCCATTAGATAATTGCGAATTAAGGAGCGTCTGATCCAGCGTCCAGTCACTCCCTATAACCGGTATCATTCCGTATCTTGACCTTATTTGGGGCATAATCTCGATAACCCTGTTCGAAGACATGACAAGGACGACGCAATCGGCCGCCGCGTTCAAACTTTGATTAGCATCTGTTATTATCGAATTGATACCATAATTGTGAAGATCACTTGCAATCCTGGATGAGAGGTAATTTTCGTAGATCGGATTTTGATCGCCTTTTATTATGAGGATATTTTTGTAATTTTTCGCGTGAATGTAATCCGCTATGGCCGAGGCCTGAATCGTATCCGTTGGAGAGATAGTGTAGAAATCCTTTATCTCATTTATAACAACAGGATTTGTAACCTGAGAATCGACTAAGATGACATCTTTGCCATTTAAGACATTTCTCAATTCCGATGCCTGCGAAGAGGTCAGAAATGTAACAAAGTATCTTATTCCCGATTTTATCGATTTTGAGATCACTGTTGACAGGTCAGAAGATTTAAAATCTATATCGACGAATTTAACACTATCGGGAAGAGACTTTATCGCGATCAAAGCGCCAGCCATCCTGTCCGAATATGCGGTGGCGGAATCAATGGGAAAGAGGATCCCAACGACGGGTTTTCTATTTCTTTCGAAGAAAAAGATCATTGCCACTAACGCGATCGCGATAATGACTATAGAGATGACAAGATATTTTTTCATGAAATCTTTACCATCTTCTCCACTATGTAAGATGCAACTTCAGATGGCATCGTTCCAGCCCCGAAGCCCGCATCGTATCCGAGTTCCACGGCAAGTTCATGCGTTATCCTCGGCCCTCCTACTATGAGGAGCACTTTGTCTCTTAATTTCTCTGCATCTAATATATCGGCAAGTTCTGTCAGTTGCTTTATGTGTATGTCTCTTTGCGTTACGATCTGGGAGACCAAAATAACGTCTGCTTTGTATTCTTCTGCTTTTCTGACAAGTTCAACCGGCGGAATTTGACTTCCAAGATTGTAGACTTTGAAGGCTTTGTACCTCTCAAGGCCCGAATCACCGTGGTATCCTTTCATGTTGAGAATGGAATCGAGTCCGACCGTGTGCGCGTCAGATCCTATTGTAGCTCCGACAACCACGATCTGCCTTTTTAGATATTTAAAGACCTTCTCATTTATCTCTTCCATTCCCATCTTTGGCACTTCTACCTCAAGAGTCTTTATTTCTTTGTAATTCACATACCCTGTCGTCTTCGCGTAAATGACAAAGAATGTGAAATCCTCTCCGATGTCTTCGGAATGGACTATCTGGACATCTGAAAAGCCCATCGATTCGATCAATTTTTTTGCCGCCTCTCTTGCCTTCGCGCCCTGCGGAACGGGAAGGGTGAAGGATAACTGGATAACACCGTCATTCAACTGATCTCCGTACGGCCTTAGATGTTCGAGATCGATGTTGTGGATCATCTTCCCACCCCCAAAACTCTTTCTATTTCTTCTATGAACGGATTTGAATAGTCTTCACTTTTGACGAATACGCCGTCTGCTCCCTTTCCTTCATCCATTCTTCTCGAGATATCCGCGAATGTTCCCTCCTCTATCGCCGTCATGAGTCCGACCTCTTTGACATGCTCGAGAAGCGAGACTGCATTTTCGAGAACCTTTTGTGCTTCGCGCTGTATAAATCCATCTTTTTTCAATTCTATCTCCGATCCTAAACTTGCGGCGTTGTTGAAGACATATTTCGCGTTAGAAATGGCAAGGTACCTGTCCTGAACCAATGGCGTGTGGATGGCCTCCGTAAGCATTCCGAGCAAATGTATGGACTGATCTGTCATTATCGAGACCAAATTGTACAGGGTATTTTGGGCATACCCTTTGAAGATATTTCCCGTCATATACCTTGTCGGGGGCATGTACTTTGGAGTCGCGTATGGAAAGAGCGTTCTTGTCAGCAAAGCGTGGGATATTTCGTAAAGAAATCCATTTTCAACGTCCGGATCTATTTCAAATGCATGGCCTATTCCCATGTATTTTGGATCCATTCCGGCCTTTAGCGCGAACTGTTCATTTATAAGTTGTGATGTTGTAACCGTATGTGCCCTTTCTATGGGATCGGAGGTTTTTATGTAATTGTCCTCTCCGGTATTTATCGTTATGTGTGAGAATGCACATATAAGTCTTGAGGTGTACTGATCGACGAAGGTTCTCATCATGTTTATATTTCTAAAAAGGATTCCGTACATCGAATCATTCAAAAGCATATCAAGCCCTTCGAGGGCGGCAATGGCACTTATTTCTGGCATACAAAGCCCTGATGCGTAATTCGTAAGTCTTACATATCTGCCAACCTTCGGAGCGATATCATCGAGAGCCTCTCTCATTATCTTAAAATTGGCCTGTGTTGCGTATGTGCCTCCGTATCCTTCTGTCGTCAGTCCGTAAGGGATAAAGTCGAGCAAAGATTGGGCCGTTGATCTTATCACGGCTATTATGTCTGCACCTTCTCTGACGGCGGCCCTTGCCTGAATGACATCTTCGTATATATTTCCAGTCGCGACGATGACGTAAATGTAAGGTTTTTTGGGATCTCCGAGTTCTTCGAGCATTTTATCTCTTTTGTCCCTTACACTCTCGATCTTTTCGATCGCCTTTGCCGTCAATTCGTCCATCTTTTCGGCAACAAGGTCTTCATTTTGAGGCGGAAGTTTGACAAGTGAAAATTCTTTTCTTCCGACGGCCTCGGCGAGTTTTTGGGGATCTAAATTCTTTGCAACGCATCCATTCGCGATCCAGTACGATATGCCTCTCTTCAAACCTCCACCGGCCTTTACATCATCGACGACGACATTTGGAAGCGGCGCGCCCTCTGAGTTCACACCGTCTATTCCAAATAACCTCGCTACGGTCCTTTCGACAGAGTCAGTACTTCTCAAACCGATAAATTTCTGAACCTCATCCGTTACTTCTTTGGCGAGTTTTCTCGCTCTTTCTATCATCTCACCGTCAAGTTCAAGGCGCAAGGTGCTCTCCTCCTCTTTATGTCTTTACCATTTCAATTATATCTGAAAATCTCACCCTTTTCTGTTCTCCCGTTTTCATGTTTTTTATCGTGTAAAGGCCTTCTTTTATCTCTTCTTCGCCAATCACGATGACAAATCTCGCGTTTTCTTTCGATGCCTGGGAAAATTGGCCTTTTAGATTTCTTCCCATTATGTCTACATCTACGGTAAAGAATTTCGAAAGCGCCTTTGCGATTTTCAATGATTCCACCCTTTGCGCATCTTCCACCGCGATGACGTATACATCTATGCCTTTGGCCTCGGGGACTTTGTTTTCCATTTTGAGCGCAAGAATTATTCTCTCTATTCCAAAGGCAAATCCCACAGAAGGAGTTTTGCTGCCGCCGAGTTCTTCTATGAGTTTATCGTACCTTCCACCGCCGCCGATCGCATCCTGGGCGCCGAGAGCGGGATATTTGAATTCGAAGACCGTTCTCGTGTAGTAATCGAGCCCCCTTACGATAGACGGATCGACCTCGTATTGTATATCAAGTTCGTCAAGGTACCTTTTGAGAGTCTCAAAATGCGCTTTGCAATCGCTACAAAGGTAATCCGTTATCTTTGGGGCATCTTTTGCGTATTGCGCATCCTTTTTGCAGTCTAAAAGCCTTAAAACGTTTCTTTCATATCTTACTTTACAGTCATCGCAGAGTTTTGGGAGAAGATCTCTGTAATAATTCCTGAGCGCTTTCACATACTCTGGTCTGCATTTTTCGTCTCCGGTCGAATTTATTTTGAGTTTGAAATTCGTAAGCCCTACCGAGTTTAGCATCTCTATGGCCATCGAGATCACAAAAACATCGGCAATAGGAAGCGCCGATCCTATAAGTTCGGCTCCAAACTGGTGAAATTCTCTCAATCTTCCGCTCTGTGGTTTTTCGTACCTGAACATGGGGCCATAATAAAATAACTTTTGCGGAAGGCCCTTAGATGAAAGGTTATGTTCTATGAATGCCCTCATGACAGGCGCCGTTCCTTCCGGTCTGAGAGTTATGGATCTGCCGCCCTTGTCTTCGAAGGTATACATTTCCTTTTGGACTATGTCAGTCTCATTTCCGACGCCCCTGTCAAAGAGTTCTGTAGCCTCGAAAGTTGGTGTTCTTATCTGGGTAAAGCCGAAGTTCGTGGCTACCTCTTTGAACCTTCCTTCTATCCATTCCCAAAGCCAGGATTCTTCGATTGTGTCTTCCGTTCCCTTTATCCTCGATATCATTTCATTTCTCCTTTATCTCATCATATGCCTTTTTTAAAACCCGTATATCGTCCCAAGTTAAAGCCTTTGGAGATCCCGGAGCCTTTGACTGGTTTCGAAGCAAATAACTCGGATGAAACATTGGAAAGATCTTTATCTCTCCCTTCCAATCGAAAAATTTTCCTCTCATTTCACTTATGGAGCCGCTGATAAAAAAATTAAGCGCCGTCGATCCGAGCGGGACAATTATCTTCGGATTTATAACGGCGATCTGAGCCATTAAAAAGTGTGAGCATGCGAGAATCTCATCTTGATGAGGCACCCTGTTGTCTGGTGGCCTGCATTTGACCACATTCGTTATGTAGAGATCTTTTCTTACGAATCCAGCGGATTCGAGTATTTTGTCGAACAACTGGCCGGCTCTCCCAACGAATGGCCTCCCTGAAAGATCTTCATCTTCTCCGGGCCCTTCTCCGACAAAAACTATCGGAGAGTGAATATTTCCCTCTCCGGGCACAACTTTTGTTCTTGTTTTGCTTAGATCGCAGGCTGTACAATATGATATTCTCTCTTCTATTATTTTCATGAGATCTTCATCTTTCATTGTTAACCTCCCATTGAAATTTTATCATAAAATCCGTAAGAAATAAACGAATAGTGCATGGCAAGATTTTTAAATCGGCAATCGATCAGCCAATCTACACGCTACAAGACACACTTTGTGGCAAATGCCTGCTAAATTGGGAAAAACTATTTCTATGATATATGGTCAAAGTTGTCATAGTTTTTCAAAATTGGATTTAGTTGTAAAATACTTTTAAGAGGTGATGATATGTCAATTTACGAGATGGTATTGCTTGTATTTTCGATCCTTTTGCTGGTACTTTTTTCTTCCTTAAATATGACAGTTCAAAGCATGAAAAGCGAAATCTCTAACAACTCCGCAATGATAAGTTCATTAAGTAATCAGGTAGAGGCGCTTAAATCCACCGTAAATCCTGTAAAAATAACGCCGTCTTTTCTAAAATACGATATTCTTTTTCAAAACGCATCGAGAACCCTTCCATCTCTTCCTTTGAACACAATCGAGTCGACGAATTTGCAGGATTTCAGCAATGTGCTTTCGATGAACGAATATTACGAAATCACAAAATTCGGTGATCGGTATTTTCTTGCTTATCCAGCCGTTGGAGGATCTACCTTTTCCATTCAGGTATTATCGTCGCCTTATTCTGACAGGGTTATGAAGATAATCAACAATTTAAGAGGCCAGAATATTCCTGCTTTTGATATCCAGTACGGATCGCAGTACAGCCTTTTTGTTGGGGTCTTTCCAAATTATGTTGTCGCAACGCAATACGCGAGCGCTGTTTCTGAGATGATCTTTTCAACAACGGGAGCAACCTACACATCATGGCTTATAAGACAAATACCGTAAATTCGATTTCATAAAATTGCCACTTGACAAAGGACTGTCTGTTAAGGTAATATATTTCCGTTAAGAGGATTGCCCTCATCGTCTAGAGGCCTAGGACATCGGCCTTTCACGCCGGCAGCTGGGGTTCGAATCCCCATGAGGGCGCCAAGAATTTCGGGAATGTAGCTCAGTGGGGGAGCGCTTGCCTTACAAGCAAGAGGTCGCAGGTTCAATCCCTGCCATTCCCACCACAGCGTGGGGACGTGGTGCAGCCTGGTTAGCATGCCGGTCTGTCACACCGGTGGTCGCGAGTTCGAGCCTCGTCGTCCCCGCCATTGCCGAGATAGCTCAGGTGGTAGAGCAGTGGACTGAAAATCCTCGTGTCCCTGGTTCGACTCCAGGTCTCGGCACAGTAGGGAACTCTTTAGAGTTCCCTTTATGTTATTGAACTTTCCTTAAAAAATGGTAAACTATATATACTAAGATTCACTTATCAGCCATTTGAAATTTTGCAGCAGATCGCGTGAATCAATGATTGACCCAGGGAGTTGGTTGTTTTGCCTTTGTACGTTTATAGGGTTATAACGCCTAACGGGAAGCCTGCTACCGGAAGGTTGGAAGCGGAAAGCGAAATAAGTCTTGTCAGTAAACTTTCCCAGCAAGGTTATATCGTTTTAGGGGTAAAGCCTACCAAGGAAAGAAAAAGGCGTATAACTTTACGGGCAAAGTTAGCCGATCTTGTGCTTTTTACGCGTCAGTTGGCAACAATGATAAATGCCGGCGTAAGAATAAGGGATGCCTTAACCCTTCTTTCAAAGCAAAATGCCTTTACGCCTTCTTTTAGAAAGATCCTTGTCAACATCTTAGTATCAATAGACAGTGGCTCCTCTCTTTCTGAAGCGATAGAAGAAACAAATGCGTTCGAGCCCATTTTCGTTAACCTCGTAAGGGCCGGAGAAAGCGGCGGAGTACTCGATAATACCTTAAATAAAGTTTCCGAATTTTACGAACATGTCAAGAAGACTCACGATGAGGTAAGATCTGCCATGGCTTACCCTCTTTTTGTTTCTATCTTTGCCTTTTTTATACTTATGATAATAAGTCTTTTCATATTGCCAAGTCTTTTTAGGGCTTTCGGAGGTGCGAAAGTTGGCGGAATAGTCGCGATGTTGATGGGAGCCAACGATTTTCTCGCCGCAAACTGGTTTTATGCCATTATATTAGTTGTGTCGGTCTTGCTTTTTCTGATCTACTTTTTTAGGACCTCTTACGGTGCCGCTACAAAAGAATTCGTTGGAAATTTGATACCGCCGATAAAGGCTCTTAAGCATCTTCAGGATTCATCTAATTTCAGTAAAACGCTTTCCACTTTGATCTCGAGCGGTGTGAGCATAATAGATGCAGTTGAAATGGCCGCAAGGGCGACGGGAAGTCGAAGGTTAATGAAAAAAGTACCGGTAATGGTCGATATTTTAAAGAATGGCGGAACTTTGAAAAGCGCCATGGAAAAAACGAAATTTTTCCCTCAATTGCTTGTTGAAATGGTCGGCACTGGAGAGGAAACCGGCAGGGTTGATGAGATGCTTTTAAAGGTTTCGGAATTTTACGATGATGAGGCCTCTGTCAAATTAAAGCAACTCGTCTCGATGATAGAACCTGCGATGATAGCGATTATAGGGTTATTTGTCGGAATCCTTGTCTTCAGCCTTTATCAGACTATGTTTAACCTTGAACAGGGTGTCGGTCAGCACTTTTGATATGAGAGGGTATACCCTTGTTGAGTTGCTTATTTTGATATTGATCCTTTCATTGCTTTTGTCGGTGATCTTTCCGCTTTCGAAGAACTGGATCGATAGAATGATCGCGAGAGCGGAAGTCAACAGGCTCGTTTCGTCCATAAGGTATGCAAAGTTTCTTTCCGCAAAGTCGAAGGGAAAGGTTACAGTGCGCATATCTAAAGAGATAAAGATAATCACGCCGTCGGGTTATATCGATAAGGGCAGATTGAGTCTTATCGATCCGAAGACAGAGATGGTTTACAAGGGATCGAATGTTGATCTCGCCTTTTCAAATGGCATTCCGTACTATCCGGATTTGACAGGAAAAGTAAAAATATATTTGAAAAATTCCCAGATTGCGACTGTGGTTTTAAGACCTGTAACTGGCGTCGTAAGGGTAGAATGGGGATGGTAAAGACGAATTTGAATATCTTTTCGGAATTTTATGTCGGAATAGACATAGGAAGGTATAAAATAGACGGTGTTAAGATAAAACACAATGGCAAAAGGTCCGATATAATCGGTGTGCATTCCGTTCCTTATTCGAGCAAAGTATTCGACGGAGATGAACTTGTAAATGAAGATGAAATAATAAATGGTCTTGTGGAGATCGGAAAATCTCTAAAAATAGACATCGAAGATTTTATAACAACTGCCATCTTCAGTGACAAGGTCCTCTTTAGGCAGTTGAAGATGCCAAAGATGAGAAATAAGAAACAAATCATAGAGGCCGCAAAATTTCAAATAGTCAAAGAACTTTCTATTTCTTCCTCGAATATAACGGTAGACGTCGATCTTTTAGGAGAAGGAAATGGACTTAGCATCTCGACTTTTATAGTGAGAAATGAGGATATAGAGAAATTCAAGAGTTTTTTTGTCAGATCAAATCTTCCGGTGCCGGATATTTTAGATGCGGGATATTTTAAGTTTAATTATCTTTTAGAGAGTAAAATAAATCACGGTCTTTCTTTTTTCGCATTTGAAGATAGCATGTCAACTTACCTTCAGATCTTCAGAAATGGCAGATTTCTTTCCATAGACAGCGTAACGGGGGGATCTGAAGAATTAAGAGAAAATAACGCCGTCGATGCGAGAGTCCATTACCTTCAACTTTCGGATGACATTCAAAGAATCGCAAGAATTCTAATATCAAGATATGGCCTTTCGAATGAAAATATAGAGAACTTTGTTTGCATTTCAGAAAGAGATGAACATCTCAACGAATGGGTGGAAAGTTTGAAAGAGATGGATCTTGGAAAGGTGAACGATTATTATGATTTCGTGTCTTTGAAAAGAGAGATACCTGCCGGCGCTTACAGTATGGCCATGAGGGGAGCGTTAGAGAATGCCAAGGGTAAATTTTTACACAAAAAAGCGTAGGAAGATAAGATTTTCAAAATTTGCCATACTCATGATCATAATAATCGGCATAGGCATTGCTTCGTACCTTTTCATAGATCTCTTCATAAACAGCCTTTACACGCAGGCAATCTCTGGCCAGAAAAATTTGCTTCAAAATGCCGGTATTTATCTTTCTATGAGGCAGGATCAGATCCAAAACCATCTCGATGCCGTTATAAATGAATATTCCAAAAATATCGATATCCAATCAAAGATTCTCTATCAAATAAAAGATTATATTAACGGTGTTAACGAATTCCATTCGGCCGTATCTTTGGTTCGACAGATGGCCGATAACGCGACTTTTACCGTAGTCTCATTCTCTTATTCTGCAAATTCTGCAACTCCTTTGATTTTCTCACAGATCATGGACATTAACAACTTAAATATCGCAGATGTTGAAAGAAAAATAGCCGAAGGAGAGGGATACAAATTCTCCGTTTCTGGCTCTCAATCACAGACGTGGTTTAAGACTTATGAGCAGACTGTTTCGATAGGGGGTCTTAAATGAACAGAAAATTGGCCATAGCGATAATTTTTGCGACGATAATAGCGGTTGGCGCAATAGATATCTTTGAATTTCTGTCCTTCTCTGGTTCTCTAAACAAAGTCGTTGGATCTATCGCAAAATTTCAAACACTTTACACCCAGAACAATGAGATTACAAAGCAGATAAATCAGTATGGAAAGATGTTAAACTCACAAAAGATAACGATTAATGGCTTTAAAAATGCGCTTCTGAAGATCTCCCCAGACGCAAATCTCAAGATTTCTGGCGATACGGTAACACTTCAAAATCCCGTCAGCGTAGATCCTTACGATCTCGTAAATCTTCTTTCGTCCTACACAAATATCTACGTTTTAAATCTTTACTTTGAATCAAATTCTCCCGTCTCTTACGAATACGAAAGTAAAATTCTAAGTTCAAAGAAAAATTACACTTTGACAAAAATGTCGGTGAGAATATATGGCGGGTAGAAATAAAATTTTAGTTCCGGTACTTATCATATTCATAATTGGTGTTTTTCTTTATTTAGGGTACACTTTATTCTTCCCTAAGGGAGGTTCTATAATTAGGGGTGCCAATCAAGCGCCGCAGGTCTCCATTATAGTCAACCAACCCGTCAGAACCGATAAGGTAGAACCTGTGCAACTGAATTCGAATCCATTTTTGCCTCTTTTGATTAAATTGAATGAGGAATCTTTTGAAAATCTGATAAAAAGTTCCGCGCTCTCGACTAATTTGAACAGAGGGATATATGTTGTCGGAATGGCGAAAGGTGTTGCAAATATGGTAACTTTGTCCGTCGGGGGAGAAATAATCACTCTGAATTTGAGCGACAACTCAGTCTTTTACTTTCAGGGTAAAAGGTATTTTGTGACGTATATAGCGCCGTCTTTCAGTAGTGCGGTTATAATGGATTCATCTACAGGGAATCTTTACGTTGTGAATTCTCAGGGTTTTATATTAAGGTAAAGGGGATGAATTTGTGAAGAAGATATATTTTCTACTCTTAATGATTTTGATCGGAACGCTTTCTTTTGCATCTACTTTAGAGAATTTAACATTTTCTTCCACCCAAAACCATATAATAACTACTTTAATTTTTGATTCGATTCCTAACTGGAAGATCCAAAATCAAATGGGAAATCAGATAACGTTTGTTTTTCAGGGTAAGGTATCCGCATCGATATCAAATAAAATTTCTTGGAAAGACATGGATCTTTTGATCTCCACAAACAAATCCACCTCGGATATCATTTTTACCTTTCCGTTTGTAGTAAGCGCCTCTATAAACCAGATAGACGATCATCTCGAAATAAACTTCACAACTCTTGGAATTTCCCAGAATCTTCCCCTAACCGGCCCCGCTTCGAAGATATCGATAGACTTTTCTGGACAGCAGGGATCCAATTTCAGCCTTGCCATCAAATACCTGTCGAGGATTTTGAACAGAAATCTAATAATAGATCCTTCCATAGCCAATAATCCAGTTAACATAACCTTAAAAAATGTTACCCCTGCCGAGGCTTTTTACGATATAATGATATCTTCGCCAGGCATAGGATATGCGATTCTTCCCGATGGCACCTATTACATAGCGCCCGTTTCCGTTTTAATTCAAAATTTTGGAAAACTCGGAACGGGAACATACAACAACGTCGTCAGTTTTTACAACCTGTCCTCGACAAACATAAGCTCGCAGGATTTCAAGAATTTGGTCGAAAATTTATTCGGGCAGAATAAGATCATAGGCAATATAGGATCGTACCAGATAGTAAACGCTACCGTTGAGCAGCAAAAGACGATAGAGGACCTGATGAATTTCGTAAAAGAAAGTGAAAGTTTCAAAGCCATCCAGTGGAGCGATCAATCTTCTGTCAAAGATCTCGAAAGCCTTATTTCGATGATGTATCCCAATCTTAAAATCACGTACTTGCCAAGTTTTTCTACACTGCTTTTAAGTGGCGGTAAAAGCGATATCGATGGCGCTTCTAAAGTAATAGGCGAATATGGAAAGATAATAGAGAGCATAGGCCCAAAGATCACCGTTCCCTTTGTACTTTCAAGTCAAAACGCTCAAACCTTCATCCAATTTGCGAAGAATTTTGCAGGCATAACGATTTACGGATCGCCAACAAATAATTCCACCAAGATCACGTATCTCGCAATGGGGCCAAAGAATAGAATTTACGAATTTGCAAAGGCGGTGTCGTCTATTGCAAGCACGCTTGTGAGCGTAAGCCCGCAGGTTATGCATTTCAATTTTGTTTCCATCCCAAATGACAACACATTTTTGGATCTTTCAAAGGTTATTTCGATAATTTACCCTGAAGTCAAAATGACCTATCTACCTTCCCTTGGAGAGGCTTTAATCTACGGTACAGATTCGACATCCGTCGATCAGACAAAAAAATTCATAGAGAATAAAACTTATTCGTCAACGTCCACATCGATAACGAACATAGTTACTGTCAGAAACCAGGACTACCAGACAGTCAAATCTTTGATAGAGGCAAACAATCTCACAATGTTAGGGCCTTCCAAACCTTCTACATCTTCGACGGTAACTGCAGTGGCGATAGTTGGATCGGAAAGTGCCGTTAACAAGTTAACCTCTCTTTTAAGTGTGAGCGGCCTTATTCAGAGCAAGGTCCGTGAGGTGGGCCAGACGGCAAACCAGATTGTCGAGGTCAGAAATGGCCTTATAACATTGAGCGTAAAGGACTATCCGCTTTACGATCTCATCCAGAGAGTTTATGCCGCTCTTTCAAAGAATATCGTTTTTGCATACCAGAACCTTCCGAATGTAACATTAGATCTTTCCAATGTTACGCTTGATCAATTCGATCAAACGATAGGAAATTCTTACGGTCTTTCCTTTTCTGGCACAGCAGTTACGATCGTTGACAAGAATACAACAGGTTTAACAAGGATATATACGGTAAGTGGCAATGTGGATCAGATAGTCTCTCTGGCAAAGTTTTTAGGCGGAAACGTTTATTCGGATCCAAATACCGGTATTGTCGTCGTTAACGGCCTTAGTCAGTACGCTGCCAATGTACTCGATAATGAAATGCAAAAACTTCAAAATCCACGGCCGAATGTTCAGATAATGGCAAAAATCGTGGATGTTACCGGAAGCAAGGCCTTAAGCGATTCTGTCAATTCTACACTTATAACTCCACAGTTGATATTCAACAATGGATTAAATTTATCCTTTAACCTTTTGAATGCGTCTAATCCTTCAAATTTTGTCTCGGGGATCGCGGATCAAATACTTTCTTCAAAGGCGACGATCACAGCAAACTTTTCTAAAACAACGGGAGAGGGATCTGTACTTTCCGCTCCAACTCTTATGACCCAAAGCGGAGAACCCGCCCAGATAACGATAGGAGAACAATATCCCTATCTCGTTACAACCGTTGTGAATAGCCAAACCGGTCAGACTGCCCAGCAACTTCAATTTCTGACCACCGGAATTCAACTTAACATTCTGCCGGTCGTGCTTTCGAACGGACAGATATCCTTAACCATAACGATTCAGGTCAGCGATGCAGATTGGGGCCACGCCGTCAACGGTGTGCCGGCCGTCGTCACGAGAAATGCGAGTGTAAAGGTCGTCATATCGAGCGGGCAAACTCTTTTAATAGGAGGCTTGACAAAGCAAAACAGATCCGAGAATGTTACGAAGATCCCATTTTTGGGAGATCTTCCTTTCATAGGTCAATTCTTTACCTCTACAACTTTTCAGGATTCAACGGATAATCTTGACATATTCATAACGGCGTCGGTGGTGAAATGATATGGATAGAAAACCTGTCGCGTCTGGAAGCTTTTACCCATCAGATCCTGAAGATCTGAGAGATTATATAAGGGAGTTGTTTCTTTCAAAAAGAGGACCGGGAGAGTTGCCCGATCCGGATGGATTCAGAGGCAATGTCGGAATAATAGCCCCTCACGCCGGATACGTTTATTCTGGCTCGACAGCCGCTCACGCATATCTCGCCGCTTCTGAGTGGGGAAAACCGGATATTGTAGTCATAATAGGCCCAAATCACACCGGATATGGTAAATCCATTTCCGTATGGCCGATCGGCGTATGGAAAACACCTCTTGGAAATGTAGAGGTGGATCAAAGTGTTACAAATGCTATCGTTGAAAATTTTAAATTAGCGTCTCTCGATTACGAGGCCCATCTTTTTGAGCATTCGATAGAGGTTCATATACCCTTTCTTCAATTCACAATAGGCACCGGCTTCAAAATAGTTCCCATCTGCATGTTAGATCAGAGAAAAGAGATTTCAAAAGAATTAGGGATCGCTCTAAAAAAGGTTTTACACGGGAAAAGATTTTGGGTTGTTGCCTCTACAGATCTCAACCATTACGAAGATCACGAAACGACTCTTTACAAAGATAAGATGATCATCGATGCCATATCATCAAATAATATTGAAGAACTTTACGTCTCGATAGAGAAAGAAAATATAACGATGTGCGGACCGGGATGTGTGGCGACCGTTATGGCCATGGATCTTGGAACACCCAAAATTCTCAAACATTCCACAAGTGGAGAAATATCTGATGATTTTGATCGGGAAGTAGGTTACATGAGTGCCTGTATATGCTGATTTGCTGGATTTTCTCTTTCCAAAATCCTGTCCCTTGTGCGGCAGAATTATCTCTCATGATGAGGTGATATGTTACAAATGTAAAATGGAAATTCCACCGATGAGTATGGAGCAGAACTTCAAGGGAAAATGGAATTTCGATAAATTCTTCTATTTTTCCATTTACGAGGGAAAGATAAAAGAGATGATCCGATCTTACAAATACGGCGGTTCTATATCTTTGTACAGGTACTTTGTGGATATCTTTGATGAATTGTTCGATAATTTTCCTCCACCGGATTCCGTTATCACAACGGTGCCAATAACCTTTAATTCCTTCAAAATCAAGGGGTTCGATCACATGAAAAAGATAGGAAGATCGCTTTCTAAAAAAAGAGGGATTCAATTCCTTGATCTGATAGAGGTTGTAAGACAAAAGAAGCAGCAGGTAAATTCAACATTTGAAGAGAGGAAGACGCTTGTGAAGGGAAAATACGGAGTAAAGATCCATGAACTTTATAAGACAGACGGAAAGATAGCGATTCTCGACGATGTATTCACGACGGGCGCAACTGTCAATGAATGTGCAAGAGTTCTCAAAGAAGCCGGAGCCAGGAGCGTATACGTCTACGCGATCGCGAAAGCGAAATCAGGTAGAGGCCATGAACTTAAATGAAGTGAAATATATTCTGAGAAAAAATCCAATTATACCTGCCCTGAGGACTTCTGAAGATGTAGATAATGTCACGAAATTAAAAGATCGCGTCGTATTTCTGCTTGAAACATCTGTCGGAAGGTATCAGGATTATGTTAGAAAGCTCAAAGATGCAGGCCATATAGTTTTTGTGCATGCCGATCTCATAAGAGGACTCAAGATGGATGAATATGGATTTGAATTTATTTTGACCGAAAGGCCGTCAGGGATAATAAGCACCCATAAATCAACTTTGGAATGGGCCAAAAAGCAAGGACTAATGCAAATTTACAGGATATTTATGATCGATTCCGAAGCCTTAAGAAATGGCGAGCAGTTGATCAGATCAACACGACCTGATTTTGTCGAAATATTGCCAGGACTTGTGATGCTTTCTTTGGAGATCGATTTTGGATTTCCACTCATTGCTGGAGGCCTTATAAGCAGAAAAGATCATGTCGATGAACTCTTAAAGAGAGGGATATTTGCCGTCTCGACAAGTAATAAAAATTTGTGGTATAATTAAAAAAGTACGTTCGGCAGAGAATAAGAGAAGCCACGCACATTTTTTGTGTGTGGCTTTTTATTTTTGGAGGTGTAAAATGAGAATAGCGATCATAGGAGCCGGTGTTGTAGGATCTCTTATCGCAAGAGAATTAACAAAGTACGAAGCGGAAATAGAAATTTTTGAAAAGTATCCAGACGTCGGATGGGGCGTAACAAAGGCTAATTCCGGTGTCATACATGCAGGATACGATGATGAGCCCGGCACTGTCAGATCAAAATATTGCACGCACGGTAACTCACTTTACACAAAACTTTCTTACGAACTTGGCTTTCCAATAAAAAGAACTGGCTCTCTTGTCGCCGCTTTTGATGATGAAGAAGTTAAGGTACTCGAAAAACTCTTAGATTACGGCAAAAAAAATGGGGTCGAGGGTTTGAAAATACTCGATAAATATGAGTCTCTTGAGAAGGAGCCTAATTTATCGAAAATGGTCATCGCATCTCTATGGGCTCCGTCAACCGGTATAATCGGGCCATGGGAGGTTGCACAGGCAGCGATCGAGAATGCAATAGATAACGGTGCGAAGATCCACCTTTCAACTGAGGTAAAGGGGATAAAGAAGACAAATAAAAAAGTTTTGATCGAAGTTGATGATCGAGATTACGAATTTGATTTCGTCGTTAACGCCTCAGGCCTTTGGGCAGATGTTCTTGCGGAATCTGCAGGTGTAAAGGTTACGCCCCTTCATCCAAGAAAGGGGGAGTACATTCTTCTTGATCAGTCAGACCTTGTAAGAACAGTTGTGTTTCCGGTTCCTTCGAAGGCCGGAAAAGGAATTCTTGTTTTACCAACCATACACAACACCACGCTACTTGGCCCGACTTCTGAAGATTTGCCTCCTGATTGGAGAGACAGAAATGAAACGACGGCGGAAGGAATAAGAAAAATAATCGAGAACACAAAAAAATTGGTTCCATCGATAAATCTTTCAAAATCTATAAGAACTTTTGCCGGATTGAGACCTGAGAATGATCTAAAAGATTTCGTCGTGGTAAAAGAAGAAAATATGGTAAATGTAGTTGCCACAAGATCGCCGGGTCTAACTTCTGCCCCCGCGATGGCTGAAGATATAGCAAATTGGATCGTCGGCCTTAGAAGCCTTAAATTGAACAAAAATTTCAATCCTTACCGCAAGCCGATTCCAAGGCCTTACGAGATGGAAGATGAAGAAAAGGAAAAACTCATAAGAGAAAATCCTGCCTTTGGGAGGGTTATATGCAGATGCAACAAAGTTACCGAAGGAGAAGTGATCGAGGCTATAAAAAGGGGAGCAAGAACTCTCGATGGAGTAAAATTGAGAACCACGGCAATGTTTGGAAGGTGTCAGGGTTCTTTTTGCACGGTTAACATAATGAAGATAATAAAAAGGGAGACCGGTATGGATTTTGAAGATATAGAGAAAAATCTCCCATCATCTAAAGTTGTGGATGGTGTTTTAAGATGAAAATGAGATACGATGTTGTCGTGCTTGGCGGAGGGGCTGCCGGTATGGGGGCAGTCAAAGGTGCGAAGGATCTCGACGCTTCGGTTTTACTTATAGAACGCGAGCCATTTACCGGCGGGGTTCTAAATCAATGTATACATACCGGATTCGGCCTTCAGGTATTTAAAATGGAATTGACCGGACCGGAATACCATGAATTTTACAGAAACAAAATAGGCAAATTCGATGCGCTCTATGAGACGATGGTACTTAATATAGACTTTGATGAAAATAAAATAAAGGCGATGAATTCAGAGGGGATTCATGAAATAGAATATGGCGCCCTTGTATTGGCAACAGGAGCGAGAGAAAGGCCCTTTGAGGCGTTAAGAGTGCCCGGAACAAGGCCGGCCGGAATCTTCACGGCAGGACTTGCACAAAAATTTGTAAACCTTGAAAATCATCTGCCCGGCCATAGGGCTGTCATAATCGGATCCGGTGACATAGGAATGATAATGGCAAGAAGATTGTTTCTCGAAGGAGTCAAAATAGAAGGTGTTTACGAAATAATGCCTTATCCTGGAGGGCTTACGAGAAATGTGGCCCAATGTTTGGAAGATTTCAACATACCTCTTCATCTTTCAACAAGTGTTGTTAAAATTCATGGCAAGAGAAGGTTAGAAGGAGTTACGGTCGCAAAATTCGAAAACAACTCTCCGGTCGAAGGAAGCGAAAGATTTATCGAGTGCGACACCCTTGTGGCATCTGTCGGATTGATACCGGAAAATGATCTCGTGAAAGGAAAGATAGAAATAGGTCCCGACGAAGGAATCTTCGTCGATGATCTGATGAGAACGAATTACGAAAATGTATTTGCATGCGGAAATAACGTATGCATTCACGATCTTGTCGATTTCACGACTACGGAAGGAGAGGTAGCGGGAAGGAATGCGGCCATGGTCGCTAAAAGAGAAAGTTTGCCGCCAAGGGCTGGCATTATAATCGCTGGAAGCGGGATAAGAATTTTGAGCATCCATTACACGACTGCCACCGAACCTTTCAAATTGTACGTGAGAGTTGACAAGCCCATGGAGATCGCGACGGTAAATGTCAACGATAAACCTGTAAAAGCCGCGGTAAATGCAAGGCCAAGCGAGATGATAGAGTTAACGCTTAATCCTCAAAAGATAGATCTTAAAGGCAAGATAATCGTATCTGCAAAAGGGGTAAAAAAATGAGAGAGATACAGATGACCTGCATAATTTGTCCCGTCGGATGTACTTTGAAAGTTACATTAGATGATGACGGAAAGTTTTTGTCCGTTAAAGGCAACAGGTGTCCTAAGGGCGAAATCTACGCTAAAGATGAGGTAACGGATCCCAAGAGGGTGCTGACATCGAGCGTTAAAGTTATAAACGGAAAAATGCCGCTTGTTTCTGTAAAAACAGATAGATCTATACCTAAAAGACTTATCGGAGAGGCAATGAAGGTTATAAAATCTGCACATGTCGAGGCACCCGTTAAAGTGGAAGATATTATCATTGAAAACTTTCTCAACACAGGCGCAAATTTGATTGCGACAAGAAGTGTAGAGAAAACAAAGAAATAAAGATTCAATTTGGAGTATTGACAAAACACAAGACGTTGTAGTACAATTTTCTTGTACCTTCCACCATAGCTCAATCGGTAGAGCATCCGGCTGTTAACCGGAGGGTTGTAGGTTCGAGTCCTACTGGTGGAGCCACAGAGATTTCGAAAAGTCCTGTTCAAACAGGACTTTTTTGATTAAGGAGGATTTATGAAGATCTACATTTCCACGGATATGGAAGGATTGCCCGGGATAAATTCATGGCACCAGGTAAGCGACAAAGATCCAAGATATTTGAATAGATATCTTGAAGAAACGCTAAGATGGGTTATCGACGGCATAAGGGCATCAAAACAAAATTCGGATGTGGATCAGATACTTATCTGTGATTCCCACGCGCTTGGAGAAAACATATCTTACGATTTTACAGAATACGATGACAGGATTTACCTCGTAAGGGGAGGACTTCGGGATTATTACATGATGGCAGGCCTTGACAACTCATTTTCAACTGTCTTTTTTGTCGGCTACCACGCCGGAGTTGGCGCCATTCATGGAACGATGGATCATACCTACTCTTCCGCCTCGGTTCATACCATGAAAATAAATGGAATGACAATGAATGAAACCTTGATAAACGCCGCCTTTGCCGGAGAAATGGGAATACCTGTCTCTTTGGTAATAGGAGATCACGCGCTCGTTGAAGAATTAAAAGATGTCCTCAAAGGTACCGTTTTGATCGAGACCAAAAAAGGTTTAAGCAGATTTGCCGCGATCATGAAGCCCAAAGATCTTCTCAGAAAGGAAATCCTCGAAGGAGTAAAAATCGCTCTCGATAGAACTTTTGACAATTCGATAAAAATATATAAATTCACTCCACCGTATGAACTCGACATAGAGTTCAATTCCACTGAAATGACAGATCAATCTATGCTTATGCCAGGCTTAAAAAGGATCGACGGAAGACGCATTAAATACACGTGTGAATCTTATGAAATCCTTCTCCAAACGATGCTTGCCGTTGTTTACACGGCTAAAATAGGCACAGAGATGGGCAAATGAAAAAGCGCCTGACGGCGCTTTCAGTTATTTTCTTGGTTCTATGACAAATTTTATGGCCGTTCTCATTTCCCCATCTATTTCGATGTCAACAAAGGATGGGATGCACACAAGATCCATTCCGCTTGGGGCTACATATCCTCTCGCTATGGCTACCGCTTTTACAGCCTGATTTACCGCCCCTGCGCCGATAGATTGCAATTCGGCCTTGCCGTTTTCTCTAAGTACTCCAGCAAGTGCACCTGCTACCGCTGTAGGTTTCGATTTTGAAGAAACTTTCAGAGCTTCCATATTTTCTGCCTCCCTTGGCGTTCGTTAGAGAAAAGATCAAAATAATTATACACATTCAAAACCCTAAAGTCAATATACGTTAACATTGATTTTTTTGAGTATTCATGATATAATTTCCGAGACAGGGCGTAGTTCAGATGGTAGAACGCCAGGTTCGGGACTTGGAGGCCGCTGGTTCAAATCCAGTCGCCCTGACCATAAGGTATTGACATATAGATGTTTCTCTGGTATGATATTTAATAGTTTGCCGAGGTGGTGGAACTGGCAGACACGCATGCTTGAGGGGCATGTGGGCACACGCTCGTGCGGGTTCAAGTCCCGCCCTCGGCACCAACAAGAGTCGCGATGAGCGACTCATTTTTGTATGCGGAGGAGAAAATGGCTAAGATATTATCTTCTAAAGATCCACAGACTTTAAAGGTAGCCTCGGATATCTTGAAAGATGGAGGTATCATCGTCTTTCCGACAGAAACCGTCTACGGAGTGGGTGCCATTTTAGACAATGAAAATTCGATAAAAAGAATATACGAGATAAAGGGAAGAGATTTTAAAAAGCCGCTTCTCATTCACATTTCAAAAATGGCCTACGCTTTCGATCTTTCGAGATATGTGCCAGACAAGGCTTCCGATCTCATGAAAACCTTCTGGCCGGGTCCTCTGTCAATAATTTTGGAAGCATCATGCGCAGTTCCGAGATCAGCCATCTCTTACGGTTATACTGTCGGATTGAGAATGCCTTCAAACAAATTTTTCAAGGATCTCGGAGATTTAGTAGGCCCTATCGCTGCCACAAGCGCGAATCTTTCTGGCCAGAAAGATCCTTTAACGTGCGGAGATGCTTACAATTATCTCAAAGATTCCGTAGATCTCTACGTTGATGATGGCCCGGTTGAGAAAGGCCTTCCATCGACAGTCATAGATATGACGGCGAATCCTCCAAAAATATTGAGAATAGGAGCTGTAAGTGTTGAAGAGATAGAGAAAGTAATAGGCAAGGTAAGTTCATAGGAGGGCAAAATGGAATCCTACGAAATAACTTTAAATGGAAGGAAGACAGATGCTTTCAGATGGCCGGCAAGTAAGCCTCGTGCGATTGTTGTGATAGTTCACGGCCTCGGCGAGCATGTCTCGAGGTACGATGTCATATCCAAAGAATTCAACGACGCGGGGCTTGAGATGACCGGATTCGATCAGAGAGGTCATGGGAGAAATCCCGGTGTGAAAGGGCATGTTGACCGCTTTGAAGATTTCCTAAAGGACTTAGACGATTTCATAAAGACGCAAAAGACGGATTTACCAATCTTCATGTTAGGTCACAGCCTTGGAGGCCTTATCGCTGCGAGGTACAACGAAGAATTTCAAGGACGCCTGAAAGGCACGATTCTTTCGAGCGGCGCGTTTTCATCCAAAAATGTCTCGAATATGATCAAAGTAATGGCAAAGGTTTTCTCAGTTTTAAGTCCGAAGATGGCTTTCAGCAATGGCATAGATCCAAAGACGCTCTCGAGAAATGAGGAAGTCATTTCGGATTACACAAAAGATCCTCTTGTGCACAATAAAATAACGGCAAAACTCTCAGCCGAATTGTTCAAAAATATAGAGATAGTTTTTGAAAAGGCACCATATTTCACGACGCCTGTGCTTATGTTAGCGGGTTCGCATGATAAAATCGTTCCGCACGAGGGAACGGAAAGGTTGTTTTCTCTCATTGCCTCAAAAGATAAGGAATTGAAGATCTTCGACGGCGCGTACCATGAAATCTTTTGCGATCCTCAGTATTCATCTGAATTCAGAAAAACGATTATTGACTGGATTGTAAAGAGGATCTGAGATTTTCATAATGGGCCTTTATGAGGCTTTGAATGAAAGTATCAAGCGCACTCTTTGATGTGCCATAAATAGATGGAGGGGTGCTGATTTCGGGACTTACCTGTATGTTTAAATTGTAAGTTTGATTTGCACTTACATTCAAAGTCATCGGTGTCGATTGAGTGCCCGAATATCCGTAATACCCATAAAGGTCGCCTTGATCTATCTGCCCGTCTCCGTTAAAGTCCTGCCATGCGTATATTTGATAATTTCCCACCGGTACCTTCATGGAAAAACTTCCATTCGGAGAAACGACAGCAGTTGCCACAATTCCGGAAGAGTTCTGTGCCCATATGATCATAGGCTCCCACCCTCCGTTGTAAGTCACGGCATTGTAAGCATTAACAAGACCGTATCCAAAGGTTGATTGAGGGCCTATGTATGTCGCGGTGTTTTCGAGGATTTTAGTTATATTTGCAACACCTGTTATGTTGTGAGCTATCATAAGCGCCGCTATGGCAGATACCTGCGGTGCGGCAAAGGATGTGCCCTGACCGTATCCGTATCCATTCGTATTTGTCGATGTCGAATAGGTTGTGCTGAACACGCCATTTGGATCATTCTGTGAATACATCTGGCCTCCTGGCGCGCAGATAACAGTCGAACTGTAATTCGAATAATACGCGAGCGTGTATGAAGATCCAGAAGGAGCGACAGACGCGACGGGAATAACTGTCGGAAATGCGGCCGGATAATCCAAAGTGTTGCTCGAATTATTTCCTGCGGCCGCAACGACCACAACGTTGTTGTTGTACGCGTACTGGCATGCGAGTTGCTCGGTTTGCGTGTAATTAGGACCACCAAGACTTAAATTTATAACCTTTGCGCCGTGTTCGACAGCGTAAATTATGCCTTGACTGACGTTGTAAACTGATCCGGATCCATCCATACCAAGAACGACTATGGGCATTATCTTTGTGGAATTAGGGCCTCCCCAGTTTATCCCGGCAATTCCAATACCGTTGTTGGTGTCCGCATCTATTATGCCGGCAACGAATGTACCGTGGCCAAAATCATCCATAGTGTTTGTCGTGTTGTTGACAAAGTTATAGCCGGGCACAAGTATATTTTGAAGATCAGGATGCGTTGATGAAACACCGGTGTCTATCACGGCAACTATGACCGTATTTGCCCCCGTTGACACATTCCATGCCTGTGGTGTCTCTATATTTTGCAAATACCACTGTTTGTTAAAATACGGATCATCGGGAATCGACAAAGCGTGAACTATGTAGTTTGGCTCGGCGTAAGCGACATCTGGAAGGGATTTGAAATAATCGACGGCCCTTTCGACAGATGTTGATACAGTTATCAATGAGGCATTAATCTCGTAATTCGGAGTTTGAAGCGTACTTACAACGTTGTATTTGAATGGAGACGGATATAAAGAAAGCGTACTCGGTCTGATGCCACTTTTGAACCCGACGATTATCTGTCCCGGAATGTAATCGGGACCCGTGTATTTTTGTATTTGCCAGTTTGTGTTCGGATAACTCGTTGCAGATGAAACAAAGGCACTCTGACCGGTGTAAATGTTTACCGTTCCATTTACGATTCCGTATTCGGCCGGTATAGGAGCCGACTGCGTTGTAACGATTATTTGATTTGAATATCCGGATTCGCCTGAAGGATTGTATGCCGTGACGGCATAATAATAGGTTGTCGAAGGAGACAGGTTGGCATCCGTGTAATAGGTATTGAATGTTGACGCAATTTTTGAGAAGTTAATCCCGTTTGTCGATCTGTAAACGTTATAACCTGACGCAAGCGGAGAAGGTGACCATCCAATGCTAATCGAATTTGAAGTTACGGCCGTATAGTAAAGGTTTGAAGGAGCAGATGGAGCAGGCTCATTTTCCGTTGTGAAGGACCATAGTGGGCCCTTTGATGAGACATAACCATTTGTTGTGATCACGTACCAGTAATAGGTTGTCGAATAGTTAAGATCTGAGATCGTGTAAGTTGATGTCGAAAGGCCGGATGCGATAAGCGGCGGATTTGGGGAAGTGCCAAAATAGAGCGAATAAGTCAGCGGAAAATTGTTCGGATCGTAGGCTGACCATCTGAGATTCACAGAGATCGGAAGGCCGGTACTTCCGTTTTCGGGATATATACTTGAAAGGACTAAGGGTGGAATTATTTGCACGTAAACGGCCGTCGCTTCAATCGGAAGGTTCACATATTGAGAAAGAGGATTACCCGTTATGGTTTGGCCATTTATGATCCAGTAATCAAATACGAAGCCATTTTCCGAAGGGGCGGTTAATTGAACAAATGAATAAGCAGGATAAAAGCCATTGACGTAATACGGTGATGAGGCGATCGTAATTCCGATATTTGACGATACTTTAACCGCGTAATACGTGTTCATATTCGCAGTTAGGTACAGATTCCCATTCAAATCGACAATTCGTGGATTTTGTGTAGATCCATCTGACCAATTTGAGAATAGATATTCTACATTCGGAGATCCTCCATAACTTCCAATAGTTGAATAAGTCGGAAGAACTCCGATCGTGTGCTGGCCAGACGGGAGATCTAAAGAAAAAGGCGTTAAATAGTTCTGTCCATCGATCGATATATTTACATTTTCTGGATTTGACTGAATGCTCAGAGTGAACTTTTGAAAATAAAAGCAGGAAGACAGGACTAAAGTTAAAAGAACAGCAGATATTAAAAGCGAAAGAACTCTCTTCATGTGGCAGGTATTCTCTTCCTTGTTTTAGATGGTTTGGATATCTTTTCGGCAACCTTTCTGAAATGGTAACCGTATATCGCGAATGAGACGGCCTTCGAAAAGGCTTTTGGTTTTTTGAAAATGCTCCATGTAAGTAATTTCCAGTATTCTTTTCTTTCTTTTCCAAAGATCCCAAGAACAAAGATGGATCTTAAGAAGGCTCCTATTTCTGGCAAACTTATCTTTGATTTTATAAATTTCGGCGCTTTGTAGACCGACAGAAATTCTTTTAATCTCTTGTAATAATTTTGAGGATTGTAAAGTGACGCAACGAGCGTTTTATAACCATTTACAAGCACATTTGAATCCATCTTTGGAACTATGTTGGTCATAACATCAACGTTATCGCCTGTCATCTCGCCCCGCAGTCTATTTTCATTTCTCAGTCTTTCATACAACTGGCTCCCGCGAGGTGCATTCAAAAGACCAACCATGGCAGTCACTATCCCATTTCCCTGTATAAAGTCGAATTGCCTTTTAAATATTGTCGGCATGTCGCTGTCAAACCCTACTATAAATCCGCCTTGCACTTCAAATCCAAATGACTGAATTTTACGGATTGACTTTTCAAGATCGTGCTTTATATTTTGATACTTATTGGCCTCTTTTAAACTTTCCGGATCTGGCGTTTCTATTCCTACAAATACCCTGTCAAATCCAGCATTAGACATAAGTGTCATGAGTTCATCGTCATCTGCGAAATCTATCGAGACCTCTGTGTAAAACGTGAAAGGATATCTGTTCGATTTTTGCCATTCTATGATCGCTGGAAGAACATCTCTCTTCAATTTGTTTTTGTTGCCTATGAAATTGTCGTCAACAAAGAAAATGGATTTTCTCCATCCGCTATCATACAGTGACTGCAATTCATTGACTATTTGCTTTGCATTCTTTTGCCTTGGGACTCTTCCACTCAATGCGCCTATATCACAAAATTCGCAATTGTAAGGGCATCCTCTCGAGTATTGTATGCTCATGGAAGCGTACCATTTTAAGTTTAAAAGATCCCACCGCGGTGGGAGAGTTTTTTCTATATCGCAAAATGTTGTTTTCACGTAATACCTTTTAACGCTCCTGTTTTCCATATCTTTTACAAGATCTGCCATTATTTCTTCCGCTTCACCGAGCACAAAATAATCAACGGTATCGTGAAACGTGTCTGGTTCCATCGTGAAAAGCGGTCCCCCGGCAATAACCGGAATACCGAAATCGTTGCACTTTTTAATGACCTCTATCGAGGATTCTCTCTGAACTGTCATCGCGCTTATGAAGACGTAATCGGCCTTTTTTATATCTTCATCTTTCAATTTTTCGCAGTTCATGTCTACAAGTTTTACATCCCATTCTTTGGGGAGATATGAGCCAACTGTTATAAGTCCCAGCGGCGGAAGCGCTGCTTTTTTGGAGATGAACTTAAGAGCATAATTAAAACTCCAAAATGTCGTTGGGTACTGAGGATAAACCATTAAAACTTTCAAAAATCTCACCTCTTAGAGTACCTTTTTCAATATTATACCATGATGTGCTTATTTATTCAAAAAATATAAGTATAAAAGCGTAATGTAGGAAATGAATTGAAAATGTTTGTTTGAGTCCATGTGACGTAAACGCGCATTTCAAATCAAGAATTTATTTTCAAAAATTGTTAAGTTAATTAAAGATGATCTTTTAATTTTTTTGCATTCTTTATTTAAACTATGTAAAACTTAAATGACAAAGTGTTATAATAATAGCAATCTTTCCATTTGAGATATCAGATGGAATTAGCCATAAAAATCATAAGGAGGTGTTCATTTTGAAATTTTGGATCTTCTTTCTTGTCTTGATTTTTGCAGTCTCTTTTGCGTTCTCTCAAAATCTTTTCGCTGGCCTGGAAATGAGCGGGGGATTTTTGGGAATAGGAGGCGGAATTGATACGCCGCATGCCGTAATAGGCGTGTCATTCGTGTCATTGATGACTGCTTACGGATTTACAGACATTGGCGTGAATTTTACAAACATTCTCGGTAACCTTTATAACAATGATAATTTGAGAATTACATACGGCTGGACGGCTTTATTTGATCTCGCAACCGGCTATAGCTATACAACCTTTGGATTTGGAGTCGGCGGTTCTCTTATCGAGCACTGGAAGATACAAAATATACCGCTTTTGTTTAGACAAACCCTTTCTATAAACACTTCTCTCATAAGCATGGGAGCATTTTCTATAGGGACCAATTTAGGTTTCTACTACGAATTTTAAATTAATTCAGAAACACAACAAATCCCCCTATCATGGGGGATTTGTTTTGTCACGAAACGCACGTTATTGTCGGAGGCGACGATGGGATTTGAACCCATGAATAAGGATTTTGCAGACCCTCGCCTTTGACCCCTTGGCTACGTCGCCGAAATATATTATCATTTAAAACACAAACAGATCAAGCCCTCACATCTATTTTCCCGCCATTGAATATGTCTCCGAAATTCGTAACCATATTCGTGGTTTTTACATTGCCACGCTCGTCATACGTCGACATTTTCATCAATTTGTTAAGGTCTTGAGGCCTCACGCCACTTTGAGGCGCGTGCATTACAGAAGTAACCGGATTCACTCTCGACATAACTATATAATCTACAGGTGGAAGATTTGCAGCGTCTATTCTCATTTTACCACCTCATTTCTATGCTTTATTTGATTATACCATCTTTTTTCTTGAATTGATCTTTGAATTTGAAAAAAGATAAGATGTTAAACAAAAGCACAATTATCGTTATTAAAAAGGTTATAACCGAAGTGAATTCAAATCTTCCATCGTTTATAAGCGTATCAAAGGCATTTGCAAGGATACTTATCATGTAATAAACGTTGAATATCATGCCTATTATGTTCCCGGTTAGAAGATGGGCGAGGGCGGTTTTTTTGTCTGAATTCTCTAAAAGCCCAAAGACAAAGATAAAGGATATCGTCACGGTAACGAAGGCATCCATGTAATCATGGCTTAGGATCATGAAAATGCTTAACGTTATGAATCCGGCTATTCCCGCGATAATGTATTTTCTCATCTATATCACCAAATATGCAATCTTTTCAAACAAAAACGCAACCGCATATGCAAGCGATAAACTCCATATTACCGAAAATACCGGCCATTTGTAACTTCCAGTCTCCATCTTCATCGTTGCCTGCGTCGCGACGCACGGTATGTAAAGAAGCGCAAAAAGCATCAAAGCGTAAGCGCTTACGGGATTGAGTATGGTTCCAAGAAATTCTTCGAGATTTCCATTCGCGAAGGTGCCAAGGGTTGTGACTGTTACCTCCTTTGCAATCCCACCAAAGATCAATGCAAGCGTTACATGCCAGTCAAATCCCAAAGGTTTAAAGATAGGAGCGATGGTCTTTCCTATCTGGGCGGCGATAGAATCCTGAATTGGGGCGTTAAATGGCAAATTGGAAAGGAGCCACACAACTACGGTGGCACCGAGTATTATCCCGCCGGCTTTTTTCAAAAAATGTTTTCCTCTCGACCATGTGTATATCGCAAGCCCCTTTGCCGTCGGAGCTTTGTATCTCGGCATTTCTATTATCAGCGGGGTAGTCTCCTTATTCTTCAGTAGAAAATTGAAGATTATCGCCATCGATAAGGCTACGACGATACTTATCATGTAAATGGAAAAGATCGCAAAACCTCCGAAAGCACCGAAGAATGCTGCCGAAATAACCGCATAGATCGGCAATCTCGCGCTGCACGTTGTGAATGGGTTTATAAGAATCGATATAAGCCTTTCCTTTTCCCCTTCGAGAGTTCTTGTAGTCATTATTGCCGAAGCGTTGCATCCAAATCCAAGAAGCAATGGTATGAAGGCTCTTCCGCTTAATCTGAATCTGTGCATCAGTCTGTCTATCAGGAAGGCCGCTCTCGACATATAGCCAGAGTCTTCGAGTATCCCCATCGAGAAAAAAAGAAAGAAAATAAGCGGAACAAATGTAAGGACTGATCCGACGCCGGAGATAAGCCCATCTCCGACAAGGGATCCGGCCCATCCGGGTATTAAATGGGCATAACTGCCAAGATCGTCGAATCCCTTGCTTAAAAGATCGCTGAAGGGGGCCGAAATAGAGAATGTGAATTCGAAGATCATCCACATTATCGATATGAAGATCGGGATGCCAAGAATTTTGTGCGTGAATACGTGATCAAGCGCATCAGTTATCGTCCATATTTCCTTTGGACGTTGTTCGACTTGCTTCACTACAGAATCTATGAAATCATACCTTGCCTTAGCTATCTTTAAAGATGCGTCTTTTTCCTGTGGAACGGCAAAATGGTCCCGAACTATACTTTTTGCGAAATCGTCTCCTTCGATCAAAGATATCGCAAGCCATCTTGGAGGAAATTTCTTTAACTCATCATGATTTTGAATATCGCGGCTTATCGAAGAAAAAAGATCTTCGAGTTCTTTGGGATATATTTCATACCTTATCTGACGTGAACTATCGGACAGCGCCGATTTCATTATACTGTCTATATCTACACCCTTTGTCGCGATAGTTTCTATAACCGGTATTCCAAGCCTTTTCGAAAGTTCGCGTGTATCTATCTTTATGTCAAGATTTTTTACCTCGTCCATTTGATTCAAAATGAGAACGGTCTTAACGCCGGTTTCTATAACCTGAATCGTAAGGTAAAGATTTCTTTTCAGATTCGTTCCGTCAACGATATTGAATACAAGATCTGGCCTTTCGTTTATCAAAAAATCACGGGCTATTCGTTCATCTATGCTCCTTGCATTGAGAGTGTATATCCCTGGAAGATCAACTACTTTAACGTTATAATCATTCCATTTGAAAGAACCGGTCTTTTTTTCCACCGTGACGCCAGGCCAATTCGCGACGTACTGGTGCGATCCCGTTAGGGCATTGAAAAAAGATGTCTTCCCGACATTTGGATTTCCTATGAGCGCTATAGTTATCTCTTTCATTTTTTCTCTACAAAGATCTTATTTGCCATGCCGTAACCTATGAGGATATTTTTACCGTCGGCAATGACATTTATCTTGCAGCCTTCTTTATGCGGTAGAACGGTTATTTCCTGTCCTATTTTAATTTCGAGGGATTTCATTTTTTGAATAAAGACCCTTCCCCCCTCAAAGCGAAGAACAACGTACTTTCCTTCACTTACAACGGACAAAGGAGCGGGGTATACGGGCTCGACTTTTATAAATTTGCTATCGTCCTCTCTGAGAGAGATTTCCGTTGAATCTACGAGATATATCGTCGGATCTCCGAAGGGAGCCTTTCTTAAAACTTTTATCTCTCGCCCCGGAAGCCATCCGAGACCCATAAGCCTTGATCTAAAAGCATCTGGTAGATCTGATTCTACGATTATACATCGTGTATTCTCCGGACATTTGTTGAGAGTTATTATACAAACCATCCCCTTATTGAGATCGATTCTCAATAAGATTTTATCATAAAGCAATTACAATATCAAATCAATTTTCTATCTTTTAACTCCCACCATATTCTTGAGATCGGAAGGCCAACAACGTTGAAAAAATCTCCTTCTATTCTTTCAACAAGGACCATTCCCATATTTTCCTGAACTCCGTATCCTCCGGCTTTATCCATCGGATCTCCGGATTCTACGTACTTAAGAATCGTTTCTCTGTCGAGATCGTGAAACTTTACCCTCGTAGTTTCGACAAAACTTACGCATTCGCTACCGTACTTTATGCAAACGCCGGTATGAACTTTGTGCCATCTTCCCGACAGCATCGATATCATTCTAAAAGCATCCTCTTCGTCTAAGGGCTTTCCAAGAATAGTTCCTTCTATTTCGACGGTCGTATCGGCCGCTATGATTATGTTATCGCGCTTTATGGAATTGGCTTTCATCATCGAAAGCCTTTTGACCATTTCCATTGCACTTTCGCCATCTATTATTCGTTCGTCAACGTCAGGCTTGATTATCTCAACTTCTTTGAAGATCTTCTTTATAAGTTCTTTTCTTCTTGGTGAAGAAGATGCAAGTGTTATCATGTTATCACCTAATTTTGATATGTCATAGCATCGTATAATGTTCTTTCCTTTGAGCCTTCTGTGTATATGACTATTTTGTTCGGAACGCTTATTATCGTTTCGCCTTCTTTAGAAATCCATCCAGTTGCGACGCTAACTTGAGTTGTCTCTGTTTGTGGAAAGATCCAGTTAGTCGAATAAGTCGCCCTTATAGCGCCGGGCTTTGTTTCAACGGTCATAAGGTAAGTATCGCCGCGGTAAATTTTGTAATAAGCATTCTTATCCAGAGGAATTACCTTGTAGACCTTTCCATCGAGCAAAATAATCGCCTTTGCCGCCGGAGGGGAGAATTGCTTAATTCCTATCCATATTCCTAAACCTGCGACTAAAAACACTATCAGCAAAAGATCCCATTTTGAAAAAAATTTATTTTTTGTATTCATACTCGTTCCAGTTTGCACTCTTTATGACCTGCCCATTTTCATTTATCGCATAATATGCAACGCCAATCTTTTGTGCCATTTCCTTCATCGCTTTTTCACCGGCCACCATCGAGAAAACGCCGAAACCATCGGAATATATCGATCTTGTCGATACTGTCGTGACAGATTCAAGATAATCGTTGGAATACCCGGTCTTTGGATCGAATATGTGATAATACCTTTTTCCGTCCACTATTATGTATCTTTCGTAATCACCGGAGGTACCCACGTATCCGCTGTAAAGTTTCACATACGCTATGGCCTGGTTTGGATTGCCGCGCGGATCTTGGATCCCGACTATCCATGGTTCATTTCCGTTCTTTGGCCCTATTATGCCTATCGTTCCGCCTATATCCACAAATCCTGTGGAATTCGGATCATTTTTCTTTGCCATTTCAACTAACATTTGAGCGATATATCCTTCCATCATGCCGTTAAGATCGAGCCATACCCCGTTTAGAAGTCTTACCTCATCTCCCCTTATCTCAACGTTTTGATACCCGACATGTTTTAGAGCGTCTTTTATCTCTTCGGGAGACGGTAAATGCCAGTTTCTTGTGTTGTCAGTGTTGAAGCCCCACAGCGGTATAAGCCTTCCAACTGTCGGATCAAACTTGCCATCTGTGAGTTTTGAAAAATCAATGGAATCTTTTATGACTGTCAACAATACCGGTGATACCTTTGTCCATTTGCCGTCTGAATGATTGAGATTGTAAAGTTCTGATCCGGCAAGCCAAGGATCGAATATCTTCTCATAATCGCTAAATTTTTTAAACATTTCATCTACTACCTGTTTTGCATTTCCCTTAGATGTCGCATAGGTTATCTGGACATTCGTTCCGAGCTCGACCCCGTAACGGGTATAATATTTGGGAGTGGGTTTTATGAAAAAAATGGCGCCTATAACCCCTCCAACCACGACAATTGTGAAGATCATTATTATTACTCCTCTTTTCACTTATACCTTCCTTTCGCTTTTCACTCTTTTGACAAGAACTCCCGCTATCACCGCGTTGGCTATACCAGAGAGAATACCTATTATTTCCATGTAAGGCAGATAGGACATTATCGCCCAACTATTGACTATTTGGACTCCTATTAAAACCTGAATGAAATTGTTCGTTAAAGCGCCAAGAACGCTATGAAAAACGAGACCCGTGCGATTTTTCATGGCAAAAAATGACAGGTACATCACAACTGTTGAGCCAATCGATCCTAAAAATCCCATCAAAAATGTTGGTGCAAGGAAGGTTCCTCCAAGGAGACTTCCTATAAGTGATTTTCCAATCGTTAAAACGACAAGCCAGGAGATAGGTGTATCTGAAAGCGCATAAACTATTACCATATTTGAAAAGCCCCATCTTGCACCGGGAATCGGTACCGGGAATGGCGCGTAATTTTCGAGGACATATATGGCCGAACCGACGGCTATAAGCATTCCGTAAGTCGTTATCTTTTTTGCACTCAAACTTTCATTGGGCATACTCGTTCCACAATTCATTCGACTGCATTTGACCGTTGTTTATGGTAAGATAAGCAACTCCCATCTCGGCGGCCCATTGATTTAAATGATTTGGGCCCGAAACCATCGCAGCCGTGCTAAAGGCGTCTGAAAGCATTCCGTTGTCCGAAATAGATGTGACCGACTGAAAATAATTTTGAGAATATCCAGTCTTTGGATTTAAAATGTGGTAATACCTTTTTCCTCCGACGATTATATACCTTTCGTAATCTCCAGAAGTCGCTATGTAACCATTGTAAAGATCGACATAGGTTATCGCGTCATTTGGCCCTCCGTCCGGATTCCTTATCCCTATCTTCCATGGCTGGTTTCCGTACTTCGGACCTATTATTCCTATATCTCCTCCTATGTCAACATAACCTGTAGAATTGGGATCATTTTCTTTTGCGAATTTGACTAAAAGTTCAACTGCGTATCCTTTCGCGATTCCGCCCAAATCTATCCATGCGCCATTTAGGACTCTCACTTTGTCTCCGTCAAACTGAACATTTTGATATCCCACGTGCGGTAAAACATTCGCTATCTCGGATGGAGACGGTAAATGCCATTTTTTTGAATCTGACGAATTAAATCCCCACAAATCTATTAGCCTCCCTATGGTTGGATCAAAACTGCCATTTGTGTCCTGGGATATCTTAATTGCATACCTTAAAACGTCCATCAGTTGTGGACTGACCTGGATCCATTTTCCATCCGAATGGTTGAGATTGTAAAGCGCGGATCCCGCAAGCCATGGGTTGAAAGTTTCGTTAACTTTATCGAGAATCTCAAACATTTGGGCGACAACTTCTTTTGCATTTCCCTTTGAAGTCGCATAAGAGATCTTTACATTAGTTCCAAGTGCTGTTCCGTACTGAACGTAATACTGTGAAGGTTTTCTTGTCAAAGCAACGAAGATCACGACCATGATGATCAGGATAAGAGTTACAGATATTAAAATGCTACGGATCGATAAAAAATTCATTTTCTTATCGCTATGTGATGACCACAATTTGTACAATTCCCCTCCTTGTCAAGACCTACTATTTCGACACTGTATCCATTACGTTTTATAACAAGATTGCCACATTTTGGACATACCGTATCCTCATGCATTCCGGCGATATTTCCAATGTAAACGTAATCGAGGTACTCTTTGGCGATCCGCCAGAGATTTTCGAGTTTATCCGGATCTGTAGGAGGCCTATCGTATTTGTAATTTGGAAAGTATCTTGAAAGATGGAGAGGGATCGATTTATCTATCGTGCTTATCCATTTTGCTATGCTCCCTATCTCTTCTTCAGAATCATTGTCTTCGGGGACAACAAGAGTTGTTAATTCTATGTGAATACCGGCTTTATAAGCGGTTTCAACATTTTTCATCACAACGTCTCTATTTCCGCCAAGAACCTTTCTGTAGTAATCTTCGTTGAATGATTTAATGTCTATGTTCATGGCAGAAAAGTACTGGATCAGAAGTTTGAATGGTTTCTCCTCTATAAAGCCGTTGGTTACAAGCACATTGTGAAGCCCTTCTTTCATAGCGACACGGGCACAATCGAGAACATACTCGAACCATACCACCGGCTCTGAATAAGTATAGGCTATTCCAAAAGATTTATGATCTTTTGCGAGGGTTGCTATTTGATCGGGAGGAAATTCTCTTACCCGCGGAATGGCATGGGATATCTCCCAGTTCTGGCAATAAGGACAAGACATATTGCATCCCCAACTTCCAACGGAAAGAATTCCTTCTCCCGGGAAAAAATGGAAAAGAGGCTTTTTTTCGACCGGATCCATCGAAATGCTGGATATCTGACCGTAATTGAGAGAGTAAAGTATTCCATCTATGTTTTTGCGCGCATTGCATATACCACTTTGCCCAACTTTAAGCACGCAATGATGGGGACAAAGATCGCATCTTACCCTATCATCCTTTAAAACCTCAAAAAAAAGGGCCTCTCTCATTTTACAAACTCCTTCCATTGATCGTGGCACGCGTAAGCATTGTGCGGATGAATGGATTCATAACTTGTAACTCTAATGTTGTACCACGTTATTCTCTCGTCTTTTTCGAGTTTTAAAGATATGTCTCTGACTATATCCTCAACGAATTTTGGATTGTCGTAAGCGCTTTCAGTTACGTACTTCTCATCTTCTCTTTTCAAAAGCGTGAAAAGCGGGGCCGATGCCGAATTTTCCGCCACATCTATCAAATCTTCTATCCATACTATTTTGTTCATTCTTACAGATATATCTGCCTTTGCCCTCTGATTGTGCGCTCCTCTATCGCTTATCTCTTTAGAACACGGGCATAGGGTATGAACTGGCACGATAACCTCAAGGATGAAATCAAAAGTTTTATCCTTCTTTGAGATGAATTTAGCCCTGTAAGGCGTGTAACTCGATATCTTCGAGACAGGCGCCTGGCGCATCACAAAATAATCAAACTCAACCTCAAGGTGAGAAACCTCCGCGTTGAGTTTAGATTTCATGTCATCGAGAATTATTTCCATATTCTGAATCGTCATCTTTCCCATATGAGCATTTAAAACTTCGACAAACCTGCTCATGTGGGTGCCTCTGAAATCCTTTGGCAGATCAACGTACATATTTATCTTTCCAACGGTATTTTGATAGGAATTTGTCTTGTCCAAAACGACTATTGGATAGATTATGTCGCTAACGCCAACTTTATCTATGTAAATATTTCTCGCGTCTTTTTCGCTTTGTACATCCGGAAGTTCCATCGAAATGCTCCTTTCGTAAGAACAGATTAATTATACCATTTTTGTGAAATCTCTCGAAATACTCGAAATAGGCTGGAATCTCGTGGCAGATGAACGGTCTAAATTTACAATTGAAAA
>ERZ1669250.111-NODE-111-length-42866-cov-5.272593_pt1 | contig 42866 bp, 49 predicted proteins | sample MGYA00579295_ERZ1669250 | MGnify/ENA primary metagenome ERZ1669250 (study PRJEB41166, sample SAMN08046056) | hot springs metagenome | biome: hot spring; feature: acid hot spring; material: thermophilic sediment; isolation source: thermophilic sediment from acid...
TGTTCAGTGTTGAGAATATGTCTTCTTCCTGGTCCCTTTTCTGTGGCTCAACATCTCCAATTAGAGTGTACGTTTCAAGGTCTGCCAGCGCACTTGAAAGACTTCCACGAGAATTGATGGCGATCTTATCCAGCAGGCTCTTGCTTATTTTTATTTTATTTGTCTCACAGACTTTTATGAGAAAATCTTCAATCACCTGCGAGTTTAGACGATAGAAATTGATTATTTGGTAGTCTGATATAAAGTGCCTGTATTCAGAACGAAATATGTCACCGCTTTCAGATTCAAAGATTATAATTGCATTTTTCACTTTTGATAGTTTGCTAAAGATCAGGGGGCTCGTCCTTAGTGCCTTTTCTGCACTCTCTATGAATATTACTTTTTTCTGGCTTGAGAATAGAGAGCCGTTCTCACTCATCCTCTCTATAAGGTTATTGATTCTGTCAGCCACAGATTCCGTCTCGGTTTCTGCGATGAGGTAAAGGTTTATGTCCTCAAAGGAAAAGTCATAATCATTGGCAAAGGCTTTAGCAAGGAAGGTCTTTCCGCTTCCATTGGGTCCGTTAAATATGAATCTGTTTACCCCCTTTTCGAAATAGGAGAGAAATTTATTGCGTATACTGTGATCGTAATTTTCTATGAAATTTTTCAGGCTTGGCTTAGGATATTCCATCTTATTTTTTAATAGTTGACAGGAAGGCGATGAAAGCCTGCAATTGTATTATTGGAGTTGCCCCCTCGATCAGCCGGAAATCCGTCTCCGCAAGTTTTTCAATGATATATGCTTTTATCTTCGGCTCTATTTTTTCATCGTAGATAATTATGTTGAAAAGGTTATTCATTATCTCCTTTATACTCACACCCTCATTCAGGATCGATTCGACCTTCTCGCTTGCTGTTTTGTAATCCCCATCCATCGCATCTTTTACCGCCTCTTTAAGTTTTTGCACGTTTATGAGGCCACTTCCCTTGTATACATCTTCTTTTCCAATTTTTTTGGTGACGTTGGAGATTGATTGTAGAATATTGGTAAGTGAACGAAGATCACCTTTTGATATCGTATATAGAGCTTCCTTTGCCTCGTTCGTCACTTCAAGTCCTTCACCTTTGGATATTCTATCTATGAATTTGTATACATCCTCCTTTGTCAGGGGCTGAAATCTGAAGATAGCACACCTAGACTGTATCGCCTCTATAAGGTTGCTTTGGAAGTTCACGCTGAATATGAACCTGCAAGTTTGACTATATTCCTCCATCATCCTTCTCAGAGCTTGCTGGGCCTCCTGGGTGAGGGAATCAGCCTCATCAAAAAGTATCATCTTAAATGGGGCGTCTATCGGTTTTGATCTTGCAAACTCCTTGACCTTTCCCTGTATAACACTGAGCTTTCTGTCATCGGAAGCGTTGAGCTCTATAAAGTTTTCATTCCATGTGTCCCCATATATCGCTTTGGCCAGCGTTATTGCGGATGTCGTTTTTCCAACACCGGGCGGACCGGACAGGATCATGTGTTGAACTTCCTTCTTGGAAGCCATCACCTTCAATTTTTCAACTATATCTTTCTGCCCGATTATCTCATCAAAAGAATTCGGCCTATACTTTTCGATCCACAGACTCATAATCAATGTACTTCCGCGAACAATTCGGCGTTAGGGTATATGACGATCCCTTTGTCTGTGATTTCCATCGGGCAGAATTTGGTTAGGTGATCAGTTCCTCGCATCTTCACCACTCTTATCGCCCTAAGGAAGGTGCTCTCCTTTTCTATCAGATAAAGGGCTACAACCGCGTCCGCTGCAAACTCTTCAACACCGAAGGAGGATAGTTTTTCCTCCCCATAAGGTATCTCTCCTACAAGTATTCCTGCTGTATTGTGTGTTCTTAATATGGTTGCCACCTCGATTATTCCTTTTCTTATGGATATCACATCAGGGAAAAACATCTGAAAGTAAGTGATGGAATCTATGATCACCCTTTTGGCTTGTGCCCCTTCTATCTCTGACGTAAGTGTTTCCTTGAAAGTATCAAAATCGACGAGCGGAACCTCCACTATTTTGAGTGATCCATTCTTTATGAGATCCACAATCCCAGGATCAAAAACCGAGAACTGCTTTATTATTGAGTTTGCACTTTCCTCGAGAGTAAAGTAGACCCCTTTTTCCCCGTTTCTTGCACCATATGCAAGGAACTGCATTGAAAATGTAGTTTTCCCGGAACCAGGGGTCCCTGTCAATAGAACCACATCCCCCGCAGGTATTCCTCCTTTCACAATATCATCAAAACCTTCTATTCCCGATTTTACACGCTGTATTTTTTCTGCCATTCTATATCGCCTTCATCACTGGTTTCCCGATCAGCGGGAACTGCAGTTTTATGAGGTTATTTGAGTCCAATATCTTAGCCCATGATTCAACCAAAGCAGGCGATGTATTTAACGTTTTTGCAGCCTCATCGAGGGTCATTTCTTTCTTTTCCCTGATCAGAGCAAGCAAAGACTGAAGAGGGCTAGCGGTGCTTGTTTGTCCTGGAGGGGACAATATATTAGGTTTCGAAGGCGGGAGCTTTGGTTCAGTCTCAATTTTTGATACGGATAGTGGCGGCAGACTCTCCTCTATTTTCTCTAGTTCCTTGTTTGCATCTGTTTTCTTTTTTGGCGGCGGTTCGGCGGCAAGTTTAATTGGTTCAACTGGCTTTCTGAACAAGTCTATCTCCTCGCGAGTCTCATTTTTCTGTGTAGCGGGCAGGATGACAGGGCCACCGATGGTTGGCTTGGAAGGCACTTCTATCATCGGTGTAGGCCTCCTTGTTGGGGTTGGCCTAGTCGTCGTGGATTCGGCCGGCTTTATCTGTGATTCTTCAGCATTCACACCTATCAATGCCTCCGCATTTATCACGGCAGTCTTCATCTCCGTTACTTTGTTTGAAAGGACATACGATTCATTTATCAATCTATTAAAAAGCGTTCTGATATTCTCTGCCATAGTTTACTATACTTTTACGAATCATTTTTAATTTAAATAAACGAAACGGTGGCGCCGAATAGCCCATCTTCTGTGACGTTTCCTCCCTTGCTGGAATCATCATAACGTACGGCAACATTCGACTAAGCGCCCTTTCGGGTTTGCACCTGCAGGTCCGCCGTTTCATCCCAACAACAGCCGACGTCGGAAACCTTCATTCCATAAGGCTGTGAGGGTTCGTTTCTGTTCGGTTGCCCACGCATTTAGCGAGCCACATCACTGTGGTGCAGTTTTTGTGTGGATGGACTTCCTCCTTTTGTGGTGTGTTGCCTACGGCGCCACCTTATATTTAATATCCTTATAAACATATATGTTTAACTGAAGAGGGTGAACCGAATGTGGATATAGAGCTTATCGATCTCTCTGATTACAAACCAAATGATAAAAAGTACATAAAAGCCCTGAGGCTTATGGATAGGGTGAAGGTGGATTACATCACAGACAGGCACATTTCTTTCACCGTCAAAAATGAAGGGGAGCATAATGTCATCTATTTCAAGGAAAAGCCGGTTGAGAAATGGCAGTGTGATTGCAAATGGTATGCCCTTCATAGCAGTCCATGTTCTCACATAATAGCGGTCAACTTAGCGATAAAAGAGAAAATCATCAGGCTTTGAATCACTGTCCCTGCGCCTTCTTAAATTCTTCTATCAGGTCTCTCAGCTCCTTTATGCTGTCACTGAAGGCTGGAACTAGTTTGTCAACAACTTTATTGAAAGCATCCAACTCTATGTTCACATCGTTTAGAGCTTTATTATATTCCTCAGTCTTTCCAACCATAACATTCTGAAGCTCATCTATTCTTTGATTCATCCTTTCTATCTGTTCGGACAGGGTTCTTTGCATGTCGCTGTTTCTCTTGTTCTCATTCTTCAATGTTTCGATATCGGCGGTGGCTGTCTTCCATTTTTCCTCTATTATCTGTTCAAGGATACCCTGTATAGCATCCAATGTCTCCTCGCTGATTTTCGGTTGCTGTGGATTCTGTATCTGAATAGGCTGATTGACTTCCTGCACCTGTGGTGGTGGAGGCGGCTGATTCGCCTGTTGTGCCTGTGAAGCGTTCATTAGCGCCATTCTTATCGTTGTGTTGTCATATCCTTGCTGCCTTAAATTGTCAATTATGTCCTGTTCGCTCATCCCTTTTTTAAGCATGTCAGATACATCCGGCACATTTCCCTCATCCTTACGTTTTAGTGCATCCAAAAGGCTCATATTTTAACCCCATTTCTTTTCATTTAAATAGTCATCCACTATTTTAATGACATCGTCCTTACTTAAAAACCTTGAAGGATCTATAAACGAGAGGTATTTTTCAATTATTTTCACGTCTTTATCCCTTGCGAACTGTTCCATCTCCCTGTTCATCCTTTCCAGCTGGTCTTCTATTTCAAGTATTTTGCTTCTGTTTTCGTCGAATAGTTTGAAAAGATTCTGTATGTTCTCCTTGGTTTCATTGTACCTTTCAATATTGTTCTGATCGACTACACTTATAGAATCCTTTAATTGAAGCAGCTTTTGCTCGAATATTTTTAGGGATTCCCTCAGCTCTATTATGCTCTTTACCAGATCCACTTGCTGTTCCATTAAATATTATAGTTTAGTATGCGCATTATTTATACGTTTTATCAAAGAATAATTTTAATCAATTAAAGTATTTATTACACTGTTTGCTCCATCAATAAGTAACTATGTCAAAGAACATTAGGAGGGGAAGGACTGGTACTGTTATATGTGCCTCCTGTGGGCAGGTCACCAGGAGGGACAGAGCCGTCTATACCTATAAGGACGGTATAAAGGTTTATTACTGTCCCGATTGTGCGAAGAAGGTGCACATAAAGCTGTACAAGGGGATTCCTCACTATGTGAGAAAAAAGGAGAATACAGTAACACGAAGGAAGTTTGTGATATATCAGAGTGAGGCCGAAAGCACCGAGCCCGAGCAAAAGAGCGAGGAGGTCCAAAAGACAGAGGAAACGCAACCTAGCAGCGATCAGAAGGTATGAGAATCAAGCTCGATTTAAGGCTTATCGCGTTTTTAGTTGTCATTGTGATTGTACTTGCTGTCGCTTACAACTATTTAAAGCCGGCTCCTCCGACTGTTTTGAATCTACCAAATAATGTGAAATACGCGGTCGAGTACTTCAATTCAAAGGAGCAGAACTCAACGCTTCTTGTACCCTCCTTTTACGCTCAAGCAGCTTATTTATCCCAGAACGGAAACAGGGTGATCGTCAATGATACGATGTATGCCAACATTCTTTTTTCGGGCAAAAAGTACAAGGGCGTGGACTTCGTTTTAATAAGTCTGCCTTTGGTAGAGAATCTTTCTTACTTTTATTCTTACCTCAATTTGACACCACCTCAAATAGTGTTCTTCAATAGCTCATACTCTATAAAGAATCTGTCATCCACATACAGGGGATGCGCGCTTTTCAAGAGCTCTTTCAATGCTTTGCTGTACTGTGAGATTTATTTCCTTGACAGGCCGATCGGCGTGATAACCTTCGCGAACATGCCTCCAAATGTAACCAAAACAGAGGTCATCAATTCATCCCTCGTAATTTCAAGTGATTACTCTCAGACGTATGTGAAGTCAGATGTTTCCCAAAACAGTTCAAATGTTGTGGGTGGAACCGCCTTCATATACCCGAATGTTGCAGTCATGTACATACCACCAGAACTTTATGATACCTTTTATGGGAGATACGAATTCTCCCCAGATTCCTCGTTGAAGGGCGTTTTAGCTGATTTCTATGGCTTTAAGGTTGTAAACATCAGCGGGCAGTAGAACGTATCTTTTTATAAACCTTTTTTTTAGTCAGTCCCCAAAATATTAATTCTTGAAAAAACAAGAGCTGATATGCGATTGAGCACAAAAGACATAAAGATAGCCGGTCTGCTTAGGAACACGATCAACATAGATTCTGTGGCAAAATCTATGGGGCTTTCCAGATCCGCGATTTATTATCATCTAGACAAACTGAAGAAGAGAGGCGCAGTACGAGGTTACAGACTTCTTCTGAACGATGGAAAAAACACGAGTGTCGCGGTTCTTTTGATAGAGTTAAGGGATACACGGATGAAGAAGGACATGTACAGATCAATAGAAAAGCACGATGAGATGATTCTGGACCTGTACGAGTTAGAAGGACGCTGGGATTTTATGGTGGTACTTGTTGGTAAGAAACAAAAGCTAGAGGAATTTGTGAGAAATGAGATCAATCAGGACAGGAATACAAAAAGATCGCAGTTGTTGTTTGTGTCCAGGAAGATGAGGATGGTATGAAACTAGAGGACATATACAACGAAAAGATGAAAGAGAAGGGTCTGAATATAAGAGTAGAAGGATACAAAGAAGAGCGCCCTCATTATCTTTTGATTATCCTCCTTGTTGTTGCGATACTTGGCTTACCGAACTATTTTCTTATTTACAACAGTGGAAACGCCTGTTTTGCCCATGCAAGTGCCTCATTTCAAAACAGCACATCCGTTGTCTCAAATGCTGTGGGCCTGGGTTGTGGGGTTGATTTCACTTTGTATATCTTTGCCACGGTACTTGAATTGCTGATAATAGCCCTTCTTTTGCTGAAATTTGTGAGGTATAGAAAGATAACGAGAAAAATATGACATACGCCTCACTTGAGGATATAGCCAGTGAAATTGTCGCGTGTACAAAATGCGATCTTTTCAGGGGAAGAAAGAATGCTGTACCTGGCGAGGGAAATCCTGGCGCGAAGCTAGTGATAGTTGGTGAGGCGCCGGGAAGAAACGAGGATGCGATGGGCAGACCATTCGTTGGGAATGCAGGCAAGTTTTTGGATAGGTATCTTTCTCTTGCCGGAATAGATAGAAAGGACATATTTATAACAAACGCTGTCAAGTGCAGGCCTCCAAACAACAGGAAGCCGACACCTTTTGAAATTGGGCAATGTAGACCTTATCTCATATATCAATTGAAATTGGTAAATCCGAGGCTTGTTTTAGCTCTCGGCGTTTCGGCTTCTTCTTCCCTTGGAATGAAGTTTTCTCACCTGGATGAGATACGTGGTAAGCTTTTTGATATCAAGTTGGACTCTCTGAACATAACCGTTTATCCAACTTATCATCCGTCTTTTCCGATGAGGTTTCCAAGCAAACGCGAGACATTTCTGAGCGATCTGAAGCGAGTGAAAGAAATATTAGGGAAGGAGATCAGATCTTGACGAAATTTATGGCGTTCCCGTATTCTGTGTTGTAGGCAGGAAAATGCGTTAGGACGAAGGCAACGGTCCTGTTCTTTGATGCGTATCCAGCTATCTTGGCTAGGTCATTCTTTGTTGGTTTCTTTTTCTGAAAAACTCCGACTATCACATTAAGTCCATGCTGTCCATACTTTGCGATGAAGGTATGTTTATCTATGGAGCTTGGCGAGGAAAAGCCATTGGATACGATTAGGGAAAGTTCATCGCTTGAGACTTTTGGTGCCTTCGTTTTTTGGATTTTGACCGCGGTTTGAACGGGTTTCTCCTCCTTGTTTATGATGCTCTGGACGGTTTCGTTTGGTACATTGTAGTAAACGAAAATGTCCTTTTTTTCATTTGTGTCTCTGTCTATAGCCGAAAGTTTTCTCACAAAATCAGAGAGGTTCTGTATCATGTATCTTTCTGCGGGCAAAAGATCATCGCTTTTAATGACCTTTTCTTCCTTGAATTTGTTGACGATGGCTTTTTCAGCGTTGTTGAGTGTTTCGTAAAGCTTTGATAGGGCCGCATCTTTTTGGTCCGGAAGAAAATAAACAGAGGAGAAGCCGTACTTTCTATTTGTTCTTTGAAGGGTTCCTCTTGCGACGAAATAATCAAGAATTGCGCCGGTCTGCATGGTATCCTTTCCGATGGCCGAGGCGATGTCGACCGTCAGGGAAGGCCCATGCTGAGAAATATAGGTTTTTATCTGAGCATACAGGTCATTGATGTCATCCTGGGCCATAAATGGATTTATACCTGCGTATTATTAAATCTTCTTATGGATAAAGCTGGGCAGATATTCAGCCTGGACCTGCTTTTGGCGATGTCAATTTTCATAGTCATACTTGGTGTTATAATAATCGCCGCTTACACAATGTCCGGTGCATACACCCCTTACTCTCTACCAAATTCAGAGGCAAATGAAATATATCTCACAAACAATGTTAATGAGGCGATAAACCTTCTTGCCCAGTCGTACGGCAACCCGACGGATTGGCAAATGGTTTCATGCTCCAAGATATTGAGTCTCGGTCTCCTTAATTCTAGCACAGGCCTTTTGAGTATGCAGAAACTTTACAATTTAACGACGCTTCCTGTTGGTTGTCTGTCTAATCTTATAAGAGGAGGAGACTACTTTAACATAACAGCTTATTATCTAAACTATACCCCCTTAGAGATAAACGGAAGATATATCAGTGTCGGATTTCCCCCTCCTAAAAGTTCATCAGTCGTTTCTGTCTCAAGATTTTTGGTTGAGAACGGCGGGCAAATAGTGAGATTGACTCTTAGTGAGTGGATATGAAAGCACAGGTTTTTACCTTGGACCTTGTCATAGGCTTGGCGATAATCCTGGCGATATTATCGGCAGCATATTATATCTCGAATATCTATGTTTCTTACGTTTCATCCCAAAATTCGAACGTTGACGCGGTTAGTCAGATATCTTCGGCCATTTCAGCTTTTGCTGATTCAAGTTCAACCGTCTCTGCTATAGATGCACTTCAAGTCTCAGGTAAAAACACGGGCTACTTAACCAATACGTTAAATCAAGAGATACCGTATCCCTACGAATTAACGGTGCTTGCTGATGAATCATATACGAGTGTGAGTTTACCATCTGTTATATTATATTCATACGTCTCCCCCTCTTTTGGCGGAAATTCACTTTATTCTTTATCAAAGATCATTGTAGTTTACAATAGTTCGAGTGCATGTGTTGATTGTAACGCTTCTATCGTCGCAAGGAGCAGTTTTCCTTCCGAGAATACAACCATAAGTGTTCCTAAATGTTCGATCTTCACACCGTCAGGAGTTAACGTCCTTTCAGATGGGTGGAGCGTTTTTAATAACACTCCCTCCGGTCAGTGCACCGTGACGATCGGTCCTTATTCAAGCGCCCCTCCAACCTCCTATCTCGTGAAGGGTTACAGTTCCTCAGGTTCTTATTTGGGCAACAGCACTTTGCACGTTCTCTCACTCGACCTTATCGACGTGAAAGTGTCTGTCTAAGCCTTGGACGTACTACACGTCCCCTAGGAGATTTCACTTTTTCCTCAAACTCTTGGAGGTCACCGAGGATATTTTCATTTTTTATGATTTTTTCTCTTGCCAGAAGGTCATTCACCTTCAGAAGCTCCTTTCCAAAGTCCAGTGCCTCTCCGTACTTCAGGTTGTTCCTGTACTGGTTGTACAGTACTATGCTTTCAAGAAGTTTCCTATACAGTTTTCTATTTCCCATGCCCCACTCCCTTATTTATATAATGATAAGAACTTTTATTTAAGATTTTTTAGTCGAAGAGCTTTCCGCTTTCCTTTTGTTCAACATCAAGTCTGCTACCTGGCGTATTAATTCTCGGTCTTCCCGTTTCTGTATCTCTTCTTATCGTCACACCGCTGTCCCTGAGAAGTTCATTTATCGCATCTTCCTTTTTCATTATCCCGTTCACAATCCCCTGGACCCTTGGTTTTCCATCGAAGAAAATTATCCTCGATGCGATCGAGTCTATGAAAACAAGATCATGATCTACAACTATTGCGCTCTTCTGCCTAGATTTTATGAATGCATTGAATATGTCTATCACGCTTAAACGGTCCTCGACATCCAAATTTGCTGAGGGTTCATCCAGCACGTACAGATCAGCATCACGCATGAGGGAGGAGACGATCGCCACCTTTTGCAGTTCTCCACCCGACAGGTTTTTTATGTTTTTGTTTAACACCCGGTTTAGCTCAAGCTTTCTGATCATATCCTGAAATACCTCATTATTCTCGAAGTTCTTATCTATACTTGAGAATACATCAGATACGATCATATCGCCCCTTTCTATTATCTGGGGCTTGTAGGATATCCTTATCCCAAAATCCAGTCTTCCAATGTCCGTTTCTACAAGGCCGGCTAGACCCTTTAGAAAGGTTGTTTTTCCTATCCCATTTTCACCTATCGCTCCGATGATCTCTCCTTTGGGTAGTGAGCCAGCCTTTACGTTAAGGACAAAGCTTCCAAGTTTAATATTGAAATCGGGCCATGAAAATGAAACATCTATCGACTGTGATGAGCTTTCCTTTTTCATGTTTATCTGATAGGATCTGAACCGCACATTTTCATCCGGAAGATAGCCGTAAATGTAATTATTTATCCCACTCCTTGTGGGCATAACATGCGATACTATTCCATAGTTTGAATCCGATCCATAAAGCACCTGAACAAAATCAGCCATATAATCTACAGCCAGCAGGTCATGTTCAGCCACCACGACTGTCTTCCCTTTCAATTTTTCCTTTATTGTACGTGAAACCCTAAGTCTCTGCGATATGTCTAGAAAGTTCATCGGCTCATCGAAGATGTAAACGTCAGCTTCTTCATCAAGTGTCTGGGCTATCCTCACGAGCTGGCCTTCTCCGCCAGAAAGAAGGGAAGCGTCCTCTTTATTCAGAAGATCTTTGTCTATCAATCCAAATCTGTTGCTTTTCACGATGTCTTTGACTTTTCCTTCAAGCCTAAATTCCTGTGGTTTCTTGCTTATTTTCAATCTTCCTGAATATATCTTCTCTAAATATGGTTGAACATCCTTTCCCCTGAACCTTTGAATTATCTCCTTTTCGGTGTGCTCCTTATCAAATTCTCCGAAATTCGGCTTTAATTCTCCGCTTATCAGCTTTATATTGGTGGTTTTTCCTATCCCGTTCCTGCCTATCAGTGCGACGATCCTTCCCTCCATTGGCGAAGCGATGTTGTATGTTCTGAATGAATTGATGCCGTATTGGAAAACCAGCTCCTTTCCGGTCTCATCTGGGAGGTTTATCACCCTTATGGCCTCGAAGGGGCATCTTTTCACACATATACCACATGCTATGCAAAGTTCTTCGTTGATCGCAGCCTTTCCATTCTCACGTTTGTAAACCGTCTCTTTCAGTCCCTTGCGTACCTGAGGGCAAACATTATAGCATATATAATTGCATGCGCTCGGTGCTTCGCATTCATTCTCTTTTATCACGACGATATGCATAATTACTTTTATTAATGATCAGTGCATTAAAATATACATGGTGGAATATTCGCTAGACAATGATTTTAATGATTCCTTTAAGCAGTATGCATTCGGTGTGTCTATAGACAGCAAGAATCAGCTTGAGGAATTTGCAAGGATACTCAGGTCCGGTGCACAGATGGTGGAGATAAACATAGCTTCCATGTACGGCGGGGAAGGGACCTCGGCGGAGAAGATAGGCAAGGAGGAGAGGAAAGCGATATCGGATCTTGCAAATATCAACAAGGTAGAATTGAGTGTCCATGCGCCCTGGTCACTTAACTTATCAGGCATAGATCCAAGGACTGGAGAGAAGAGCCCGATATACGACAGCATACTCAAACAGGAGATAGCGACCTCCTTGAATTTTGTCGATGATATCAGTCAAGGGATGAATGCTAAGCATGTACCGACGATATTTCATGCCTCCAATGACCAGTTCGGCAACCCAGACAAGAATACCGTTATTTTTGGTTATGACGTTTTGGAGAACAAGGTCCTCCCAATAACTAGAGGGGAGATCCCTGGGCTGAGACGCGATGATTTCCTTTCAAAAGAGCTCTATGGAAAAGAGATAGAGAAAATAAAGGATGAGAATGTAAAGAAACTGGTGGAAGAGGGGATCAGGGAGGAGAAGCGCACATTTGAGGTCGTCACGGCGGACGGTAAAAAGGAAGTAAGAGAGGAGCCAGTCCTTGTAGTTTCGCCGGAAGCACAATTTGAACTTGAAAAGATAAGGAAGCGCGAGGAATTAGCGGAAAGAATGGCCAGTCTGGATAATTATATATACAATATAAAGGAGCTTCAGCTGAAGAACCTGCCAGCTCAGATACAGGATGCAATAAATAGAGCTGATTTTGTGGAGGCGCAGAACCTTATGAAGACGAGGGACTCTCTGCTGAAGACAGTGGATGAACTAGAAACACAGAGGAGATTCATTGAAAAACAAGCCGCATCAGGAATAGATCCGATCGTGAGATATGATGAGAAGGCTGCGGACTTGGCTGCTGAGGGGATCAAGAGGGCAGCCATATATTCAGCTTTTGAGACGAAGACACAGCCGGCGATTCTTATAGAAAACCCGATGTCTCCAAACATGTCCTTATCAAATCCGCAGGATCTTGTGAGAGCGATACAGAAGGCGAGGGAACTTTTCGTGCAGGAGGCTGTGGAAAAGAAAGGGATGAGCAGGAGTGATGCGGAGGAGCTGAGCAAAGAGATAATAGGGATCAACCTTGACACCGGTCACCTTAATACTTTCAAGGCATATGGCTTCAAGGATGAGGACCTTGTGAATATGGCGCTGAAGGCGAAGGATTATGTGAAGAGGTATCATCTCAGCGATAATATGGGTGCTACTGATGCTCATCTTCCACTCGGTCAAGGAACAACACCGACGAAGCAGATATACGAAGAGCTCAAAAAAGCTGGTGTGGAAGTTCCAGCTATCCTTGAGGTCTTTGGTGGTTTAGGAGGCCTAGACATGGGAGCTTCACAGTCATATCAGTACATGGCAGAAAACATGAACATACCTGTCTACGGATCAATACCTTATACCTCTGTTCAGCAATATGTTTCGAGGCCTTACTCCGGCTTGGCAGGAAATTACAGTGCGTATTCGAACTTAAATTTGAAGAACGACTTTCTATCCTATGGCTTTTCAGGCCTGTTTCCAGCCGTGGGCGGAGGGTACATGGAGGATAAAAACAAGACTCCATTCTCGGGGGTGCCAATGTCTTGATGGAATTGAATGATAAGGCGCATCTTGAACTAAAAGGTTACGATGCCGCGTACAGATTCGCAAAGGGAATATTTGAGAGATACCCTAGGGTGATAAAATCGATCATACTTTTTGGTTCTTATAGTAAAGGGAAAGAAACAGAGAGCAGCGATGTTGATATCATGATAATAATGGATGATGTACTCAACACTCTTGACAATAAATTTTTAGGTGTATTCTATGAGGATGTTGACAAGCTCGTCAAGGCCGAGACATCTATAAAGCTTCATATTAACTTTGTCACACTTACTGCTTTCTGGAGGGGGGTCATATCAGCTGATCCTGTCAGCGTGAATGTATTGAAATCAGGTGTAGGTCTTATAGATACGGGTTACTTTGAACCCTTGCAGGCCTTGCTTCAGAAGGGGGAGATAAAACCGACACAGGAATCGATATTTGCCGCCTTAGCAAGGAGCGAGCTTTACATCGATTCAGCCAAACTGAGACTAGCAGGAAGCGTTCTCGATCTCTACTGGTCCGTTGTGAATGCTGCCCAGGCCTTGGCTATGGAAAATGGAGAGGTTCCTCCCTCTCCAGAAGTCCTTCCAAGTACACTCGAATCCCTTGAAAGAATGAATGTGATCAATAAAGAGGACTTACAGGCGTTCAATGAAATTTATTCCCTAGGCAGGAGGCTTGTTCATAACGAAAAGATTGAACTGACAGGGGCTGATGTTGACGCGATCATGCTTAAAAGCGAGAGATTTAAGGAAAAGATCGATAGAATCATCAATCAAAAAAGGACATAAGTATAAGGGTAAGCGAAAGCTTTAAATACTTAAAAAGTTACTTCATACACATGCAAAGGAAAGCTCAAGGATTGCCGATCAACACGATCATTCTGATCGCAATAGGCTTACTGATTCTAGTTGTACTAGTTCTGTTTGTGACAAAAAGTTTTGCTGGCTTAGGTGCAAGCACATCGACTTCAGGCACTGCCGCGAGTGCGTTTGAGGGTCAATGCAGTAATGCATGCGCTACAGCGAGCTCTTCAAATACTGTGCCACTGCAGTTCTGTACTGCAAGAACTACGCTACAGGCTTCAAATGGTAAACCAACACTGTACACCTGTTCAAATATAACCACCGTCGCTCCCGGTAGTAATGGTTGCCAGCTTCAAAATGGGACCACCTTTTATTCCTATCAAAGTCCTTCTGGTCTAACTTGTTCAGCAACCTGTGTTGGGCCCGCTTGCAGGTAAGCCAATAAACTAATCCCTTCGCTTTCTTGGGTTTGTTTTTCTAATTTTGTTTGTGTTATTTGTTTCATTCTGAAACTGATTTTGTCGAAGGTTTTCTATCAAATTTGTAGTTTACGATTGGGGCGGGTGGGATTTGAACCCACGACATCCAACGCCCGAGGCTGGTATCATAACCAAACTAGATCACCGCCCCTCAATGGATTATGTATCTATTTACAATATATTACTTTTGTCTTTCACATATTTCGGGTAAGTTCCTATCTTCATGATAACTGAATCAGTCTTAACAACTATCCCTTTTTTGATCCTTTTTAGCTCTAAACTATTGATATTTGCGTTTCCTATCGCTATCAGTTCATCCTTAAGGGAGGAAATGAAGATTTTTTCTCCGATACTGAAATCATTGTACTTAACCACACCCGGCGCAGCAAGCGGGGCGCCGTTGCAAATTGTATCAACGGCATAATCCGATACCCAAACCTTTGGAAGAAAATTCAGAGCATCCTCTATGTTTTGTATTGCATAGTTCAAGAACCGATCATTTTTCTCATTCTGATAGAAAAACATGCCGTCTTCCAGGTCCTGCAATGTAACGAGATGACTGTCTTCCGTTAGATTAGCTACTTTTGTTCTTCTCAATTCAACCATATGTGCGCCGAAACCGAGAGATTCTCCTATATCATGTATTAATTTTCTTATGTAAGTTCCTGATTCGACACCAGCTCTGAAAAGAACATCCCTCCCTTTTACTTCAAGAACATCGAGATAATAAACCGTTCTTTCGCGGTTAACCCGTTTCACATTCGATCTAACTGGAGGAAGCTGCACTATTTTTCCTTTGAATTTATTCATGGTGAGAAAAAGTGTTTTTTCATCGATGTCTTTGTGTAGATGCATCAGCGCCACATACTCTTTTCCTCCGAGTAGAAGCATGGAAATTGCTTTATTTGCACGGTTGAAAGTAATAGGAAGCAAACCCGTAACCCCCGGGTCCAAAGTACCTGAGTACCCTGCTTTTGTAACCCCAAGAGGAGACAATATATTTTTTGTTATCATAGACGTGGTCCTTGATCTCATACCAGCAGGCTTGTCGACCAGTACAAATCCAACATCAACTTTCTCACTGAGAGATCTTTCACTAGGAAATTTTCCAAAGGACTTATCTGTTTCCTCTTCCCTGAGTATGTTAACTTCTCTCTTTATGTTCTCAAAAGGAAGTCCCATATTACTTTCTGTTATCTGCTTCTATGAATCTTCTGCAGATATCGAAGGTAGCATTCTCCCCGATTTTATCGGTTGAAAGGATCAGATCAAATTTTGATAGGTCATTTATCACGTCAAATCCATACAGCTTCATGTATATCTTTGCGGTTTCAACATCCTTTTCGTGTATCCTTTTCAGTGCATTCTTGTATCCTATTTTATCTCTTATGGAGATCCTTTTCGCTCTTTCTTTTTCATTGGCCTGCAAACGTATCTTTATTGTGTTTTTTCTTCTGATATAGTAAGCAGCCGTCCAACTATCGAGGACCAGATCACTTTTTCTACTTACATATTTTTTTATATAGTTATCAATCTTCTTATCATACTTCAGTTCTTTCATCCTCAATGCTATGGCTGAAAGACCTTCTTTTGATTCCCAAACATCAAAACGAAGCGGGAGGGCTTTTCTAAGTAATGAAGATCCAGAGACGTATTCAAATTTGAAATATTCAGCAAGCCTTTTTGCAAGTGTCGTCTTGCCGGACCCGGTCAGTCCGGAAACGATGATTATCATATCAAATTATTGATTTTCAATGATTTAATGCTTGATTTTCAAAGGTTTTTGAATAAGTCAAGGGAGTATCGGTGTCTTCGATATCAGCGAAGCGTTCTTTGAAAATACGGAGGGCAAATAGTTAAGGTTATCGCAGTAATTTATCGCACTCTTATTCAGCGAGCACTCTCCTGTTAGTTCATACTTTTGAAGTTGGGTGTAGTTTATCTCATATACATTTATATTTGTTAGCACCTGATTTTCTATGCTTAGATACGAATTCACTGGAAGGTTGTCAGTGAACACAAGTTTGAAACCTGGAATAGACTCATTCAACAGATAAAGTTTAGTGAATAGTGTATTAAGCGTATCGTTTGGCATGAAGAGTACTGATATTGGACTTATAGATTGAGACAAGTTTATCGGTGAGACAACGTAACCTTTACTGTTATTATATCCTCCTATATGCAACAGTTGCAGTCCTGTTGCATTTAATAGCATCACACCACCAGGTATTCCAGAGGAGGAAACATTTATGCAACCTTTATCATAGATACAATAATTATCTATAGGTAAGATTGGGGAGGCTGTTTGCAGTTGGACGTTGTACACGATTCCGTATGGGTTTCCTATCGCTGTTGGGCCTATGTTGGATGAATAATTGAATGGGATCAGCACTTCGTATAATATGTTATCAGATGCTGGCCAGAGCCTGCCATTTACATACATTGGAGCATTGACCTCCCCAAAATTATTGGAAGATCCGCCAAAGACAGCAACATATTGATAACTCTTGTTTCCGATGTTGTTGGTATTTGCTTGTGATGTGGTCTGTGTCATTGGAGAGAAGGCTGTTGGTTCAAGGGCTATAGTTGATATGGCCGAGAACTTGAGCACTTCACTTCCACTTATGACAGCATAAGTCGGCTGGTGTATGAAGTGCAGGTAGGTCGCATACTGATAAGGAGATGTCGCTTCAAAGAAGTACTTGGCTATCATCGATTGATATCCATAAGCGTTACTCCCATCAGCTACAGCGGTCCTATTTGCGATGTTTTCCTCCCAATAACCATAATCCCACCAAGAGATTATCGAGCTATTGGTAGGGGTATTATCTTTTATCCAAAGCATCGTCGGGCCCCACAACGCTAAGCCAGAACCGCTTGTCTGTGCTATATAGTAAGAGATGCTTAAGCTGCTATATAAATCAATTATTACGAAGGCTACAGCAAGGAGTATAATCGCGATTGAAATCGCTTTGATTTCAGTTTGCGAATATTTGAAGTAAGAGAGTTTCTTTATCAGCTCTGTGCCTTCCATTGTTAGGAACACTATCGCGAACGGGATCAGGATCACGGCTACGAAATCAGTGGGTTGAAGCAACCTTAATTCTACGTTTGAAACGACCATCGTAAGTAGGAAGAATATAAACAGGAAGAGCTCCCCAACAAGTTTTTTCTCCTTGGTTTCTACATTATCAAACATCAGAGCAAGCAAAAGTATCACAACTATCGCGACCGCTGCATATTTGTATAGGGACGTCGATGAGATGTTCATCACAGCGAGAAATGTCTGTCCAAATACACTGCTTTGCTGATTAAGTTGGGTGAATATTGATGTTAGTATCAGCGATACGACTGCTAAGATCAGAACATCCGTAATCAGCTTTTTGTCTTTCTTTGAAGCGAAGAGGATAAATTCATAAATCAGAACCACAACGGGTATGAGAAGTGCAAGCGTGAACCAGATTGTTGAGCCTATACTAGGTGTAAAGGCGCCACCATTGATCAGTATAAGGAATGGCACCATAAGGAGAAATATCGCATACCAGTGTTTGAATAGTCTTGATATAAGATAGAGCAGGATAACTGATCCTATGTAGAGGAGAAGGAAGTTTATAGGGATACCGCTTGAAGTCATGAAATTATATTCAGAGAACCTCTCAGGAAGTGTCATCGTTCCATACTCGGCGATCGTCTGTGAGACAGGGTTGATAACTCCTACACCGAGTGGATGAGCGAACTCATTCGATATGTCGCCGAACGTAGACAGGAGTCTGTATGGGCTGACGATAGCAAGGAGTAAGATCATTACGACGATACTATATATTATTACACTCATCCCTTCATTTACCTTTGGAATCTTTAACCAATGGAACCTGGATTTGTAACGGTCATAAACGAAGAGCTTAAACAGAACGGTCACATATGTTATGTACATTGGGAAAAGAACTAAACTTTCCAGATTTGACTTAGTGACAATCATCATGCTTGCTTGTATTGGTATGAACAAAGCAAACGGAAGGTAAGCATATAGATCTCCCCTGTCTGCATACCCAAAGGCTATCAATGTCAGGAAGAAAGCAGGTATTATCAATTCAGGATATTGAACATACCCGCTTGAAGCAGCGGCCATCCCCACCGCTATAGCTAAAAGAAAGCCGTAGAATATCTTTGTCTTATTTTTATCGCTGTACACTATTTTTAGCAATAAGAAGAAGGAAAGCATTATAAACATGAAGCCCATCGCAGTCTTAGTTGAGAAACCAGCGGTGCTTCTTCCAAGGAAAGTTTCAAAGGCGGGGAATATCGCTGCGCTTAGCGTAGCAGTCCAATAATTTCTGAAAATATAAAGAACTATTAGAAATATCAAGATCGTCGTGAATATCGTTACAATTGGAGGATAGATCATGAACCAAGTCATCGGAGTTGCGGCAGGGATGATGGGATTAAGGAATCTGTACATGAAGGCACCGAAGAAGGAGATCAGCATGTTGTCTTTTCTTGTAATGTAGCCTATTGGAAGATACTGCATATGATTCACTGCGGGAATATTTCCTGTGGATAGGATGTCCAACATTGAGCCATAAAATGTGTATGGATCGAGTCCATTGAGCGATCCGCCCATTCCAAGATAATCATTTCCTATCAGCGGTGTTGCGCCGAGAGCGGGGAGACTCGCCGTTCTTATTATGAGGCCGATGACGACGACCAGTATCAGCAGAACATAGAAAGGCAGTTTGTTACGCTGGAAAAATGCAGCGATTGTTGCAACAACAGCAGTTATGCCAATAAAAACATAAGATGGATAGGAAGTCCCTGTGAAAATCAATAAAATAAATGTCACGGCCAGCAACACATAAAATAGAGCCCCATTTCTCATTATTGGTTGTATCGCTTTTTTGATGTTGTTGCCGGACAGACTTATCTCGAATACCTTTTCAGTTTGTTTTTCTTCTTCTGGTTTTGTCTCTGATATCTTTTCTGTGGTTTTAGGTTCTTCAGTCTTTGCTGTCTGGCTTTCTTCGGATGGAGTAGCTTCTGTTTTCTGATTTGTCGAGGGAGCAACTGCTTCTTCAATGCCTTTTGTCTTATCCTCACTGGTTTGATCCATAGCAAAACATTAAAAATTTGTGTATCAATATCTTTTGGACTTGTCCATTTAAATACCTATTTTAATAGACTTGGACGATTCAGAAACTCAAAATGTTCAGGATGAGCGATAAATTCGTCATAGAGTGTCGGATAATTATAGTCAAGGAAGTCTATTTTCGTAGCTTCTTCATAAGATATTGATAGTTTTTCATAGTTTCTATTAAGAAGTACATTTCTATTTCTCATGAAATACAGTGCTCCTCCCCCCATTTTGGCGATAGATTTATAATCGGACTGGAAGGTCGAATTTACTAGATTTGCCTCTATCAGTGGCTCTTCTCCTGTGTTAATTGATATGTGTCCATAGTTTGGGGGCATTATCACCCTGTCTCCGGCTTTGGCGGAAATCACCTTCACATCAAAGGATCCATCGCCGTTGTCCTTTTGAAGCAGATAAGTGGCTTCACCACTCAAAATTTCGTATATCTCAGCAAATGAAAGGTTTCCCTCAGCTATCGGATGGTAGTGTCCTTCTGTTTTATTGAACTCTCCTCCGAGGTCGTATGGCATTATGACTGTAATATCATATCTTATTGTGTGGGCATCGAAGACAGGGCTGTTTTTTCCATAGCCGGTGCCCCTAAACATATAATATAATATATCGTTCTGATTTCCCTTGTTTATGAAATTTTTATTGAAAAGAACATTCTTCATCTCGTTCAGTCTTCTCACCGACGATTCTACTTCCTCTCCATCGCAAATAAGTTTATTTGTCTTTTCCTCAAAATCAAGGGACAAATTTTTACACTCAATCTTCATGTATCATTATATCTTCTTAGAACTTTATATATTTGTTCAATCCGAATATGTGCGCTATGAAAATAAGATCTTTTCTTTTGATCGCACCTGAAAGCAATATCAAGAAGAAATATACGATCAGGCCAAAGATCAAAACAAATATCAGATCAAAATGCGTTGGGAATTTCTTATAGAGGAACATGTCGATGCCTATCATCACCAGAGATACAGCGAACGTCTTAAGTATAGGTACGACCGGAAGTTTTATGTGGATGTATTTTCTTGTGAATAGCAAGTTGCTTCCCAAGCCAGCCATCACTATCAGAAAATATGTTATGGCGGCGCCATTTGATGCAAATAGAGGGATTAAAACGGCCGAGGATACAACACCGGTTATGGCACTTGCGACGGTTGAGTACATAACATACTTTTGTTTTCCTATCGCCCCCAAGACGACCGTTAAGGGGGCAAAGATTGTGGTTATGAGCACGCTAGTAACGATTATTATGAAAGGCCAAACAGCACCGAGATATTCAGAATGATAAAGTATGGTGACTATCGGTGATGCGAAGGCTATGGATCCGAATACGAGTGGGGATGTCAAAGCAGTGGCATATCTTACGATGTCTTTTTGTAAAGAGTACAACTTTTCATATTCATTTCTTATGAAGAGTTTCGTTGTGGTGGCGAAGAATGCACCACTGATGGCTGCTGCTGGCGCGCTCAGAAGGGAAGCGACTATAAGGGCAGCCCTATAATAGGCGACGTAGCTGACACTTGGAGCTACTGCCCCGAGAAGTATTATGATAAGATTTGAATAAAGCAGCGAGATGAGAGAACCAGTGTAAGTGAACAGCCCGTATTTTCTTAATTCTTTTATGTCTTCTTCAGGCGGCGCCGCTTTTGTTTTTATTGGCTTTATTAATCTGTAAACAAGATAAAGAGATATTATTCCTGTGATTATATATATCAACGGGTAGATTTCTATCACTCCAAGAAGCCCAAGGCCTAAAAATAGCACAGCTATCTGCGTCAGTCGTAAGACATCAAAGGTAAGCTTTGATACGAAAGTGTATTTTAATTTTTGATATCCACTGAAGATGCTCCTCGAAAATTGACCGGTTAGCGTATAGAAGGTTAATCCAAAGGCGAGTATCTCTAGTAGCAGTTTCAGCTGCGGCTGTTTGTATATTTCCGCTATCGGCCCTGCCAGGGCAAACATCACAATCGAAAGGATAATGGAAATTGCGATCATCAGATAAAGATAATGTTCTATTGTCCATTTGAAGTGCTGGTGTTTTTCAAGGGCCTTGTATTTAGCTGAGCCGTACTGAACTATTCCGTTTATTCCAAATGAAGAGAGCGTCACAAAGGTTGCCCAAATCGTTATAGCCAGAGAATAAAGTCCATAGTTGACAGATCCGAGAAATCTTGCCAGAAGAACCCCGACAAAGAAGGTAATAAGATAATCGGCTATCGCCCCCGCGAAAGAGTAGGATGCATTGTACGCTATTATGTCTCTCTCCTCATTGATGTCGGTTGATGGCAGTGGCTGTTGTGTCATGTGCTATACCCTGTGGCTTTCTGCCGGAAGCTTAGTTTTCTCATAATGTTAGATGATGTCAATATTTTGCCATTGTCATTATTTATGTTTTTAATCGTCCTTTTTTTGAATCTGTGCTTCCTTCTCGCACTTTATAAATTAGTATGGTATTTAGTCTTTCATGTATGATACAACCCTGCTGATCGTGCTGATAAGCTTGAGCATAATAGTAAGTTATTTCATAGGTGAATCAGCAGAAGAGGAGCTGGAGGAACTACCGAAGAAATTCTCAAGTATTTTTGGATTATGGTATATTCTGGGGGAGATCATTATTTTCATCGCTGTCGCAAGGTTGATTCACCCTTTTATTTATGTTGTTTCCGGGGCGATGATAATCGCTAATTTGTTCTTTGCTGCTGCATTTTCTTCAAGAAATAGCGATCTTCAGAAATTGATTGAATATGCAGTCATCTTTATTGTATTGACGACTACGATCTACATTTTGATATGAAAATTGGAGTGATAGGCAGGACCAATGTTGGTAAGAGTACTTTGTTCAAAGCTATGACTCTTGAGGAGGTGGAGATAGCTGACAGGCCATTCACGACAATAGATCCAAATAGAGGGATCGCTTACGTCAAGTATCCTTGTCCAGAGAAAGAGTTCAATGTCAAATGCAACCCTCACAATGCTCCTTGTGTCGATGGAACAAGGTTTGTACCCTTCGATTTGATAGACGTTGCTGGCCTTATAGAGGGAGCTCACGAGGGAAAGGGCCTTGGAAATAAGTTTTTGAGTGATGCGATGGAGGCGGATGCTTTGATAGAGGTGATAGACATCTCGGGCAGAAGCGATAAAGGCGGCAATCCAACGGAGGGATACGATCCTGCTGAGGATATACGGATGGTCGATGAGGAAATACTCCTTTGGTTAAGCTCATTGATCATGAAGATAAAGCCGAGAGACACGCTCGCTAATGAAATATACAAAACATTGTCTGGCCTTAAATTCAGATTTGAGACGATAAATGAGGCAATAAATGAGCTGGGAGTGAACCAGATCAACGCGGAGAATGCAAGAAAGCTGAGCAAATTCATTCTCACTCACGACAAGCCAATGATAATCGCTGGAAATAAGATGGATCTTCTTGATAAAGAGGAAGCTGAAAAAAGGGCGAAGAGGCTATCAGATATGTTCAATGTCCCAGTCATCCTCTGTTCAGCGGCAGCAGAACTTGCATTGAGGGAGGCTGAGAAGAATGGTTTCATAAGATACAGGCCACCGGCAGATATAACCGCGATAAAGCAGATGAACGAAGGTCAAACGGCGGCGATAAATACAATAAAAAAGATAATAGGAAAGTTTGGCAGCACAGGTGTCGATAACCTGATAAATACCTTGCTTTTTTCCGTTCTTGGTGCAAAAATAGTCTTTCCAGTTGAGGATGAGAGAAAGTTGAGTGATAAAAGGGGAAACGTTCTTCCAGATGCCTACTTGCTTGAGAAGAATGCAACAGCCAAGGATCTTGCGGAAAAGGTACATACAGAGGTAGCAGCCAACTATAAAGGCGCAATAGACTGCCGTACAGGCCTGAAGATCAAAAATGAGCAGCCATTGAAGAATGGAGATATAATAAAGATTCTGGTATGAACAATACAAAGATTTTTTTGAAAAATGAGGAGATAATGAGGAAGATAATAAGGGCGGCGGAACTTGACAAATCAAGCAGTATTGTTTGGGAGATAGGTGCCGGAGATGGAAGACTCACAAGATTCATAGCCGAGGCCGCAAAGAAAGTTTACGCTGTGGAGAAGGACATTTTTTGGCTTGACGCGGCGAAGAGCAGACTGTCGGGCTTTGACAACATCACTTTCATTCAGGGCGATGCACTTAAGATTGACATATCTGATGATGTAAATAGAATAATATCAAATCTTCCCTATGCGATATCTTCCCCGATAACTGAAAGAATTCTATATTTTATGAACAAACACCAGGATTCTTTTGCAGTGCTCATGTACCAGAAGGAGTTTGCGGACAGGATGCTTGCTTTTCCGGGTTTGCATGAGTATTCCATGCTCTCTGTTTTTGTTCAGTATCTTTGTACTGTCGAGAAGATAGCCGATGTCAGCAGGGTTAACTTCAAGCCGATGCCGGAGGTGGATTCAAGCATCGTCAGATTAAAGCCGAAGAACGTGGAAATAGATGAATCTTTTCTTGGTCTTTCTAGGCTTCTCTTTCAGCACAAAAACAAGAACCTATACAGTGCGATAATTGATAGCAGGCACAAGTTAGGTATAAAGTCAAAGGAGGGCATCAGGGAGAAGATAAGTGGGATGGATGAAAGTTTATTAAATAAGAAAGTATTCTCTTTGGGGATAGATGATCTGTTTAGAGTTTACACTGATCTCAAGAAGAGGAAGATATGGTAGAAAGAAAGGTTAGGGTTGTCAAAAGGCATAGGAAAATCAGGTTTGGTATCTCTTTCCGAAACTTCTCCCAAAGGTTCACCATGAGAGAAGTCAGGGATATCCTAATCGCTTGGCTGATCCTGTCGCTTACCTTCGCCTATGCTATTTATGTTGACACGGGCGCAAAGTTGTCAGCTTTCATTTTGATCTTGACAGCCTCTTTCATCGCGATAGCCTGTGGTTTTATAATGCATGAGCTGATGCATAAGTTCAAGGCGCAGGAGTACGGCTATGATGCAGCGTTCAGGCTTTGGCCTTTTGGTATACTCCTCGCCGTCATCACATCCCTTTTCGGTTTCGTCTTTGCAGCGCCAGGTGCGACATATTTTGAGCCGGATCCAAGGGAGCCGATACTCGATCCACAGGGCTTTGTGAAAAGGTACGGAGATATCTCTCTTGCCGGTCCGAAGATAAATCTGATATTTGGAGGAATTTTTCTTGTTCTCTTTCTGATAGCTCTGATTTTTATGCCTGTATCAGTTATAACTTATACACTGCTTTCCATCACAGGAATAGCCGGTTACATCAACTTTTTCTTGGCAGCCTTCAATCTCCTTCCAATACTGCCGCTCGACGGTGCCAAGGTATTTAATTGGGATAAGGAAAAATGGGCTATCTATTTTGGGGTCTCAGTTCTTATGACTGCACTTGTGATCATTGGGATCATACCGATGCTCAGTTTTGTGCCGTGATTTTAGAAGGCTTTTAAAGCTCCAGCGACTAATCCTAGATGATATGACCTCTTATATAATTCATACAAAGCCGAAGGAAGGAAGTTATTTGATAGTTGCCTTCCCGACGGTTGGTTATATTTCCATCCTTGCGGTTAATTATCTAATACACAAAAAACTCGTGAAAGAGGTCGGATATATTGACCTTGAGGTTCCAGAGCAGCTGGCAGTCATAGACGAAGGCAAGATAACGTATCCTATCAGAATATTTGAGGGGGAGCATGGGATATTCGTAACGACCCAGTTTCCAGTGGATCTAAAATTTGTGAAAGAGATCACGGATACGATAGTTGACATCTACAATAAGACAAAATCCAAAGCGATAATAACCTTGGATGCAATAAATGCAGCCGAGGAGAAGAAGGAAAGCGGACTATTTTACGTGGCAAATAAGTTCGATGTAAATATAAAGGGCGCTACTTCCTTGAATGAGGGGGTCATGCTCGGTTTGAATGCAAGCATAGCTTTGGAGGCCAGGAAAAAAGGGCTTCCTTTCCTTGCTTTGATGGCAGAGACTCACACGAGCATACCGGATGGTGATGCGGCTTCCAAGCTTATCGACGGTCTGAATCAGATAACAAAGATAAATGTCGACACAGCGGAATTAGTAGAGGAGTATAAGACGGTTCTTTCCAGTCTGAACAAACTGATAGAAAGGGCCAAATCGACGCAGGAAAAGAAAAGTGAGATGTACGGTTGATTCAGATCTCTTCAGGCTTTGATGCGATTTCTTTAAGGTAATTTGATATATTTGTGTCCATGAAGGTTGTCGAATAAGCGATGATGTCCTCGGCTTTTACCCATTTGTAGGTCTGGAACCTCGCCGCGACGTTCGGCTCTCCACCGACGTAATCGACCACATATACTACATAGTTCAGCTTTGGATTCTCGCTTGGCACGTACTTGAAGATCTCTTTTCTTAAGGAATAATTTATTCCGAATTCCCGGAGTAGATCGTTTATCGCTTTTCTTGGGCTCTCGTTTTCCTCAAGCTCTACAAATGGAAAGACCCATGTTGATCTGGGAAGAGCCTTGTCTAAGTCCTTCAATTTAACCAGAAGAACCTCCTTGTCTCTGAGGATTATCACACTTGCTCTCCTGTTCATATGAAATTAAAGGAATCCACCCAATAAAAATCTATTTTTTATCGCTCATCTTACTTTTAAGTTCCTGGTTCTCTTTCGCAAGCAATACATTGCTTGCAGAATAGATCTTTATCTTTTGATCCAGCTCATTTAATCTTCCTGACAAATCGTTCAGCATGGTCTGCAGATCAACCATTTCCATCGTAACTTTTTCCGGCTCTAATATCTCTATGCTTGATGGAGCGTAGTCCAAGACAAAATTGAATATCGAATCTAAATCCCCGCTGATATCGAATTTAACGTAAGCCGAGAAGAAATCGTTTTCCATCGCCTTCGGCTCGCTATACTCCTCATTTGAAACCTCGAGCTTTTTACCATTTTCTTCCAGATTTTGAATGATCTTTTTGAGGGCATCCACAGCGGCTTCCTTTGGCCTTGCAAGCACCTCAAGTATACATCTCGCTTTTATAGTTTCTTCCATACCTTTTTTCTATTTTTGATCTTATTTAACCTTGACTGTGCGGCCGCCGGGATTCGGACCCGGGTTCATGGCTTGGGAAGCCATTGTTATACCACTAGACTACAGCCGCTGATACAAAAGTATATAAATACACCATGGTTTTAAATTTAATATGTTATTCGGAAAAAAGAAAGAAGAAAATGTGAATCCTTTTTACAGCAATCAACAGCCTGCTCAGGATAATCAGGCGGCTGCACCACCTTTCCCTACCCCTACTTTACCGATGCCGGAGCCTCTGGCTCCCCCGGATGTTTCATTGAAACCGGCGGTTTCCCAACCGCAGAAGCAGGATGTTTCTGTTCCTTTGGGGAAATCGGTTGCCTTTATAAGATTGAGTGATTATAAGCAGGTGCTTGATGATATAAAAACTCTGCAGACACAGATAGCAAGGTCTAAGGACGATCTTGAAAGGCTTGCCAAGCTAATACAGGATGAGCAGGAAGCTACTAAGAATTATATTGCCTTAGCGGATGGTTTAAATAAGATTGTTTCTGATCTTTACAACTCGCTTTCAAATGTTCAAGAGTGAAAGATGGATGAGATAGACATAACTGACTTTAGAAAGGCTTCTTTGCGTGTCGGTAAGATCATAGATGCGCAGGAAATAGAAGGGAGCGAAAAGCTGCTTAAACTAACTGTTGATCTGAAGAGCTCAAAAAGGCAGGTTATAGCCGGGATAAAGCAGTTCTATAAACCTTCGGATCTCATAGGAAAGAAGGTCATAGTTGTTTTCAATCTTAAGCCGAAGAATATCATGGGATACGAATCGCAGGGGATGATACTTGCTGCCAGTAATGAAAACCAGATCTCCCTTCTTACTCCGGATAAGGATATCGAAGAAGGCAGTGAGATCTTCTGATTCTTCAGGCCAGTCTGAACGATTTGATCTCTTCTAAGAGATTTTCATCTGTTACTTTGATGTCCTCTGGAAGATATTTTCTTAACAGCCCGGATTGAAACCTGTAGTCCATGAGAACGATAACCGCTCTGTCCTTCTCCGATCTTATCGCTCTTCCCGCGGCTTGCATTGTCTTTATCATCGCCGGCAGAACCTGTGCATACTCGAATCCGTTTCCAAATTTCTTTTGGTAGTATTCCTGAAGAGCCTTCAACTTGAGGGAAGGCGGTTCGAATGGGACCCCAACAATTACGATCAGCTTGACTGCCTTGTTGTTTAGATCTATACTTTCAGAGAAGCTTCCCCCGATAACCGCAAATAGCATGTTCCTCTGCGAATTGAGTTTAGATAGGAGCTCCGCCTGTTTTTCCCTGCTCATATTTTGCTCCTCTATAAGCAGTCCAGACCTGTCCTTGATCTTTGAGACCACCGAAGACATGAATTCATAGGAAGGAAAAAATACAACCGAGCCGTATTCGAAGTTATTCTTGATCTCCTCTAATTTTTCAGCTATCTTTATTGAGAATTCCCCTCTGCTAGAGAATTTTGATGTAGCAGAAACGTCGTTTATTATGTACCTATTTTCAGCTGGAAAGTGGTTCTCAACAGACAACTTTTTGCAGTCAGGTATTCCGAGTATATTTGAGAACATTTCCATTGGCTTGAGTGTCCCGCTTATGAGAATAGAGGAGGAGAAATCGTTCAGTATCTCAGCGGAATATTTTGAGGGATCAAGCGAATCTATGTGAATCCTGCTCCTTCCATTTTCATTTGTGATGTATTCTATATACGAATCATCGGCTTCTATCGCTTTGTTTATGAAATTTTTAAGGTAAAGTGAATAAGGTACATTTACCGTGCTTTCATTTCTTTTGATGATTTCATCAACGATCATTTCATCATCAGCATCAAAAATTTCTTTCAGGTTTATCTTTTTTTCTTCACCGCTCTTTTTTGCATAGGATATGATGGTCTTCAGCTTTCTGGCTAGTTCCTGGTTATAAATCGCCACCTCTTCGTATGCCTTTTCTATCGTTTTGATAGAAAGCGAGATAGAATTCATCTCAGTTATCCTTGAGGGAAGATTGTGAGCCTCATCCACTATGAGAACTGTGTTCTCAGGATCTATACCGGTTTTTGATGAAAAGGATGGGAAAATAGAAGGATTGAAAACATGTGAATAATTTGCCACGATCACATCAGAATTTCTAGCCCCTATGATTGAAAGTTCATATGGACATAGAGTATAGAGCCTTCCTGCTTCCATCGCTTCTTCCGGTCTAGATATCCCGGCTCGCATCGCCATGCTCGCTATCGATGAAGGCTTTCCTTGAAAATATGTTCTTTCATAGAATCTGCACATTCCTCTCTCTTTGACTGTCCTGCAGAATTCATTAAATATACTCCCTTCCACTGCATTTTCAAAGAGACACATCGTGCTTTTCCCGTTTATTCCCATGTATTTTATTTTGGTCGAGGAATTTTTTGAGATCCTTTCAATAGTGTCGTAAACTATTTTTTGATGCGTATGCCTTGATGTCAGCAACAGTACCTTCTTTTTATCTGGCATGGTTTCATTTAAAGCCGCAAACAGTACCGCAACAGTCTTTCCAAAACCAGTCGGGGCTTGAATCATCAGATTTTCATGCCCTTTTATCGATTCTCTTACCTCCTTTATTATCTCCTCTTGTCCCTTTCTCAATTTTTCAAATGGAAACTTTAACATTCATGTCCTCCAGGAATGCTTTTGAACAAACCTTCTCAAAAGCGGACCTCATTTTTTCGGTTTGGGGAGCGTTCTCGGCGTTTCTCCTCCATGCCAGGTCAGACGAGGCTTTATCTGCACAGGATAAATCCTTTCGGAGTTGTCATCCAATATCAGGCATGCGCCTGGAAGCTTGGGCAGATCAGCCAAATATTTGCTGATCGTGGATGTCATGTAGGATTGCATCACCATGTTTAGTGCGTCTATATCTATTTTTGCTGTTACGTGTTGTGAGATTATGATATCACACTGTGTTATCACATCCGTGTCAAGTTTTCCTGGTTGCTGAGTAGCTATCACCAAGCCTATTCCTGGCTGCCTTCCTTCCTTTATGAGCCTGGATAGCTCAGGCGAAGCAGCCGTCCTCATCCCTGCTGGAAGGAATTCATGGACTTCATCGATGAACATCCAAACAATAGGTATGGATCTTTTTTCTCCCCTGACGGCCATATTCATATCGGCAAGTTCTTCTGCCCTCCTTTGTATCTCCCTTATTTCAAGGATTTTTCTTGACAGGAGACCGATAACAAGTGCTCTTAGACTGAACTCGCCCGTCGAGTGAGAATAAAGGCTGATATCTAGAACGTTTATTGATCCAGCTTCAAGCAATTCTTCTATTTCAGTCCCATGTTTCTCGAATATTCCCCATTCTTTAGCGGACTCGAATCTTTCTATGCATACATCCTTCTTTTCCTCATTTGTTACTTCGTTCTTGATCCCTTCGATTATGTCATTTATATCATATTCTTTCCTGCTTTCTCTGATCTCGCTTATAGCTCTTGATATTATCACGCCTTCCTGACTGTTGGCTGGAAATCCGAATATATCAGACCATTCGGTTGCCGAAATATCTGACACAGAAATTGAGAATGGAAAATCGACCATCGAGGCATTTTCCTCCTTTACCTTTTCAAAAGATCCCTTTGGTACGAACACTCTCACATTCTTGAATTCAGTGGGCTCCTCCCCCCATTGCTTAAGGAGTTCAGCCTCCTTATAATTTGGGTTTTTCATCGTCCAATATATGCCCATTGTATCTATTATCAGACAGGTTATGTTTTGTGCGACCTCGCTTGGGAGAGACGCTAAGCCCTCTGCTATCACCCCCATGGTGTAACTTTTTCCAGAACCCCTTTTACCTGCTATTAAAATGACATGGGGTCTTAGAGCATCAAGAAGTATTTCATTCCCTAAACTCGTAATATTGCCCATCGTTATGTATTGTTTTCCTATCAGGGTTGTCGCTAGAATCCCATAATCTCTTGAATCGCGTTCATTCCTACCTATAACTATCTCGTAAGGCATATGAGGTATTACCTATAATAGGATTTATACTTTTGATATTCTCATCGAGTATCTCCCTTCATTTCAGAGCTTTTTCTATTATCTCTTTAATTCTTCTTTTTACCTCTTCTTTCTTTTCTTCGGGTATACTGAAAAGATCTTTAAGTGCATTATAAGCCCAAAACGGCGGTTCTATAACGATGGGAGCATCTGTCCAACCTTTCACGCTGTAAGCCTCCTTTGATGGAGACACAAGTATTAGATGGTCACTTCTCCTTTCATCATATGCCCAGTCCCTTGCAACCCTCGATACATGGTCCTTGCTGCTTATGGCGACTATCAAAGCGTTCTTCTTTGTTGCCCATTTTATGATCTCATCCACATTTTCCTGTGTATTTTTGGATTCTCTTTCAAGGATCACGTCCGTCACCGCCTTGAACAGCCCTGGGAATTCAGATTTTGCATAGTCATAAATTATATCGGCTTCAACTTTTCCATCTCTTATGACGCCACCGGAAAGGACAAGATATGTTAATATTCCCAGGCTATGGAAGGTCTCGGCCAGCTTCTGGGCATTTTCTAGTCTGTCCTTAATAACCTCTTTCCATGGTCTGTGTTGTTCATCATGGTGGTCTGTATATCCATGCACACAAAGAAGTATCGATGGGACCCTTTCTTTTGCGTCTTCCATAACAATATGAGATTCTTTTTTAATAAAAGCGTAAGTGGGAAGGTTTGCACTTTAGATATAGAACGAAAGCGAGCTAAGAGCTAAAAACGTAACTACTTAAATATCGCAGATATAATTAGTTACAATGGAAAACCTATTCTTTGATAAGTGGTTTAATAAAAATGTAAGGAAGATAAGCCGAGTTTTTGTGATGATCTTTGGAATAATATGGGGAATAGACGGGTTTTTAAAGTTTCAACCAGGCCTCGTTCAGGCACTACCAAGCATGATCTCCTCAGCAGCGGCTGCACAGCCCTCGTTTTTGCAGGGATGGTACTCTTTTTGGATGGCGCAGGCTTCATCTAATCCAGCATTACTAGTGTATCTTCAAGGGATACTTGAGCTGTCATTGTCGTTCTCCCTCATTTTCGGCTTCATGCGGAAAGTATCTTATGGTGGCGGTTTTTTACTGAGTTTATTCATTTGGGCCGTCCCGGAGGGTTTTGGGGGTCCTTATGGCCCAGGGGCAACCGATATTGGTACGGGCATAATATATGCGATGGTCTTTCTATTTCTCGCTGTACTTAATTCCATGCACGGCGAAAGCCTGTACACTCTTGATAGTAAAATAGAGAAAAGGATAAAATGGTGGAAGTTTTTAGCAGAAATTAGGTATTAAGATGAATTCTTTCATGAACTTTAGAGGAGGATGTCACACTTTTTGATTTCAGTTTAAAATATTAATATCTGTGATAAGATATAATACAATGGATTATTCAAATAAGACCAAATACGTGGCTGAGAAGGGCAAGGAGTTTATCTTCCGTCTCAGAAACGGGGTTGAGGTGGGAAGAGCATCATCACTGGAGGAATTTATTTCCAAGGTGAGAACCCTTCCGATAGAATCGATCGAGTATCATGCCATGAACCACCATTTTTCTCCATGGCTCAGATACCTTAAGCTTAATTCGGCGGCCGATTCGATTGATAAGCTAACCTCAAAGGGAGAGAAGCTGAGGCAGGATATAATCAACACCCTCTCTAGGTTTTGATCTATCATTCGATATTATTGAATATTTTTTCGAGCTCATCTAGCTTGCTTTCTTCGGTTAAAAGAACCGCTTTTATGTCCGAGAATCTTATTTTTTCTCTTCTTTTCTTGAAATTCTGATTGAAATCGTTCACTTTCTCTATCAGCATTTTCTTTAGTTCCCCGCTCAATATTTTTCCATGTATGTATTCTTCCCTTATCCCCTTTGTCTCTTCATCATTCAGGAAAAAGGATGAAAGATAAAGATATGGTATGTCTACATCGGGGTTTCCGCCATACTTTCTGTGTTCTTCTACAGTGTCTCTTCCTCCACTGAACGCCTTCTTTATTTTTTTCTCCACGATCTCTGGGGCATCGTGAAGGAAGATAGCAGCATCTGGTCTAGATTTTGACATCTTTAGACCATCCATCCCTGGCAGAAATCTGGCATGTATTATCGCAGGCTTGCTGTATCCTGCTCTCTCGGCGATGTCCCTCCCAAGCCTCAGATGAGCATCTTCATCGGGGCCTATTGGAACAAGCGTATTTTTTATCCCGTATTTTATCTCCGGTAATAAAACATGGGCTGCCTGTACGACTGGGTAGAAATGGAGGCCTATGTTCTGATCGTTTGGATATCCATACACAGCCTTGATCTCAGAGAGTGTCACATACCTAGACAGATTTATCGCTATATTGAATATCTCTGGGTATACAAAATCAAAGGACACCTTTGTTAGCTTTTTGTCATAACCATATGCCAGAAGATCGACTATCAATTCTATTCCGTGTCTGACAGCATCCTCCCTTTTCACGACCTTCTTTGCAACGTAGCTCTCATCGTCAGAAAGCGGAACTATCGTCTTAACCTTAAACTTTTTTTGGAAGAACAGGACCGTATCAAAAACTATTCTGTGCGCCAACTGGAGCGTTCCAGAAGGGTTCAACCCGGAAACTATGGCGGATTTTTCACCAGATTTTAATTTTTCGTAAAAGGTATCAAAGTTTCGGTGGGAGTAGAACAGCCCTTTTTGAAAAGTATAAAATTCTGGAAGGTCTTTCAGCTGTGAGAAAGGGGTCGCCTGAAACTCCTCCACCAGTCGTCTATTTTCCTCTAAAATATCCTCCTGCATTAAAAATAAAACCCTCAATAGAAATTAATACTTTCGGATCACATGTACCCGAAAGCTCTAAGGGTTTCCATCACACCTTCTTTATCCTGTGATCTTCCCGCTCTTTCCTTCGTATGTTCCAGATCCTGTTCCCATGCAGGGGCATCGCTCACCTTCTTTGAGTCGAACTTTCCGTCTATGGACCTATATCCTTGTTTGTAGAGCGGATGTATCGGTAATTTGTATTTGAATATATACTCCCAAACGTTTCTTTCGGTGAAGGGAAGGATCGGCTGAACTCTGACATGATCTGGATTTGCCCTTGGACTGATGAACACTTCCTTCGATCTCGCCTCGTTTTCATCCCATCTTACTCCCGTGAATAGGGCGTCGAACCTGTACTTTTTGATGGCTTCATTCATTGCGACTGTCTTAAGAAGATGATTACCTATAATCGTCTCAAGATCGTAGTCAAAGACATCTCCCTTGAAACCGATCCTCTTTGCCTCTTCCTGGTTAAGTTTATTCAGTTTTTTAATGTAGATTTTATTGTTCTTTTCAACATGCTTTAAGACATCTTCATTTCTTGCCTTTATCACCACAAAATCCCAGGCTTTGCTGACCTCGTCAAGCATTTTGAGGGTCTCATCATAGTGCTGTCCATGATCTATGAATAGGGCCGGAGGAAGCGGTCTTTTCATCTCCTTGCATACTCTTCTAACAAGATCCAGCACGACAGTACTGTCCTTTCCAGCACTCCATACGACGGTCGGTCGCTTGAATCTCTGCAGGGCATCCTTTATTACGATTATCGCTATCTGCTCCTTGGCATCTAGTGACAGTCCACCTTCAACACGATTTTTTTGTATCGACTCATTTTCCATATTCAAAGATATCCCAAGCTTCTCAGCTTGTCTTCCAAATCTTTCACCTCCTTTCTATTTTTTTCCTCTTTTTTTGCTTCTTTTTCGCTTACCAATTCTCTCAGCACATATTCGACAAAACTGGACAATGATGTGAATCCAGTGTTCTTTATCATGTCCATTGCTTTGTCAGCCAAAGGCTTTGGTATCGATACGGTTGTAAACCTTTTCTTTTCCATAATTATATGTAATTACAAATAATTATATGTAATTACCAGTATAAATACTTTAAAAACCAAGGAATCTCAAGAAAATCAGTCTCTTCTTTGACCTTTGTAATCCTTATTTTGCCAGTTATATGCCCTTATTTTGGAGGTTCTCCCATACCCGCAATGGGAGCAATAATGATTCCTCACATTGTAAGTGAATTTTCCGCAACGTCTGCATCTCTGATTTGGGTTCTTTCTGTTGTGAACCCCCATTAATTTGCTCATACTGTTGGTGATATGAGGATGATCATGTCTCCTCTCACAAATATGCTACCCAATTTTCTCAGGGTTTGATCATCCTTTTTCTCCTCTGTGTCTTCAAGTGTCAGATTCACATGCATGTCGAAAGCGACAAGCTTTCCTGTCAGCGAATGACCATTTTTTAACTCAACAAGCACCGTCTTTCCCTTTGCTGCATTAAGAAGATCGACCGGTCTTGATCCAACCGATTCATTCATGCTCACTCATACCCTCCATAGCCACCAGGCTGTCCTCCGCCTTGTGGCGGCTGATTTGAGGATTTGCCTGCGGCTACGATGTCATCTATCTTAAGTATCATCGCTGCCACTTCACTTGAGCTTTTTATGGCTTGTTTCTTTGTCCTGAGCGGCTCAATGACCCCTGCTTTGTACATATCGGCAACCTTTGGTTCGTACGCGTTTGACAGATCAACACCAGCCCATTTCTCCCCTTTTTTGTGAGCTGCCCTTAGATCGACCAGTATGTCTATCGGGTCCATCCCTGCGTTCTCTGCCAACGTTTTTGGAACTATCTCAAGCGCGTCTGCGAAGGCGTCCACAGCCAACTGTTCTCTTCCTCCAAGCGTGGCAGCAAATTCCTTCAGCTGCTTAGATACTTCCATCTCGCATGCTCCTCCACCGGCGACGATGCTACCGCCACTTTCTATCACGGCTTTAAGGTCACCTAGACTGTCCTCGACGGCCCTTTTGGCTTCGTCTACTACATGTTCTGTTCCTCCTCTGAGAAGAAGGGTCACAGACTTAGGATTTTTGCATTCCTCTATGAAGGCGACATCCTCACCGGCTATTTTTTCTATCCTGACAACGCCTGCCATGCCTAAAGCAGAAGGTTCCAGTTCGTTAAGTGTGGATATGACCTTGGCACCGGTAGCCTTTCCTATCTTGTTGATATCTCCTTCAGAGACGCGCCTGAAGGCAAGTATCCCGTGTTTTGACAGGAAGTACTGTGCCGCATCGTCTATCCCTTTCTGGCAGATCACAACATTGGCTCCGACTTTGTATATCTTTTCGACCATCTCCTTGACGATGCTCTCCTCTTCATTTAGGAAGGCCTGCAACTGATCCGGTCTCTCAATTCTTATCTGTGCATCGATGTTCGTCTTCTCAACCTCCAGAGCCAGATTAAGCAGGGCTATCTTCGCATTCTTCACCAAATCAGGCATATCTGGATGAACCTTCTCTTTTTCGATCATCACTCCCCTAATAAGCTTTGAGTCCCCAAGGCCGCCGCCGACTTTTTTCTCGACTTTTATGTTGTCAGAATCGATAGTGTAGTGTTTTTCATCCACCTTTTCCTTCACAAGATCTATCGCATCTACTATCAATGGTGTCAGTACTTCATCAGCACCGGTGTTTTTGCTTATTATTGCGGTCTTAACAATCTTGCTTAGTTCATTTTTGTCCTCAAAATTGACTTTTATGCTTATGTTGTCGAGGATCTCCTGTGCTTTGTTTGCTGCAAGTGTGTAACCCCTGGCTATCAGCGTCGGGTGTATGCTTTGGTCCAGCAACGCTTCTGCATTCTTAAGTAGTTCCCCGGCCAGAATGACCGCCGTTGTTGTTCCATCTCCGACCTCTTCCTCCTGTGCCTTTGCGACCTCAACAACCATCTTCGCAGCAGGGTTTTCAACTTCCATGCTCTTCAGAACGGTTACTCCATCGTTCGTAATTGTGATATCACCTAAGTTATCTACAAGCATCTTATCCATCCCTCTAGGACCAAGCGTGGATTTTACTGCAGCTGCGACAGCTTTCGCTGCCTCTATGTTCACACGCTGTGCATCTTTTCCACTTGTTTTGCTGTACCCTTCCGGTAGTATAAATATCGGTTGAAGACTCTCAGCCATAATAGATCACCTCCACTTTTTATGACTTGTCGAATATTCGTATTTTATATTGATATGCATTGAGTATATAAGTTTTTTGTTTGGTCAATAGTCCTACCCGGATTCGAACCGGGGTTTTGGGCTCCAAAGGCCCACGTGCTTGACCGCTACACCATAGGACTTTCTTTCAAAACTTTAAATATGACGCAGGGCAAATATTTTAATGCTTTTGGAGCTGTTCATAGCATCGATGGTTGCGTTCTTTTCAACTTTGCTTGTCGGCTTATTTCTTAGAAACATTCTCTATTCGGCGGGTTTGTTCGCAAGGGACATAAACAAGCGAAACAAGCCGCTTCTTCCCACAAGCGGAGGGATAGCGGTTGCAGCAGGATTTTTCATCGGGATGATGGCCTTCGTGTTTTCGTATAACTTTATAGTCTCCTCCGGCGTCAACCTCCTTATCCTACTGACGGTTTTGCTGTCGACGCTCTCCGTAACCTTTGTTGGTCTGCTTGATGATCTGCTTGGCGGGAGGGTCCGTTTAAGCTCCTCCATCAAAGGGATTGGGAACTACGTCAGGGCGAACGGCGGTCTTAAACAGTGGCAGAAACCACTTTTGACGCTCGTCGCAGCGATACCTGTGATGGCCATACACTTCGGTCCTCCGGCGGTAACGCTTCCTCTGGTCGGAACGATCTTCTTCGGTCAGATAATATACACCTTTATTGTCATCCCGATAGCGATGATATTTTCGTCCAATGTCTTCAATATGCTTGAGGGGTTAAATGGTCTTTCCCTCCAGATGAGCCTTGTTGCCTTTATAGCGATACTTATCTTTGCTTATCATACAGGAGATGTTAATGCGATCGTTCTTTCATCTATATTTATCTCAACGCTCGTCGCGTATCTTTACTTTGGGGCATATCCTGCTAAATTTCTTCCTGGGGACAGTCTGACATATTTCATCGGTGCAGGTTTTGCATCTCTGGCGATAATGACGAATATCAAAGCTTTTGCGCTTGTGCTTATAATTCCATGGATAGCTGAATTCTTTCTCAAGGCGAGGGCGCATTTTCATGCACACTCTTGGGGGATAATACAGAGAGACGGAACACTGAAGTCTTTGTATGGAAATCGTGTTTATTCTCTGACCCATTTATTCTTAAGGACAGGAAAATTCAAGGAGTGGCAGATAGTTCTTTTCTTTACACTGATCGAGGTTTTCTTTTCGGCTTTGGCTCTGGCGCTTTTCTGGTGATATTTCTGAGCGGTTAAAATACTAATCTCAAAGATCAGCTTCCCTTCAGAGTTTTCCTATGTCTTTGGTTGTATCGACATCCATCGTCTTGACAGTTTCGGTTGGTTTTGCTACCGCAGGAACTATGCATATGTGTCCTTCGGATTTCTTTGCGTTGTATATCGCCTTCAATCCACGGATAGCGAACATTATGTGGCTTATGTCCTTTCCAAGTGCATCATTGAATACCGAGTAATACTGCAACTTTCCTTCGGGGTCTATCACGACCATCCCCCTTCTTGCTCCTCCGGTTTCGGTGTTTAAGAAACCGTAATTTGTTATTATCTCCTTTTTCGGATCCTCTATCATCGGTATCTTGCTTTTGCTTACTCTGGGCGAAACCTGAACCCATCCTTTGTGAGAGAACACGGTGTCGGCACTTACCGCAAAAACAGCCACATTCTCTTTCTTGAAATCATCATATTTTTCCATCAAGGCTTCTATATCCGTTGCACAGACGAAGGTGAAGTCTCCGGGGTAAAAGGTCAGCAGGACCCATTTTCCCCTGTACTTTTTCAGATCGACTTCCTTGATCTCATCATTTTCAGGAAAATACGCCTTTGCTTTGAATTCAAAAACCTCCTTTCCGATCTCCATATTCACCTCCTGAGAACAAAAGAAATAAGATTTTCTTAGTTTAAATTTGTTTCAAAGAAAACTTAAATATGCCCTTTGTGTAGGATAAACAATGGAGGAATCAAATATAGGAGAGAGTACCTTCGTGGGTGTTTCTTATGTTGCACTTAGTGATACACATTACAAGCTCAAGAGCACGTCTGAACTGATGGGTAAACTAAACGACCAGGTTGAGAAGATAGTGAAGGAAAGCGGGAACGTTGTAAATGCTCTCTTAAAACATACGGATGACTTGACAGAGAGCCTCAAGCAGCTTTTCTCGGACATAACGGTTCAGAAGGAAGAGCCAAGACCCGTTGAACAACCGAAGCAGCAATCGATAGATGTTACCACAGAAAGCATTGAAAAGATAATTCAGGACACAGAGGATGCATTGAAACGCCTCGGGTCCTTATGAAAGATGCAAACTAAGACCTTTCTTTTTGAAAGATATTAAAGTTATCTTTACATTGATAAACCTATGCAGGGGTAGCGAAGTGGTCAAACGCGGCAGCCTCAAGAGCTGTTCCCTTTGTGGGTTCGGGAGTTCGAATCTCCCTCCCTGCACCATTGAATGGAAAAAAAGAAAATTGTGGTTTTAGATGCGTTCCTTAAGCCGATATTTGGCGGGGGACAGATAGTCACAAATCTTCTTTTTAAATATCTTAGTAACGACTTCGATGTAAAGTTTGTAGGCGATAAAACTAGATCGGATCCATTTTATTCGGTAGCCATCCCTGGATTTAGAGATTCTTACTTAAGGAGGCTTATTCTTTGGATTTTCAGTTTTAGATCAGTATATAGAACAGTGAAAGGGAATGAGCTTGGCATGTCAAATATCCAGTACAGATTCGTCGTCAGTCTTCCAAAGTTTTTTGTGGACAAACTTGTCAATAAAGATGCTATAAAATTAATGGAAGGAGCTGATGTTATCATATCAAACAGTATGTATGACCCATTTCTTCTCCGTGTCGCTAAGATAAGAGGAAAGAAGATAATCAGGGTGAACCATCTCCCTTTAAATCTTGAATCCACGAGAAAAATTGATCTTTTTCTTAAATACATTTGTGATAGGAACGATGCCGAGTTGATATCAGTCGTGCTGTCCGGTTCTCAGGCCAAGGCATCGAACGATCTCGGTATCAAGACTGTTCTGATACCAAACGGAATAGAGCAGACGAACATTTCCGACAAGGTAATTTCTGATACATTGAATAAGTTTGGTCTCGCTGGCAAGAGATTTCTTTTTAGTATAGGAAGACTACAGGATTCACAGAAAGGCTTCTCTTTGTCGATAAGGGCGATGTCACTGCTGAAGGACAAGGATCTGGTCTATGTCATCGCCGGAAGCGGTCCGGATAGAGATTACTATACAAATTTGGTCAGTTCCTTAGGTTTAACAGACAGAGTTAAGCTGATCGGCTTCGTCTCAGATGAAGAAAAACTGGCCTTGATGCATTCCTCATTTGCATTTCTTCAGCCATCCTACTTCGAATCGTTTGGTATAGTAACATTGGAGGCCCTATCTCAGGGAGCGATAGTTTTGGTCAGCAGGAATGAGGGATCAGTAGATATGATAAAAGACGGAGAAAATGGGTTTTTCATCGAATTGAGAGAAGAGGATATTAAAAACAAGATAGAAACTGTCCTTGGAATGACTGAAAAAGAGAGGGGAAGAATAAAAACAAATGCCATTCAAACAGCCAAAGTTTACTCGGCTGAGAACATGATCTCAAAATATGTCGATCTCATCGCCGATCAGCGATAGGAAAAAAAGAAATTTAAAATACGGAAAACAAGTCATAGTATGAAGTTTGCTGAATTTAGCACATATTTGAGTAAACTAGAGGCGACAACGAAGCGGCTAGAGATGTTCGATATCCTTTCCGAGGCGTTTTCGAAGATAGATTCAAAAGAGATCGCAAAGGCCGTTTATTTTGTTCAAGAGATGCTGCTACCTTCGTTTGAAAACGTTCAGTTGGGTGTGGCCGACAGGATGGTTGAGAAGGCTATCTCAGTCGCTTTTAATCAGCCATTGGAAAAGATAAAGGAGGAAAATAAGAATTTAGGGGATCTTGGTCTCGTGGCGGAGAAATACAATAAAAACAGGACTGAATCGAAGCTATCGATACTTGACGTTTACAATAAACTTTTTGATATTGCAAAGATCAGTGGGGAGGGAAGCGTCGACCAAAAAATAAATGAGATAGCGGATCTTCTTGACAAGACAACATCGATAGAATCAAAATACATCGTAAGATTCATGCTAGGCAGGCTTAGATTAGGTGTGGGTGAGGCAACGATAATGGAGGCCCTTTCAAAGGCAAAGACAGGGGACAGGAACTTCAAGGAAAAGATAGAGCGTGCCTTCAATATCTGCTCCGATCTTGGTTATGTTGCACAGGTCCTTTATTCAGAGGGTGAAAAAGGCGTTGAAAACTTCAGAGTTGAGGTGATGAAACCGATCAGACCGGCGCTGGCCGAGAGACTAGAAAGCGCGGAGGAGATAATAAAGAAGATCGGGAGATGTGCGATAGATCAGAAATTCGATGGATTCAGATCGCAGGTGCATAAGGATGGAAGCAACGTGAAGGTATTCTCAAGGAATTTGGAAGACATAACACATTTCATGCCGGAGATCGTGGAGGAGGTAAAGAAACTGCCATACAAGCGGCTGATATTTGACAGCGAAGCCCTAGCATATGATGAAGACACAAATACACTTTATCCATTTCAGATAACGATACAGAGAAAGAGAAAACACAATGTTGAAAAGGTATCAGAACAATACCCTCTCAGGCTTTTTGCCTTCGATTTAATGCTGATAAATGACGAGGATCTCCTGAATGAACCGTACATAAAAAGAAGGGAAAAGTTAGAAAAATTATTCAAGGACAATGGGAGGATATCCAAGTCAAACATCATAATAACAGACGATCCAAAAGAGGTTGAAAAATTCTTCAACCTTACAGTTGGTGCGGGCTTAGAAGGGATTGTAGCGAAGAAACTCGATGCTCCTTATTCAGCAGGCGCTAGAAACTTTAATTGGATAAAGATGAAGAGATCGTACAAATCGCAGTTGAGCGATACGATAGATGTCGTCATCCTGGGTTACTTTAAGGGAAAGGGGCTAAGGGCCAGTCTGGGCATCGGAGCCCTGCTCGCGGGGGTATACGATGAAAAAAGTGATACATTTAAGACGATCGCAAAGATCGGTTCAGGTTTTTCAGAGGATCAATTCAGACAACTGCACGAAGCTTTGGATGATATCAAGATTGACCACAAACCTGCCAGGGTGGATTCACTCATAGAGCCGGATGTTTGGGTCAATCCAAAGTACGTCATCACGGTGAAGGCCGATGAGATAACAAGAAGCCCAGTGCACACCTGTGGTTTCGAGAATGGAATGGGCTACGCTCTGAGATTTCCAAGGGCGGTTTCATTCATCAGAAGCGATAAAAGTGTGGAAGATGCGAACACAGTGAAGGAGATAATCGAGATGTTCAACAATCAGAAAAAGGTAAAGCTGAAGGGATGATGGAAAAGAGGAAAGAGTTCTTGTATGAAAGTAGCAACAGCTTTTTAGGGGAAGTAATAGGTTACGACGATTCAAAATACGTCATCATCCCCTCTCCTTTAGAAGTCACCACCTCTTTTCTTAAGGGAACAAGGTTTGCACCGTCGGAGATAATAAAGGCTTCTTTGTCGCTGGAAAACTACGATTTTGAGGCGAGGGCAGAGGTGAAAAATAAAATATACACTTTGAATGAATTGGATCTCACCTCTGATCTCAATATGGATATCAATAGGATCAAAGACACGGTCTCAGATGTTTTGAAGGATGGGAAAATTCCGATATTGATCGGAGGAGAACATACAATCACATACGCATCATCCATGGCATTTGATGATGTGACTTTTGTTCTCTTCGATGCACATGCTGATTTCAAGGAATCATTTAACGGGGTAGAGATCACCCACGCAAGCGTATCTCGTTTAATCAGTAAAAGTAAGAAGATCGTGCTGATAGGCGTAAGAAGTCTTAGCTCCGATGAAATTAGGGAACTGAAGAGTAAGGACGTAAAAGTCATCTATCAGTCGGAGAATCTAGACAGGGAGATAAAGAAGTTGTCTAGGAGTCTGAATGGAAAGAAAGTATACATAAGCATAGACGCCGATGTATTGGACCCTTGTGTCATACAAAGCATCGGGACACCGCAGCCTGGAGGACTGTCATATTTTCAACTGTTTAATTCACTTAAGGCTATAGTGAAGCATTCTCATCTCGTCGGTTTTGATGTAAGTGAGGTGATACCCAGTCAGACTAAAATTGCAGAGGTAACTGCAGCGAAACTGATAGTAGATGTCATAGCTTTGAACGAATTTCACTGACTTATGATAGCAGGGAAGAATTTTTGCACGTGAAACCATCAACCTAGAAACA